>Ga0222659_1000088_pt1 | contig 64481 bp, 65 predicted proteins | sample AntAcemetagen547_FD_179850 | JGI IMG/M metagenome (GOLD analysis project Ga0222659, IMG submission 179850) | Saline water microbial communities from Ace Lake, Antarctica - #547 | ecosystem: Environmental > Aquatic > Non-marine Saline and Alkaline > Saline | place: Antarctica: Ace Lake...
CACTTTCAGAAAAAACACACAAAAAAAGCATGTTGAATTCTGAAAAGCCAAATGACTTTTGAAAAAAAAAGTAAAAGTGAAATTTACTACATTCATGTAAACGCTAACTGTTTTTTTGTGCTATTTTCCTTCGCTACATATGTAGGGAGCTACCTACATGACCCTACATGATTGTTTTGTTTTTGGACGTTGTTGAATTATCATGTAGGCAATGTTACCTACATGAAAATCACCTAAAAAGATCTCCCGAATTCCGGAAACGTGTTTTGGGAGGTGTACATTCGTGTGATTTCGAGGATAAATAAACATTATTTAGATAAATGTCGTTTACAAAAGTGACTAGTTTCATCAATTATTTTTGAACCACATTCATATCCGGCTCTTTTACCCGATTTCAATATAGCTCCACACGTTTTTACATATCCCTCATTAGTTTTAGTTTTGTTTGATGTAGTCATTTTCTTAGCAATAGATGTATGATGTGTTAAACAATAACAACCATTTACATCATAATAAGCGTTACTATAACACATATTTCCTTTGTTTTTCCCACTTTTAAATACATAATCACATGTATGAAATTTCATACAAAATTGCTGTGGACTATTTACACCGGGACAATATCTCATATCTTTATTTATTCGAATATGAGGAAGTAAAAAATCATGTTTCTGTCTACAATAAGGACATTTTATTTGATGAAAATCCAATTTATCAAGATTTAGATAAGAACTGGTGGTTAATGTTTTTTGCTGAAACACCTCTTTATATAATGGATAAAAATTGAATTCATGTGAGCATGGTAATTTAATAGAATTTTTATCAAGGGGTAAATCAGTTAATAAACATGTATTTTCATCACTAGATTCATCATCACTATCTTTATTTAATTCGGCATAAAAATCAATATTATTATTTAATATATAATTCATGTTAATATATATAAAATTATAAACAAACCTTTATATATATTTAGCATATAATGACAAGATACTGGGGACCATGTACATGGTATTTATTTCATACTTTAGCCGAAAAAGTAAAAGATGATCATTTTGTATCCGTCAAAGATAGTTTAATCGCTATTATAAAACAAATTTGTAGCAATTTACCATGTCCTGAATGCGCAGGACATGCTCAACATAAACTAGCATCATTAAATGTGAAAAATATTCGTAATAAACGAGACCTTAAAATGATGTTATTATCATTTCATAATGACGTAAACAAACGAGTTGGTAATCCAATGTTTACAGAACAACAACTGGATGAAAAATACAAGACAGCAAATACAGGAAATATTATTCAATATTTTTTACAAACATGGCGAAAACCAAACTCAAATCCTAAATTGTTAACCGTCAGTTTACATAAAAGTAGAGCACTTCAAGAATTTACAAGTTGGTGGAGTAAAAATTATATTCATTTTACACCCTAATTACACCGACCGAAAATAAAAATGTACAAAATATTACAATACATTTTTTATTTTTATTTTTATTTTTATTTTTTTTACGTGAAAGTCAACATTCACAATCTACATAACAATCCTCATCAGTTGTTCGCAAACAATATTCTAATTGATACCCTATTGTATATCTAGCGACTAGTTCATTATGGTCTGTTGGCAATGATGATGATTCAGATTCCTCTTTTTTCTTTTCGATTATATTTAATTTCTTTTCCATATTATCGAACACACCTGTGAACGCATCTAAAATTTTATCATTTTGTTCTATTTTGTCAAATTCTGCGATAACCTCTGGATCAATTTTCAATCGTAATGTATCCATGGTAGTCTTTAGCTCATTGTAATGTATATCCTTTTTTAGACGATAAATAATCATTTGTGCTTCAATATACAAAGAATTATCTTCATTCTCTCCATCCTCTTCAATGACATCTACTTCATGTTCTTCTTTGGAATCATAACAATCCTTACAATAACCATCGTCAATATTAGCAGCACATGAACATACCTTCCATACATAACATATTTCAGGTGTAATTGTAACTAGATTACTAATATCGCCACTTGTTTGAATACCAAACCAGAATTTTCCTTCAATTGAACCATGGTAATAACGACCCATGATGTATACTAATAAATATGTAACTACCATTACACCCTCAAATAGTTCAATTTTAATTTTTTACGATTTTGAGAAGAAATAGGAATAAAAATCGCGGTATATTGTATTATGGCTGATTCTAGTTACATGAAATGGAAAATCACGATTTTCTCAGCGTTTATTTTTTTGCTAGTCATACATCCACAAACATATAAGTTGACGCAACAGATGTTTGGAAGTATTTTAGGTAAAACTGCGGAAGCAAATGGTTGTCCCACCACACGTGGCTTGATCCTTCATACACTTGTGTATATATTATTGGTCCGTGGGTCTATGGATTTGAACCTGTTTTCAAAATGAATTTGAAAAATCATTACACCAAATAAATAATAAAAATAAAAAATTTTTATTATTTTCATCAAAAATATCATCATTCTATTTATGCGTTTGCGGAAGTAGCACCAATAATAGTGCCATTTTTAAAAATAGAACATTTAAATGTCTGTTCTTTTGGTCTTGAGCAAACAACGTTATTGGAAGGTTCTACACCAAAGAATAAAAGGTCCTTGTGGTCAGTTGAATAAAATAAAGCAAACCAACCGATACCCAATAAAAATCCAACAAGACTACCTAAAAGAACGCCACTAAATGTAGTACAACCGCCCATAATTTTAGTTACAGCGTCCAATACCAATAGCCCTGTAACAAACAAAAGAACTGGATAATTAATACCAGACATATTTTTCATAGGCATGTATAGATAGGCAAGTGTAAAAGCAATAAACATACTGTTAAACGCTGGATTAACATATTCATTTAAATTAAATGGAAATTCAATCAAATTACAAAAATGAGGAATCAATGTCTGTGATTTTATTTTCAATGTATTAAGAATAATTAAATTGATTAACGAGGCAATTAATATACCGCCTAAATAGACAAAACCTTTAATATCTGAGTTAAATAATGAAATCATCAACAAACAAAAAGCTAATAAAATAGGTGATATAGCCGAAAAAAATTGTAACATATTACTAAAATTGAGTTGCATCGCCATGATATATCTTATACTATAACAAGACATTATTCTTCAAAAATCAATTCTAATACTTCATGTATGTTATTGACAGAATGAAACTTAACACCGTGTAACATTTTTTCCTTTTCATCATTACTCTTGTATTTTTCTATAAACGAATTGTAATCCTTTTCGTTTTCTTTGGGAAAAATAAACTCCCTCACGCCACCTTTAAGTCCACCTAATATTTTTAAATCTAGGCCACCAATAGCAGTAACACAACCCTGTAAATTGATTTCTCCAGTAATAGCAATTGTTTTTTTAATCTTCTTACCTGTGAGCAAACTATAAAGAGTACAAGTAATAGCTGTACCTGCACTAGGACCATCTTTTGGAACAGCTCCCTCAGGGCAATGAATATGAATCCCTTGCATTTTGGTCTCTTCAAATTCTTTCAAATTACGCTTCAATATTTCTTTATCCAAAAGAGAAGTTGCCAATGTTTTCGCAACAGTCATACTTTCTTTCATAACATCTCCTTGAAGACCTGTTAATTTTAATTCCATAAATGATGTAGACGGGAAAAACTTCGCTTCAATTGGAATAATTCCACCTTGACCCATAGAATTTGCCCATAATCCATTAATAACACCACTAGAAGATTGAAGTGGAATTTTCTTGTCTTGGTGTTCATGACTTTCCTTCAAATATTTGTTTTTAATGTCGTCGTTTGACATAGTGATAGGTAATTCAATTCCTTCGCAATTTTTTAAACAAGACAAATTAATTTCACCGATAATATCAAAAAGCAATTCTTTGAATTTTCGAATACCTGGTTCACTTGTATATTTTTCTACAATATATACAATATTTTCATCTGTAATGTCAATACACCCTTGAAGACCCATTTTGTTATAGATTTCAGGAAGTAAATGTTTTCTTGTGATAACCAATTTGTCTTCTATTGTTAAATGTTCAAAATTGATGCGGTGAATACGATCTAGTAAAATACGATCTATCAATGTAACATCATTATACGAGAAGATAAAAAGTGCTTTGGACAAGTCAAGGTCAATACCATTGAAATATTTATCTTGAAATCCATCATTTTGTGTAGAATCAATCAAATGAGTTAAAATGCCGATAATTTCTCTACCATGTTCTGTTTTACTAACCTTATCCAGTTCATCAATAAAAATGATGGGATTCATACATTTGTTTTTCATCAATATATCGGTTATTTTACCCCACTCTGAACCAACATAAGTATAGTTGTGACCACTTAAAGTGCTACCGTTATCTTGTCCTCCCATAGCTATAAATGTAAAGGGTCTATGTTCGCCATTTTCATCAACTAAACACTTAGCAAGACCCTTTTTAGCAAATGTCGTTTTTCCCACACCAGCAGGGCCTTCAAATCCAAAACAATAACCTCCTTGTTCACCATTAATCCATTGTGCAACTATTCTTTCAATTTGTGTTTTTGCTTTTTCGTGTCCATGTACGGCTTCGTCTAAGGTATCTTTCACTTGATTCATATATCGATTAATAGATTGCCATTTATTTTCAATCGTGTCAATACTTTTCATAATAATTTCAATTAATGACATATTTGAAATATTCTTCAAACCAGATAATTGGTCAATAATATCAACATTATCCTTATACTGTTCAATAAATTTCACAATTTCACTTTTCATGAATTCTATTTTCTTTCCCGAATGAACTAATTTATGTATTTTTAGTTTATTTGATTTGATGACATTATTAATAGTACATATATTGATGATTAGATCGTCACGTTTGTCTGGTGTATAATTAACTGTTAATTTTTCTACTAATTTAGATATCATGTTCCCGTTACATTCAGTTTTAATTTGATTACATATATGTTTAATTTGAATATTGGTGATTTTATCTATAGTATAATCGATATTTCTATCACTCAAAAAATGGCTATCTACTTTTAATATATTTTCCAGTAGCGTATTAAATTCAGCTTTAATACTATCCATTACCGTCAATATCCATTCTTGTTTATAAATACCAAAAGGGATTTTCAAGAGTCCATCCAAATAACTACGTGCTTTTGATCCATTGTCGTCTGTTTTGGATTTGATTTCTTTTAATTTTGTCATAGCCTTTTCTTTTACTGAATCTGGAACTTTCATAAGACATATTTGTTGTTCGAGTGGTATTTTTCCATTATCAAAATTGGATAAGTTATTGGTATATGTGATTGTTTGTTTCATGGCATCTTTAAAAAATGTTTTACTTTTCCACGGTAAACTATCAAACAATAATGTTTGTTCACTAGTATCAATCGTACCATTATTGTCATTAGATAATAAATCATATAATAAGTATGATAAATATTGATATTCATGATCGTCTGATTTCATTAATAATTGAATCAATGTAGTACGTTGACCATATAAATCACTGTTAAGAAAATCTTTCACGACTTGTGCAATTGGTTTTTGTTTTAACAAAGAAATTTGGGTAGTATATCCGGTGTACTTATGAAATAATTCATCTTTAGAATAAACTAATAATTCTTTTAAAGTGATAGCATGAACAAATTTTTGAAATGTTTTTTCTTCATAACCAGACTGACCAGGTGATTCTTTAATTAAGTACTCTAAATTATTAGCCAAATATTCGTTATCAATACAGGTTATTAACAAATCGTCAATGAGACCAGATACAATAAGCGTTTTCTTTTCACTGACATTATGAAAGGCAATTTTAACTCCATATACTTTTAGTTGAAATGTATCACTGGTTCTACATAAATCAAAACAGTCTAAATTGGGTGATTTTTCAACAATACACATATCATCTACTATTTTATTTTTCTCAATTGATTTTCCAATAGTAAGACTATTCTTACGGTCATTTTTCCAAGGAACTATTTTAAAGGAAAATGGATGAAAATGTTTGTCCAAAATAGAATATTTACTAGCATAAAGGAGTTCTTTATCGTTAGATAGTGAACTAATATAGTCATCGCCAAATACGACATTTAACAAATCCGATATATTTTCTGTGCCGTATACTTTAAAAACAATAGATAATTCAGTGCGAATCGATTCCAATTCTTCAATAATAGTCGTAATGTTTGTTTTGTTTTTGTTTTTGTTTTTGAACAATGCCTTTATTTTTGTTAAATCCAAGTATAATCTCTCTAAAGTTTGAACACCTTGATTTAGTTCATTGGCACCCATAACATCTTGTTGTTTGTATTTTTGAATCGACAAAATAGTTTTTTGAATCAACTGATGAAGGTAACCGATTTTGTCCCCGAGTAACGACTTTACATCAGTATCATCATTATCACTATTATTCTTGGAAATAATTTTATTTTTCATTATTATATTTAGCGATTTAAAAAAATACAATTAAATTTATTCGGGTTTTCACCAAATTATCGCTAAATATATCGCCAAACATGATGATTTTGAAATGATATTAAAAATGATATTAAAAATGATATTAAAAAAAAGACTACAATATATGTAATGGGTATACCTGCTTACTTCTCACATATCATAAAAAATTATCCAAAAATTATAAAGCGTTTTCAACAAAAAAATTCGGTAATAAATCATTTATATTTAGATAGTAATTCGATAGTATATGATGCTATGCGTACTATTGAATATAGTGGAAACGATGCTGAGTTTGAACGTAAACTAATTAATGCTGTATGTAACAAGGTTGAAACTTATATACAGCAAATATCACCATCTCATCTTTTGTATATTGCTTTTGATGGTGTGGCTCCAGTTGCGAAATTAGATCAGCAGAAAAATCGTCGTTATAAGTCATGGTTTATCAATCAATATGATAAAACAGACAAATCGGTATGGAACAGTACTGCTATTACACCTGGTACGGATTTTATGAATAAGCTAAATCTTCAAGTCCGCTATCATTTTCGTAAACCATCGACGTATAATGTAAAGCAAATTATTATTAGTGGTAGCGATTTTCCAGGCGAAGGAGAACATAAAATATTTGAGTATATCCGTGAAAATACAAAAGAATTGGAAGATATGAAAACGGTAATTTATGGTCTTGATGCCGATTTAATCATGTTAACTATTAATCATCTACAATATTGTAAAAATATGTATCTATTTCGTGAAACGCCTGATTTCATCAAGAGTATTGATAACTCATTGGATCCTAATTTGATGTATGTAATTGATATTCCTGAATTTAAAAATAATCTGGTTTATTATTTGAATAATGACAAAGAGCCTGAGACGGACGTTGAACGAAACCGGGTGTTTGATTATATATTTATGTGTTTCTTATTAGGGAATGATTTTCTTCCTCATTTTCCGGCACTCAATATTAGAACTGGTGGAATGGATGTTATTCTTGAAACATACCGTAAAGTTTTAGGTAATAGTAATAAAAATATTATACACGATGGCAAAATTGTGTGGAAGAATTTGCGTTTATTGATAGCTGATTTATCAAAACACGAGCATACTTATATTGAAAATGATTATCATTTACGAAATAAACAGGAAAAAAGACCAGTACGTATAGAAGAAAATATGACTACATTTGACAAAGAAATGCTTCATGCTCCGTCAAAGGAACGACAAGTAGAAAAATATATCAATCCACGAGACCGGTTTTGGGAAACGAGATATTATGACATGTTATTTGATTTGGATATAAATGATGAATGGCGAAAAAGGATTAGCTTGAACTATTTAGAGGGATTAGAGTGGACCTGGAAATATTATAGTAGTGGATGTGTGGATTGGCGATGGACATATAACTATCATTATCCGCCTTTACTACAGGATTTATTAAAATATGTTCCTTATTTTGATACAGAATTAGTAGACGAAAAGGCGAAAAATCCGGTAACTGAATTGGTTCAATTGAGCTATGTATTGCCTAAGAACAGTTTATGTTTGTTGCCTAAGAGAATAGAAACACGATTACTAGAACAAATGGAAGAGTCGTATCGCGAAAATTATGAATTTGAATGGGCTTATTGTAAATATTTTTGGGAATGTCATGTGAAATATCCGTCAATTAAAATTGAGGATTTAGAGCGAATTATTGATGATGTATAACTATTCGCTCAAAATAAAAATAAAAATAAAAATATTATATAATTTTATACTGTCATACTATGCCTGAACCAGTTGATAATAAATTATATGATAAGATTAAGAAACGAATTTACAAAAAACAGCCAAAACATAGTGCGTATAGAAGTGGTAAGGTTGTAAAAGAGTATAAGAAACAATTTACCAAGAAGTATGGAAAACGTAAAAGTCCGTATAAGGGAGCAAAGACCAAAAAACGTGGACTAACTCGTTGGTTTGATGAAAAATGGGTGAACCAGCGCGGTGAAATAGGATACAAAAACAAAAATGATATTTATCGACCCACGCATAGAATCACTAAAAAAACCCCGACCACTCACAAAGAGTTATCAAAAAAACAAATAAAACGCGCTAGAAGTGAGAAATATCGTAAGGGTCGTGTGTATAGATTTTTACACACATGAATATTCAAGGATGTAATTGTTATACTTATGTATCCTATCCAAAACTTAAACATAATTTGTGTAATATTGTATATGGCGCAAGAATTTTCTGGTGATAGAAACGATTTTTTAGCAATATTGAAAAGTAATCAGGGAGTAATGATATTTAAATATACAGCGGATTGGTGTAAACCATGTAAAACCATCAAAACCTTAGTAGATTCACATTTTGAAACATTATCTAGTGAAAATACAAGGTGTTTTGAAGTAGATATAGATGATAATTTTGATTTGTTTGCTTATATGAAGACAAAAAAAATGATGAAAGGTATTCCAACGTTAATGGCTTATAAACAAGGGACAACTAGTTTTATTCCAGATGACAGTATATCGGGAACAGATGTAAATGAAATAATTGCGTTTTTTTCAAGATGTAGAAAAATGTAATTGAAGAAAATACAAACAAAATACAAACAAAATACAAACAAAATACAAACAATGTAATTCTCGAAAATACAAATTAAAAATATAACTTATTGTATATCTAAATGGAAGGTCTAGATTTAAATATACACAATTATGATTTAAATGATTTATTAAATTTGTTTAAGATGCCTTTTCACTTTAAAGAAGAGGATTTAAAGTCGGCAAAAAAAATAGTATTGAAAACCCACCCTGATAAATCCAATCTAGATAAAGAATATTTCCTCTTTTTCTCTCAAGCATATAAATATTTACTTAAAATTCATCAGCTGAGACAAAGCAGTACAACAACGAATTCCGAATATGAGAAGGATGATTTATGGAGTAAAGAACATAGTATTTTAATTGATGGTAAAATAAAAACAATGTCTCAAACAGAATACACCGATTGGTTCAATAGTACATTTGAAAAGATGCGATTAAAGGACGACGTTGAAGAAACAGGATATGGTGATTGGTTAAAATCAGACGAAGATGTAGTTAATGAAACAATATCTAGTACTGGTCAAATGAATGAATTCATACAAAATAAAAAGAAACACATGAGAGAATTAATAGTTCATCAGGACTTTCAAGATATGCAAGTAGGTACAGAGGGTCAGTTTGATTTAGTGAGAGAAACCCCTGGAAACTATGGTTCATCTATGTTTGATAAATTACAATTTGAAGATTTGCGAAAGGCACATTGTGAGTCTGTGATTCCAGTGACGGAAGAGGATTTTCATCAACGTAAAAAGTATTCGAGTGTGGACGAATTGAATAGGGAACGAACCCAAGATATGGTTCAAAATCGTGATGAGTGGATTTCTTCACATGAAGACAAATTAAAGAATACAGTAAATCGTGACGAAGATGTCAATATTCAACGGGCATATAAGTTAATGAATCAGGATGAAATGATACGAAAAAATCATAATCAATTTTGGAATGATTTAAAACGCATAGGTAATTGAATGAATAACATAGTATTTTACAATAGTTTACAATATATTTGAATAATAGCGTGACAAAAATTTATAATAGTATTATATATACAATATGAAATATTACGTGAAATATATTTTTGTCATGCTGTTATTATTTGTTCTAGGATTTGTTTTTGAAAAATATAAAAAAACAGAGGCTAAGCGAGACAAAATGGACCAATACGAATTGATTAAGAAATATTTATTAAATGATTCTACTTTAGCTAGATCAGACAAACCAATATTATGGATTCATGTAGCCTTTGAAACAAATGCAAGATGGTGGCCTCATTTTGCTTCTCGCAACACTGAATGTTTTAATCAACCATACCAATATTTAACTATTAAATCAATTGTAGATAAATGTGGTGACTCATTCAATGTTTGCTTATTAGATGATAAATCATTCAACAAAATTATTCCAGGTTGGAGCACAAAGGTAGCAAATTTACCCAATCCACTTCGTCCACATTTAAGAGAATTGGCAATGGCAAAATTACTACAATGTTATGGTGGTATGACTATTCCATCATCATTTGCTTGTAAAAAAGATTTAATTTCACTGTATAATAAAGGTTTGTCCGCTACACCCATGTTTTGTGGCGAATTACCCTCTAAGAGTGTAGTATCTAGTAGTATTGATTTCTTCCCAACAAATAAAATAATGGGATGTAAACCAGATTGTGAATTGATGGGAAAATATGTAAATTTCTTGGAGATAACTGTATCAGAAGATTACACAAACGAAATGGAATTTACAGGCGAAACAGATAATTGGTTATATAACCAAGTAAAACAGAAAAATATCATGCCTTTAGACGCTATTTATTTTGGGGCCAAGATGGCGGATAAAAAACCAGTGTTAATAGATAATTTATTGGACGATGACGATGATTTTTCTTTACCACCAATATCATATGGTCTATATATTCCAGCAAATGAAATCTTATCGCGAACAAATTTTCAATGGTTTGCAAGATTATCAGCCGAACAGGTTTTAGAAAGTAATACAATTATTGCTAGACAATTATTGTTATGTAATGAGTAAAAGAATTTATATTATATTAATTTATTATTATAATATATATTATATTATGAGTAATACTCCAAGTATTAGTATTATAACCAACAAAAATAACAAAAATAACAAAATTTACAAGGATAATATAATTGACATGTCCTTGAATTATTGTTTGGCATTAAACGATACAATTCATGATTTTGGTGGGACTAGTGGAAGAGGTGATAATATACAATCTATATTAAAAGGTATATTAACGGAAGCTGAATATAGTCCTTTTACATTCTATGGTAATAATAAAATAATTAACAAATCACCATTTGAAAGAAATATAGAAGCATATATATTAGATAATTATGATTTAATTGGAATACCAGGTGATACATTAGATGGTGAACCTTTCTTTATATGGAAAGTTACTGGCGATGATGGAAACCTATATGAAATTAATGTTTACAGGTATGAAAATAAAAATTCTTTTGTTAATTACGCATTAAAAATGAATATTTCAACTATAATTGAATTAACAGAAGATGATAAAAATAAAATTTATAACAACCCTAGTGAAATACATCCATCTATAGATACATTATCAACCATTTTAATAACTGATAAAGAAGAAAATATAACCAAGTCAGTGTCACAATTGCCAAAAAAAAATAGATTAGGGCAATTCATAATGAAATTTTATTTTTTCGGTGAAAATAATAATAATTTTATTGTTCATAACGCTGATGCTGGAAGTGGCAATTTAAAATGTGCTTTCGCTAAAGGGTTTCAGGACAATGTTTTAGGTGTTGTAAAAAATACAACTAATTACGGGGATTCAGCATATACTTCAAGTGGTACAAAGAAAGTATCAAAATGTAAAGATACTGCAGATAACAATCCAAATCCGTTTTTATTAGATGTGGGTGCTACAATCCAAACAAAAACAGACAATGATGGAAATTTAGTTTTTGAAAAAAAAGATAAACAACGAGAAAATATCTACAAGCTTCCGTCTATTTTTCCAAAAACAAGATTAGATTCTAAATATGAAATCTGGATTTTTAACAATAATATATTTACATATGATAAATTTATAATAGGATTTAAATCTAGACCAAATAACCAATGGATTCCGCATCAAGCTCCATATAATTTTTCTTTAGTTGTTTATAAAAGAACCGGTACTGACAGAAATGAACAAATCACTGATATTTTAAATACAAATCCCGATCCAATAGGAGAAGCACCCTTCTTTGCGGATAACAAAAACATGAATACAAAATATTCTATGAATGGTCCTTCTGTTATTTATTTGAAACAATTAATAGGTTCTATTATGGAACAGAAATTTGATTTTTCTGAGAAAGGATTTCATATACGACCAGAATCAAACTGTATTTATTTGGGATCATTGTTATACAATGTATACAGTAAATATATCAAGGAGAATGCGAATACTCCAGTTATTCAAAAGAATATATTAATTAAATTATTATTAGATTTAAAAAGATGTGGTGATTATGAACAAGTAGATGCTGTAAAGGAAATTCAAATACAAAATGAAGGTGTTAAAAACATTTTTGGATTACAGGATATTTTATTTACTTCAATAGATAGATTATGTACTTTATATAGCAGACATAAACAAAATAATTGTATGTGGGTAAAGCCAGGTGAAAGAATATATACGATGTATAGACAACCCTATATTTATCCATCACCCGAAGAAATGAAGGAATTTCATGATCGAAAAGCATATATTCAATTTAAAAGGAAAGTAGAATATATTAATAATTTTTTAACAGAAATTAACATTTATAATAATAATGATAACACAACCCCTCCAGATGTCAATTCATTATATTCACTAGTTAATAACGATTTTAAGGATGTCTCGGGTAATGACGATTCTTCTAATATAAAAAGAATTTTTTTTGAGATTTACACATATCAACAAAATCGTTTAACAAATCCAAACGGTCCGTATATAGGTAATGAAAACCTAAGTGAATTAATAGAAACATTTGGAAATATAGCTAGTAAAATGGACGGAGATTTTTCTAAAACATCTACAGTTATACAACTCAATGGTAATGACATATACATAAATTTAGGTACCAGTGGTACCGTGAATGTAAACGACCAAACCCAAAACAAAACCAAAACTATTAATGAATTGTTTGATATGTTAAATCAAGAAATTTATCACGATTTTAACATCATTACAATACCTGATTTAGTATATGATCCGGTCGGAATGAAAAATAAAAGGATTTCATATGATATTGTCACCATGAAGAATACAAAGACGATAGATATGTTAACACAATTAAATAAATACAACAACAACACGCAGATAAATAACGAACCAAATTATTATAAATCATACTATAACGACCTTTCAAATATAATGAAAAATTTTGACTCGATTGGTGATCCGGTGGAAAGAAGATCAGGATCTACTGTATCAATGACAGTTTTTACAAAAAAACTTACTGATTGGTTATATCTAAAAGGATTAATGGCTATGGTAAAAAATATTTTCAATATAAAAATAAATGAAACAGACGCAACAAATGTAGAAAAGGTCGTCAGTTATCTAACAAATAAAATTATATTTATGAGTTTATCTGATGTATTAGATGATCCTCAAGATACTGAATATAAAGAAATCATGAGTCAAAATAAACCCTATCAAACAATAATAACTAATTTAATTAATGTTATAAATGAAAATAAAGTTAATATTAACATAAATGAGAATATAAAAAATGAAATTTCTAAAACTACTGAATTATATAGTAAAATCAAAAAAAATAAACTAGACGCAAAAATTGCTCGCCAAGACAAATTAGAAGCAAAAAAAAACAAGAAGATGTCCAAAAATAAAGAAAAATATGAAAAACTATTAGATATAGATCAATCGAAAAGGAAAACCCGAAGTTCGTCAATAAAAGAAATACAACAGAAGAAGATGAAACTTAGAAGTAGTTATAAACAAAAGGGTGGTGAGACAGCAGTTATAACTAATCAAACTGGTGGTGGTGAAACAGGATCAGGAGAGCCACTTTTAGGGGGGATGTTTTATGATATGATTTATGATAATACTGGTGATATAATGAACCAAATTTATAGTGATCATTTTCCAAATGAATTATTACAAACGCTATTATTAAATTTTGATATCAATTACTCTGGTTTTCAAAAACGGAATACATATATCCCGGTTGATAATAATACTAATGTTGTTGTTAATTCTACCAATGATGATGACGACGACAATGATGCAATTAATTTTTCAAATGTAGACGACGCAATAAAAGATAAAGAGCCATTAGTTTTGGATAGAAGTGAGTATATGACCCAATATTTTACTGAACTATATAACTATTTATCCATGAATAACTATAGTATTCGTGATGAAATTTCGAGATATATTAGAACCGATCCTAGTTTAAATGAAATTTTAACTGAAGCAAATAAAAATACATATATTGAAAAACTAAATGTTCTAGCAAATAAACCAGGAGACATTTCTGGTATTGATATTTCTAATATTGATACAATTTTATTCGAAGATACATGGTTTACTGGAGAAACTGGTGAAGTAGGACTTTACGAAATTATTTTAAATTATAATGAAACAAAAGTAGATGATAATAAAAACGTTAATAAATTTATCAATAAAATAATATGCAATGAAGAAATAAAAAAAACAATTAGTGATGAATTTGACACAATGACAAACACCATTTTTGATATATTAAACCAGTCGTCGTCGACATATTACAGAGAAAAAAACATTTTAATTAAATTTTTAAATAACGGATCTGATTACTACAACAGTAACGAGCTTACTTCACCTAATAAGGCGTTTATTGATGGATTTTGCAATATATTAAAATTGGTACTTGATTTTACAATAACAGGTGACGTTATCAAATATAACAGTGACGCGAAAACATATAAAATATATTTAGATATGAGTAATGCAACGATTGATACAAATGCAGATACAAATGCAGATACAAATACAAATATACCTGTTAATGTAATTGATAATGTGGTTGACGTTAGTTTAAATAAGGTTATTGATTTTATAAATACGTCAGTAACTACATCAGCGAATAACACAAGATTAGATACGATAAAGTTTAAAGACGGTTCAAATATAACAAAATTGGATATTAGTGAAATACGTGTGCTTATATATTATTATTTTAGTTTATTAGTAAATATATATGGTGATAAGGATAGTGATTATTTCCCAATGGAACCAACAATTAATACAGCTATTAAGAAGTCAGTATATACAACAAACATGGATGATGTTGGAAAGTTTTTCGATACTAAGGATAGTATATATAACGGATTAATGGCATTATGTAGATTACTTTCTATTGCTGAGTGCCCTGAACTATCGAGTGAATCTGGAACTTTTGGGGGTGGGAAAATAAAAAGAAGAACCAATAGAAATAAAAAGAAAAGAAGGAATAAAAAAACACAGAAAAAAACAAAGAAAAAAACAAGAAACAAATCGAAAATAGTAAAAAAACAAAAAAAAACAAAGAGAACAGTAAAGAGAACAGTAAAGAAAACCGCAAAAAGAATAGCAAAGAAAATGTAAATTTATTTTTAATGAAATTTCTCTCTATAAGAATTAAAAATAAATGTAATAAGGAATGTTGTATTTTGATTTGCTGTATGTAATTTTGGTAGTGAACATGATAGAATGAAGTTTACAAATTTGACGTATTATTGTACATATACCGCTATAAGAACGTTTGCGATCAATGTAAAATAACTTTGCCGTATGATAATAAGGTTTAATTTGTTCTAAAAATTTTTCTGTAGTTGACTCTATTTCACCGCGTTTATAAGACGTCAAATTAAATATATAATATTTCTCCGTCTTTTCACAAACTCTTTCTAAAAATTCAAATAATATTTCACGCTTAATTGGATTTTTAAAAGTTTGACTCATTCCTAAAAAATAAACAATGTATATTTAGATTAGATTAAAATTTTTAACTTGGTGTATTGGAAAATACTTTTGATAAATTATTAGTGAATAATGCCAGTTCTATTTCGTCTTCGTGTATATTGTGAAAAATAGTGATATATTTACATAAAAGTTTAATAGTTTCATATTTTTGTGTTTCATTTAATAAGTATGTCAATTTCACGTATAAAAAATAATTATCATAAATATCCATTACAGAATATCCTCGGTCAAATAAATCGTATAATATATGTACACCGTCACTTATCGCCTGTTTTAAAATAAAAGAGGTATATTTATCAAATATTGAAAAACTAATATTAGTACAAATCTGATCTACTAGAGATTGAGTAACTGGTTCATTCAAAATTTTAAATTTTTCTAGATAATTCAATAAAATACGCACAGATCCATTTGCTAATTCTAAAATATTTTTTTCAATAGACGCATCTATTGTAATACCTTCAATATTTTTAACATTTTGTAAAATATTATTTAAATAAGTCGTTGTTAATGGTTTCATTTTAATAATGATTTGTCTAGATTGTAAGCTATCAATTACCTTTTGAACATTTGAACAAGAGGAGATAAAATGAACATTATTACTATATTTGTCTATACAATTTCGAAATACTTGTTGGCTTTGTTCATTAATATTATCAATATCATCTAAGACAACAATTTTTTTTTTATTGGGAATAGAACAACGTGTTTGGCAAAATGTTTTCACATCGGTTCTATAATACTGAATACCTTGTTCTTTAAGACTATTGATAACTAATATATCATCATTATATGGAATATCACCATAATATTCCTTTATAATAGCATTTACTAAGCAAGTTTTTCCGGAACCAGAATCACCGATAAATAAAAGATTGAGATTATTCATAGAAATCATTGTATTTAAAATCTTAATAATATCATCATCTATTTGAAAATCTTTAAAATAACTTGGTTTGTATTTATAAATAAAGGGCATATTTGTTTTCATCATTATATATAATTATAGTTATTCGTTAATAACTATTTAAGTAAATGTAAATATATATTATAAATGGAAGATTATTATAAGGTCTTAGGTGTAGAAGAAAACGCGAGTCAAGACGATATTAAGAAGGCATATAGAAAATTGTCGTTATTACATCATCCAGATAAAAATCCTGGAAATACCGAAGCAGAGGCAAAATTTAAAAATATAAATGAGGCTTATCAAGTTATTGGAGATGAAGATGAACGAAAAAAATATGAGATGGGTAAACGAAATCCATTTGGTAATATGGGTGGCAATTCATCTATGCCTCCAAATGCTCATCATGTAAATCCAAATGATCTTTTTAAAATGTTCTTTGGATCAGGTGGTGAAGGAATGCCAGGTATGGGTGTATTTGGCGGAATGAATGGATTTCCAGGTGGAAATATTCGTGTATTTCAAAATGGACAACCAGTCAACGTAAATTCACTTAACAAACCACCTCCTATTATAAAAAATGTAACTATTAGTTTGGAACAAGCATATAAAGGTGATCAAATACCAGTACAAGTAGATCGATGGTTGTTTGAAGATGGTATTAGAAAGTTGGAAAATGAAACGTTGTATATACCAATAACGAAAGGTCTGGATGATAAAGAAATCATTATCCTGAGAGAAAGAGGAAATGTAATGGATGCCAATTTAAAGGGTGATGTCAAACTTATTATTAGTATCCAGAATTCAACTCCTTTTAAACGAAATGGATTGAATTTACATATGGAGAGAGAAATCACTTTAAAAGAATCTCTATGTGGCTTTGAATTTATTATCAATCATATATCTGGACAACAACTGCGATTTAAAACTGAATCAGGAGTACCTATACGCGATGGATTAGTAAAATCTATTAACGGTTATGGTATGGAGAGAGAAAATAATAAAGGAAATCTATGTATCAAATTTAATGTAAAATATCCGGATAACTTAACACCAGAACAAGTATCAACGTTAAAATCTATATTATAATTGTATATCAGATTGTTGAATAATACCGAAATACCAAAATACCGAAATACCAAAATACTAAAATAATAAAAACAATATTGTTTTTAATATTTTATTATTGTATATGAAGAATCATAGTAAGAGTGTTCGTCGTAAAGGGAGTTCTTCTACAAATAAGACGCGTAAAAATAAAAGTGATAAGATAACAAAAAAACATATTATTCGTTATATGTTACAAATGTTGATTACTGTCAAGTTATATCACTGGAACACATTGTCATTTTCCGTTCATAAAGCAACAGATGATTTATATGGAGAATTAAATACATTGATAGACCAATTTGTAGAAATATTATTAGGTAAGGACGATAATGTAAATGAAAAGAAAAAGCATGAAATTCTTGACACAAAAACACTACAATTGAAAACTTTTAAAGATAATAGTGGTTTCAAAAAAGAGATAGATTCGTATAAAAAATTCATGATTAATTTAGGAAATCAGTTTAACCAGAGAGAAAATAGTGATATATTAAATGTTCGAGATGAGATTCTTGCTACACTCAATAAGATGTCTTATTTATTGACATTGAAATAAGGAGACAATCATTCACGATTGGATATAATTTTACATGCGAAATAGGTTTTGACTCTGTTGCAATTCTATTGGACAACACGGATTGCCTGGTATTAATTTTCCATTAGTGTCTAATGATCCGGGACTTGAACTAGCACGCCGTTTTAAAGCACGACGAGTAGAAGTGCTAAGAGCACCGATACTAGAACCGGGCGTGAATTTATTTACTAGATTTGTTTTTACATTTCCGGTAAATAGTAGTCTTCTCTGTCCACCAGCAATTGTAGGCATTATACTATGTATCAATATTTAAATTCGCAAAGTATTGTATGTGACTATTATTACGTAAATTACAAAAGTATATTTACGTAATATACATATATCTAATATATTTACACACTTGAATATTTAAGAAATTCTACTGGATTCAATGTCAGCTGATACCAAGTAAAGTGAATTCTCAGTAACAATAATGTATTCACCTTCAACCTTGTAAATTTTGGCAATAGGACTAGTATATTCGTCTTCGCTCTTTACAAGTAGCTTCTCTTGAGTAGCTTTTACACCGATAATAACCTCTTTATCCAATGAAGCAGTCCAGTAATCAGTTTTAATTTCTTTGTCTTCGACAATGGCTAATTTCCAGGCGTGTTGAAGGCATGTATTTGATGGCATTCTATATCCAGATCCAGATCCCGATTCAGTATTATTTTGAGAACTCATTATATAAGAAAACAATCATTATTCTTTAAATACTAATATAAGAAGATTAATTATTTATTGTTTTAGCCGGTTTACTATTGAAAATAAATTTATTTGTGCAAATAATTAAAATAAAATAAAAAAACAATATAGATAATCATGAAAAAATATATTTTAAATTCCATTGAGAATTATAAAAGCGAATTAATGGAGAACGAATCAATATTATTCTTAAAGTTCGTAGCTATGATTCATGAAATGATTATATTATGTAATGATCGTATTACTACCGAAAATGAAGAGTACATTAAACATATATTGATTACTGGTATTAAAAACACAACTTATATTTACAAGATTATATTATTATATACCAAAAATTTGGAATTAGCATTATATCATACTCAAAAATCTATATTGTATTATGTAGAATTTATAAGCCAGGTTGGTGAAGATTCGCAAAATCTTTTGAAATTAACAACAAAAGACGCTACATTATTTATCTATAAAAAAACAGTATTTGATATAAACGATGAATATAAACAATCCTACCAAGAAACAAACCAAACAAAAACCATAATGAAACAATTGGAATTATATATTGATATTTATAATAATATAGTAATTCATTCTATTTCATTTTTTGACTTGAAACAATACACGTTGACACAATTACAAAAAAATATACTTACAAAAGTATATAAAATAGTAGAGGCACTCATTCATTTACACGAAATACACTATGAAACCTCGACAAATATAGTATCAAATAAATTAACTGGATTATTAATAACAATAGATTGTTTTAATCAATCATATCAATACGAGTTTATAAACAAGAATTATACACATTTAATTGAATATTGTATAAAAAAAATATACAAAACGGATATAGATAATAATAAAATAAAAAATAATTTATTATCAAATTCAAATGTAGATATAGAAACCATTATGCGAGGTTATTCTGTGTGTAAAATTTTTAATTATTTGACAAATTAGTTAAATATCAATTTAGCATGTTACGTCATTATCAACAAAGATGGTTTTTTTGCGAATCTTTTTTTTCCGGTCCACTTTTTTATTCGTACAATCCATTTCATTATTCGCACAGTGAATGGTTTCGTATTCCACATTTAGAATATTCTTGATGAAATTGTATATTTGATACAATACAAATTCTTCACATTTTCCAACAATCAATACACTACCCGTCCTAAATATCATAAATGATACTTGTTCAAAATCTTTATGATTTGGTTGTTGTCCGGTTTGGTCTGTAATTGTGTTGTCATAATAGAATTTACATTGAATTCCTGGATAAGAGCAAGCATCGAAATTACTGTTTAAACGATATTTATATTTTAAAAGATCATATAACTTATCACGGTCTATGTAATATCCACAATTGAAATTCGAATTAATCAACACTGTTTCATTTTTTTCAGGCAAATAAGTCAAATTGCCACCCCCTACAAATGGACTAAGTATATTTACTAGTAAGTCTAATGCTTTTTCCAATAATTCGTCGGATTGGATTCCCGGAATTTCCATTTTTCCAGTATTAAATACTTTAATATGCACTTCTCTAAAAATATCATTTATGAATACCCTCATAATAATAACGAAACAATTGAAGAATGCTCTCTTTTGTTTTATTCTATAACTCAAAAGATCTTTTTTACATGTACCAATACTTATCTTACGCTGGTCTTTGTATTTAATCCTGCCTTCTGGATTTTCAATATGTTCAATTATTTGCTGGTCATAACATTTGATGCCTAATAACTGATTTTCAATATATTCAGTATCTTCCTTATCTGTAGATGAAAATTTAATTTGTTTTTTAATGATACCGCATTTAGGCATACTATAATCCAATATTGGAATATTCCAAAACACATTTTTAATATCGATATTTGTTTGATTTAAATAGCAAATTTTCGTTTTAGTAGATATATAAAGGTCAGAAGATTTAGGAATATTGTCTACATCATTCAAACGAAGTATATCATTATTTTTTTCGGTATTTTCTATACGTTTTGTTGAAATAGATGGTATCTCTTCATAATCATAATCATCTTGTAAAAAGTTTTCCCAATCATCATCAATATTTTCCATCGTTACCTTATCTATATTGTTTTGTTTAAATATATTTATTTGTATTTAAATGATTCAATTATTTTCTATACGTATACTAAACTATGGATAGTTGTTCAACAACATACGAGAGAAGCGTTATTATCCCAATCCAAAAAACTTCGTCCTTTGAGAATAAAGAACTAAGTTTAAACCATAATTTTATTGATCCTACTAAGATGTCACCACCAAATAGTTTTATGGCAAAATTAACTAAACGAATGGACAATTATTATTCACCAACTGATGTAGAAAAAAATCATTTTTTTACAAGTAAATAAAATATGTATGTATTTCTGTCGACTGTATAACCTATGTGTTATTTTACAGTTGTTGTAAAAAAATGATTCAATTTCAAAATAACAAGAGGTAACATATAATCAATATTTAAGTCTGGTATATGCATAATATTCTCAACAAACTCCAAAAATGATGATGTAATAATATTATTACGTGTGCGGATAATATGATTTAAATAACTCTTGACAATATTCTTCTTTTCAATATTGTATTCATTACTTATTTTGCGAATAAAATTTAAATTAATATCAAGTGTAGCATTTGTTATACTCGTTGTCAACATATTCCATAAATCTGTCTGTATAATTTTTTTACCGTGTATTATCTGGTGATTTGATTGCATATAGTTTATCATACTACGAATATCAGAGTTGAATAATTTTTGTATTAACTGGATAGTGTCTGTTGTATATTGTAGCTTTTCTTTTTCATTAATAATATTTAAAAAATGAATAATTTCATCTTCGGGTAATTGGTTAAATCGTAAACGAACAAATTCGTTTTGTAAAGCCTCATCTATACGACTAATATAATTACATATTAAACAAAACCTGACATTTGATTTGTAATTTTGTAATAAATATCGAAGTGCTATTTGAGCATTTTTTGTCATATAATCTACTTCATCGAGTATGACAAATTTCATACCATTATTAAAAAGACTTTTTGAGTTTACAAATGTATTTATTTGATTTCTAATAATATCAATACCACGTTCATCTGACGCATTTAAATGGATCATAAGGTTTTTATCATTGCTAGCGTCCTGATGGGATTTTATCAAGTTAATAATACTAGTTGTTTTTCCAGTACCAGGTGGTCCATAAAATAATAAATTTGGAAAATGTTTTGTCTTGATTATATTTTCTAGTATTTTTTTATTCAACGGGTCTAGTACAATATCATCAAATGTATTGGGACGATATTTTTCTACCCATGGAGTGAAACTATTCATTTATATTATAGTCTCGTCTAATATTTAAATAAAAATTGATTACTATTAATATAGAAAAAATGGGAAATATTAATAGTAATATGACAGAACAAACCAATCATGGATCTTTACAGTTGTTTATTGGCCCAATGTATGCTGGAAAAACCAGTAAATTAATAGATGTTTATGAAGATTGTGTTGAAAATGAAGAAAATTGTGTTATTTTAACTCATTCAACTGAAACACGATATTCTATTGATAAATTAAGTACACATGACCAAAAAAAAGTTTCCTGTTTTAAACATGAAAGTATTAGTGAATTTATGAATAAACGAAAAAATGACATTGAACAATGTAGTACTATTTTAATCGATGAATCACAATTCTTTACAGATCTAATTGATGTATTACAATTAGTTAATCAATTACATAAGCGAGTATTTATATTCGGTCTCGATGGTGATTTTCAAAGAAATAAATTCGGTCAAATACTTGACTTGATTCCACACTGCGATACAATTGAGAAGTTACATGCTAAGTGTAACATTTGTGATAGTGAAGCCATTTTTAGTCACAGAATAACAGAGTCAAATGAACAAGTGTTAGTCGGGTCAAATGATGCGTATCATTCATTATGTCGTCATTGTTATAATAATTTCAATCAGCAAAAGTAGTAAAAATATCATAAATATAATAAATAGATAATTTGCATACGGATAATTTGTATTTACGATACTCGATAATATGACATAAAGTATATTTAAAAACCATTTAAATTAATGTCGATTATTAATTATAAAATGAGTACAGAAAAAGATGGTGTCGTTGGAATAGAAATAATAGAGCCTGTTATTATAGAGAAAAAAAAAAGAGGTAGAAAGAAGCAAATACCAGTCATAGTAGAATCTTCTGATAAATCAAACGATAATATAATAGAAGATACAGATGAACCAGTTAAACCAATGCCTAAAAAGAGAGGACGGAAACCAAAAGGTGGTAAAGTTGTTCAAGAAGTATGTATCGATAACGCTACACATATTAACGAACCTAATATTATCTTACATTTAAGATGTTCAATGGATGATATTAATGAAAACGAAACATATTCAATGAAATATAATCCTAAGATTGAGTCAATTCAAAGTTTTAATTTCGATACTACAAAAACAGATAATCTATTAATGGAACAATTAGATGAAAATCATACAAATGACACAAATACATTAATGAAACAAACTACATGTGAAGAATGTGATGGCGATTACAATGAAAATAATACAACACAACCAATTTCAAATAAAAAATCATCTGATGTAGATTCTATATGGGAAAAATTAAATGCGTTAAAAGTAAATTTACATCGAAACAATATATCAGACAAACGTTCAGCATGTTTTTGGTGTACTCATGATTTTGACAATCCACCTATTTTTATTCCAAAACACGAATTTAAAAACAGTTATCAAGTATATGGTTGTTTTTGTAGTCCAGAATGTTCCGTAGCACATTTAATGAATGAAAAGATAGATTCATCTGTTAAATTTGAACGTTATCAACTATTAAATCATGTATATGGTAAAATATATAATTATGAAAAGAATATTAAACCAGCACCCGACCCACATTATTTATTGGATAAATTTTATGGCACTTTGTCAATTAAAGAATATAGAGACCTTTTTAAAACAGAACAACTACTAATTGTTGTAGAAAAACCATTGACACATGTTTTCCCTGAATTATACGAAGACAATACCGATTTCATATTAAATCAGCGTACTATCCCAAGTAATTCTACATTTAAATTAAAACGTAAGAACAGTTCAAAACAATCGTCAGTAATTGAATCATTAAATTCAAAAAATAAATAGTCACCAGATATTAATACAGCATATTACCTGTGCTATTACATGCTATTACATGCTATTATCATAATATTCTATATTTGAATATTATAATATTTTCGTATATTTTTTATTCGTTTTACAATCATTTGTATTTGTTATTTATTCATTTACAGATGGTAATATAGTTGATTTTTCTTGTGCATCTTGTGTCTCTTTTGCTGTTTGCTGTTGCTGTTGTTCTTGCTGTTGCTGTTGACGGAATTTCTGTATTTTTTCCAAATATTCCTTTTTTTCTTGATCCATACGATATTTTTTAGCACCAGTATCCATTAAATTACGTATTTCACCATATATCATTTGATTCGCACTTGAAGACGATGGCGATGACGTGTTATTTTTGTAGTCAATGTCAAAATATTTGTTAAGGACTTTCATACAATCATATTGATTGTCTTCTAGTTGTTCTTTGGCTTCTATTTCTGTTAATTCGGTTTGTCTACATATTACTTGAACGAGTTCTTCTTTTCGTGCATCTATTTGTTTTTGTCGCATAGCTAATATTTCTTCTTGTTTAGATTGATTTAACACAGATGTTTTGGAATTATTGTTTGTAGTAATGTTTGCAGAAGTATCTACTTGTTCAGTCATTCTATAATATATTGATTAAATATTTTTTAAACTATATTAAACGAATAGTCTTATATAATTCAATGGAGTATATTAAATCAAGTTCAACTAATTTAGATAAATATATTGATGAATTTCACAGCGAAGTTAAGGAGACATTTGCCAACTCTTTGACTAAAATATATAAGGCTGAAATTAATGTATATCGTGATTTGATTGAAACAGTTGTTAAACTACCATTTATTCAAGAAATTATTCATGAAAATAATATGCTAAAATCAAAATTAAAACAGATGACCGAAGAAAATGATACTATTAAATTAGAAATTCATGATAAACCTTTAATAAAAACAGATATAGTAGATATTGAAAATATACCTTTTACAACAGAAGTAAGTAGTGAAGAAGAAGACGATGAAGAATCATCAACAGATGAAGAAGAAGAGCCATCAGCAGATCAAGATGAAGAAGAAGAAGAGCCATCGGCAGATCAAGATGAAGAAGAAGAAGAGCCATCGGCAGATCAAGAAGAAGAGCCATCGGCAGATCAAGAAGAAGAGCCATCGGCAGATCAAGAAGAAGAGCCATCGGCAGATCAAGAAGAAGAGCCATCGGCAGATGAAGAAGAAGAGACATCGGCAGATCAAGAAGAAGAGCCATCGGCAGATGAAGAAGAAGAGACATCGGCAGATGAAGAAGAAGAGACATCGGCAGATGAAGAAGAAGAGACATTTGTAAAACCTACATTTCCTACGAAACAATCTACTCTACAAATACCGGAAGAAAACGAAAAACAACCTGATGAAGAAGTTGAAGAAGAAGAGCCATCGGCAGATCAAGATGAAGAAGAGCCATCGGCAGATCAAGAAGAAGAAGAGCCATCGGCAGATGAAGAAGAAGAGCCATCGGCAGATGAAGAAGAAACAGAAGTGTTTGAAATTGAAATAGATGACAAAACGTATTATTGTGATGGTGAGGAAAATGGAAACATTTATGAAGATATGAATGGGGAGGTTGGTGATATTGTAGGCGAAATAAAGGATGGAGAAGCTAATTTTTTCTAAATAATTATCCTGTTTATAGTATATAGATGCTTGATAAAGTATGTCCACCAGCATTATTATATTTAGGATTTTCATTAACTCAAATAGTTATCGACACATTCAAGAAAGAGTATAATACTGCGTTTTTTAAAACTATTGTTATGATTGTGTTTACATTACTTTTAAATATATTATGTGATAGAGGGCTAGGTATTGTGTCCTGGTTAATTGTGTCTATACCATTCATATTAATGACCTACATAACAGCAGTGTTATTATATGTATTTGGATTATCACCTACACAAAATGAAATGAATTACAATGTTAAATATCCACACGATTATCCAGAAGAGTTGTTAATCATGAGAAACCCCCACGAAGAAATTATTATTGAAAAGACAAAACTAATCTAAATATTTACTCTTCGTAATATATTATTGACATTAGATTATGTTATATACGTAAATAATTTAAAAATATAAAGTGTTTAAATTATTATAGGAATGAATTTTATTATGAATATAGTAGATTTTATAGGCGATATTTGTTATACTACGTTTGATATACTATTATTATCAGGTGTATTTATATTATGTCCATTTGAAAGTGTAACAGACAAGTTAGAATTACATGCTGTATGTTTAAGTAAATGTAATTCTTGGTGTAAGAACAAATATAATGATATTTGTTATGAAATTGGATGGAAAACATGTGAATTTGTAACACATATGAATCATGTTCATAATAAATTTATCTTGCCTAATTTTCACAAATTAACAAGTAATTATTTTAAACCATGTGTATTCTTAGTGAAAGATGGTGAAGAAATAGCTACATTTGCCTCATGGAATGAATATGAAAACGAAAAGGATGAAATTACATTTGATTATGTATATAATATGATATTATATACCAGTTATAATGATGATGACGACAGTAAAAGAAATTACACAATTATTGGGGATCGTCAATTAAAAAATCCACATGAATTGTTAAAACATAAATCCAATGTTAGTTTTATTATATTTCAATTAACAACAGAAGAAATCACATATGACATATGTTTAAAAGAACCAAAGAATTTCTTTATCAAAGACAATACATTAAATTACTCATTTTTCAAATGGTACATGAAACGTATATATGATATAGAATTAACCGAATGTTTTAGCGTGAATTATATGACTAGTGATATGTCAATCGTAAATTTACACAATCCGTTTTTTATAAAATTCAATGAAGATGGTGTTACATCATTTTCATCAGGAAAACCAAAGGAACCGGTTGTGATAGTTGACGATAATACTGAAGACAACTATAGAAGCAAATTACATATAGATATTCTTAATAATGAAAAAATAAAGAGTCATTATGAGTAATATAGACCAATTTCATATTATAGTGTAAATAACTAATATAAAAAAAAATTGATACTTAATATTATAATGGAAGAATCCCATAGTAAGGTAGATTCAGTGATGCAACAACATACTCTTTCCGATGAATGGTGCCTTTGGGCTCATTTACCACATGACACCGATTGGTCATTGAATAGTTATAAAATTATTTATACTATGAAAACAGTAGAGGAAGCGGTTGCTATAAATGAAGCATTGCCACCAAGATTAGTCAATAATTGTATGTTGTTCATCATGCGGAAAGGAATCACTCCTCTATGGGAGGATCCAAAAAATAGAAGTGGTGGGTGTTTTTCCTATAAAGTAAGTAATAAATCTGTCCACGAATGTTGGAAGACACTTACTTATAATCTAGTTGGAGAATGTTTATCAAAAAATGCGAAATTACAAAAAGATATTACTGGTATTACCATATCACCTAAAAAGAACTTTTGTATTATAAAAATTTGGTTAGGAAAATGCGAATTTCAAGATGCGTCATTAATCAATTGCGCCAGTGGTATTGATTCTCATGGATGCCTTTTTAAGAAACATTCCCCCGAATACTAATACGTGTATTGTGGTAAATTTACAACAACGCGTTTAAAAATATAAATGTATTTAGAATAAATAAATTGTTATAAATTGTTATAAAAATTTATTTTTTATATCAATATAAATTATATGAATGATGTTATAAAATGTATTGGGGACACATGTAAAATCCTACACAAAAAGGTAGTAAAATTTGTAGATAGCGTTGATCCTGTAGTACAGTCCAAGATTGAGGAAAATATAAAAAAAGGTGAACTACAAGAAAATACATTACTCGAATTAACGAAGAAACAAAATGAATTAAGAAATAAAATAGACGATTTTTTTCTGGAAATTACATTAGAGAATGTAAAGGACATGGTAAAAACAGATGATATTTCTAATAGGATTAAAAGCATATTTACCTATTATTATACCGAAATTCTTGACCGTATTCCAGAAGAAAGAAAAAATAATATTAATGATACTGAAGATGATATTAAAAATTTAGACGAGTCAATAAAATTAATGTACTGTATCGAATTAGTATGTAATCCGGATGATTATGTTTTAAATTATGATATGGGTGACACGTATACAGATGAACAATTAAAAAAAGAATTAGAAAATTGTGATAAAGAAAGTAACGATGATAATAATAATAATATGTCTCCATTCATTGGGGAAACAGACTATCAAACCGAAATAACAAAACACGAGGAGAGATCTGTTTTTCCAACTGGTATCAAACGCAGAAGTAAGGTTGATGTCCCTATGTCTATGAATCGAGGTGGTAAAAAGACTAAGAAAGTGAACAAATCTAAAAAGACTAAAAAGACTAAAAAGACTAAGAAAGTGAAAAAGACTAAGAAAGTAAAAAAGTCTAAGAAATCTTGTGCTAAAAAATCGAAAAAGACAAACCGCAAGTAATTTTCAATGTTTATGGAAAATATGCTAATATAGTTTTAGTAAAAATATTTAACAAATGTAAATTAAATATTTTTTATTTTTAGTCGGTGTAATCACCTAATCATTATGCTTTGAAGGAAGAGGACTCAAACATAATTTAATGGTTCCAAGACTGGCAACATAATACTTGACTACGAGGGGCAAATCATTCTCCAAATACATTTCAATCTGGCTACACAAATTGGTACATTTGATGAAATAACCAAGGTTCTTTAGCGAAAACTCACCTTGAATAATTTTACTTGCATCCTGTTTCTCGATGAATTCCATACCACCGACTGATTCTTCACGCTTCACCTCAGCTGTGGCGAATTGTCCTTCACATCTAAATATTAATTCATTACCCACGGATTTAATCTCTAATCGCTCGGAAATACAAGACAAATCACGAATAATCTTTTGGAAATCACTAGAAGGGAGATTAATAACGGAAGAGAATTGAACATCTGGTTCCTCAAACTCATCAGAATCCGGCTCAATTAGTCGCAATTTTTGTGTCTTACATTGCTTGATATCACCATTTTCAAATTTTAATCCCAAGAAGGAAACAATACCATCGTGGTAGTCACAATCCTCAATATAAATAGTTAGTGTATCATCATTGTCAATAGAATTAATCAACTTGAATAAATGAAACATATTTACACCGACAACAATCTTCTCCTTGTTACATTCATAATGTTCGAAATTCTCGGCAGCCAAGAATAAATGTGCCAACATGGTATGTGATTTGTCCATATTAATAATACGGATTCCATCCTTCTTAAAAGTAATATTTGTCTCTAATAGAATGTCCTTTAAAGCGGTCATTAGTGTGCGAAACGGTGCGATTTGAACCGTTTTAATTGTTAATACATTGTTTGAAGTACTCATTGCCTATAATTAATTTTTATGCGTAAATCTTTAAATACTAATGCGTTTATATTTAAATTTTATGGAATATATTGATAGTAAAAAAATATCCGTGTCAATATTTATATCACGAAAGTATATACGTAAAATATGAAAGTCAAACATGGGTTTAAATATATAAAAAATGGGTGGAAATATATCTCTATTACAGGTGAACCATATGAAAGAGGAATTGCCCATGGAAGATTGTTGAAAGATGAAATTAGTAAATGTTTAGCCACCATGGAATGGAATTTATATGACTCACATGGTCTAAAAATGGATTTTTTCAAGGAAGTTAGTAATTTCTTTTTCAAAAAAAAGATTGAAACGAATTTTCCTGAAATATTTGACGAATTAAAGGGAATCGCAAAAGGTGCCAGTGTAAATTTAGATGAATTGATACTGTGGAATAATTTAGCGTCATTGGATTATGCTTTACCCAAATTAAAGATATATTTAGACGAAATGCCTCATTTGAAAAGCAATTACGGACATTTATTAGAAACATTACCAATGGTTGGGCAATTAGAAGGTGGTTCTAAGGACAAATGTTCTGCTTTCATGGCATTAGGTGACTATACAAGTGACGGTAAAATTTGCTGTGCACATAATTCATTTGACAATTTTATTGACGGGCAAAACTTCAATATAGTTATTGATTTGAAACCATCAAAAGGACATCGCATGTTATTTCAAGGAGCACCCGGATATATTTCTAGCCAAACGGATTTTTTTATTAATAGCAAAGGGTTTATTGGTACGGAAACAACCATTGGTGGATTCAATGCTTATAAACATGGGGACCCTATTACTTGTAGAATTAGACATTGTATGCAATATGCCAATACTTTAGACGAATATGTGAAATTCTTAAAGAAGGACAATTCAGGTGATTATGCGAATTCTTGGTTAATAGGTGATACAAAACATAATGAAATTATGCGCATTGAGTTGGGATTAGAGTTTGTTAATGTAGAGAGAAAGAAAAACGGATATTTCATTGGATTCAATGCTCCGTATGATCCTCGTATTCGCAATTTAGAATGTGTAAATAGCGGTTTTGATGATATTAGAAGACATCAAGGCGCGAGGAAAGTACGTCTTGAGGAATTAATGGAGAAAAATAAGGGTAAAATAAATATTGAAATAGCACAAGAGATTATTGCTGACCATTATGATGTATATTTAAATAAGATAAATTTATGTTCTAGGACGGTGTGTTCTCATTATGAATTGGACGACAGAGCATATGTGAGTCAAGTTGGTAGACCATTACCATATCAACCTAGAGGAGCCGTTGATGGTTGTGTAGTAGATGCCACCTCTTGTAAAAAGATGGGATTTTATGGTCGTTGGGGGTCGTCATGTGGTACACCTTTTATAGTGAAAGATTTTATAAGGCGTAACAAACAATGGTCACGTTATGAAAAATATTTAGATGATAGACCATACCAACCATGGACGTATTTTACCAGTTTGGATAAACCAGTGAATAAGGTAACTAGTAAAAATATAAGTAAGAGTTCACGTGATAAACGTAAATACACTGTTAGTCACAGTAAAGGGAAATATAGAAGAAGAAATAGAAATAAAGAGAGAAATACCAAGAAAAATACGCGCAAACGCAAGTAAAACAATATATATCCATCGGTGTTATTTGTCTAAAAATAAGATTACGTTTACATGAATAATTGTTGATTATTTATGTAATATTCAATATATCTACAGTAATGAACTTCAATATATCTACAGTAATGAACTTCAATATGTATAGAATGTAAAAAATACGCGATAATTACTTAAGTAACCTATGGTATAATTTTTTACAGGCAGTTAAATCATTACTAATAAGTATATCATTTAATTCATCACATAATTCTTTCTTTTCTTGCGAATTATATTTACCGCTACAAATCTTTGCCATGATGTTATCTGGATGTAATGTCTCACATATTACATTATTTATTATCATTGTATCATGATTCTCCATCAATACATTGTATAATGTCTCTCCATGATATTTTATTCTATAAACTCCATCATAATTGTCTACGAGATCTTCGCTACGGATCATTTTTCCCTTGTAAAATATTTTATGGTCTCTACTTATTTCAGTTTTTTTCGACGGAATATTTTTTTCTAAAGCATCTTTTTCTATTCTTATTATGTATTTAAAGGTTGGTATTGTTTCAGTAATTGCCACTATTCTTTTTCCATGTATAGTATGAATATCCGGATTTAACTTTTCAATGGCTACATCTCCCTTGTTAGTTAACACAGGGGTTCCAGTAGGAAAACATATTGGTAAGATAGTTAATGGAGGAGCTGAAATTGGTTGAGGACTATATGAATTTATAATATATAAATAATAACCATTCACATTAACGTCATTATTATTATCTATTGCCACGTCAAAACTAATACCATCTATCTTAAAATTAGTTACCGTAGTAGGGTCTATGCTACTATCAAATGTTTGTACAGTGGGTCCATTCAAGTTAATCTCTTTTACTATAGATAAATGATAGATACCATTTATTTTAATAAAAGAAATTCTATTCGTAACAGGCTGAACTATACTTGTTGTAATGTTGTCCACATCTGTTATTACATAGTTGATATTGACTTTTAACCTCACATCTCCTTCATTCCCGTTAGGGTCTACTGGATATAAATTTGTGAACTTATTCCTTAAATATTCTTCGGTTAATGGAACCATAATCTATAATTATTACAAAGAATAATAATATTACAAATATTATTATTTGATATTATTTATGATTTATTGTATGTATAACCTAAATAAGAAATATATAATAAAATATAGCGAAATAGTCTAAAAATAAAAAGGTTATATTACATAAATAATGGATAAATATCATCATTATGTATGTAATCGTCATAAAATATATACATTGGTAGGTATTTATCCACTAAGTCCAAGACGTTCGATTTGTGCCGAATGTAAACAGAAAAATGTACATGGTTATACAAATCCAAATCATGCATCGAATCCATTTGGATATTGCTATTTATGTCCGGTAATATGTATAACGTGTGCTGAGAATAGGAAAAAATGTATGTGGTGTAAATACTAATAAATATACCATATAGTTTTTATTTCTAATTATAGATATAATTAGTATCAACCGAAATATGTCACAGATAGTAATGTATGAAAAATCGAATGTAAATGATATGTATGGATACTATACTTTTCAATCTAAAATAGAAAAATTAGGAACAAAACAATTATGTCAAGGCAAAATTAGTAGTGATTTTTTAGAAGAATCTTTAGAACGGGCTGATTATTTATTCGTTCATTCATTTAAGGACGAACTACGTGGTTTTGCTTGCGTTTATTTAGATAAAACGCCTGAAAAACATTTATATGTTAATTTAATTTGTAATTCCAAGTTTCATAACATGAAGACACGATTAAATGGACTCGAAGAACGATTAAATGGCAAGAATATTATGAATGAAATCAAAATACTTGGAGAGAAATTACAGGTAAAATACATTCAGTTAAATGCTATAGATAACGTGATTTCTTATTACTATTCTCTCGGCTACACCTTTGAAAAGGCTGAATTACAGAGACATTTAGATAAACAAGAAAATTTAATAACCTCATTGAGACATGCTCAAGACCAAGGTAATAGTTTAGAGGAAACTAGATTATTGGACGAAATTGTTGGTAGATTTTATCCTGGATTTTACAATGAAACGTTTCAACGTAAAATCGGGGAAGAAGAAGAGGATGAACGAAAAGAAGTAGCTAGAGAAGATGGCATTCCTATGATATATGTATATCCTAGTCGTGGTCGTGGTCGTGGTCGTGGTGGAAAAAAAAGGAGACGGAAATCTAAAAAAAGAGTATCACGCAGAAGTAAATCTAGAAGCAAACATACAATACGGGTAAAATAATATAATGCGATACAATATAAAAACACAATCATATAGTAAATAAATGACCGAACCAACATCAACCACAACACCATCAAAGGAAGAGTTAATTCAAATAGTTCATACTTTATATGACGACTATATAGACAATGATGTTATTTTCAATAAATTCACTCAATATATTGAAAATCTACCAGAATTATTGATGAATACGAACAATACAATCATTGAACGTGCTGAACGAAAGAGTAAATTAGAAAAAGATTCTGAACAGTTTATTCAAAAATTTTTATTCAATCATAATTTTTATTATCATTCATCAACTGAAATGTTTTTTGAATATAAGAATAACCACTATATATTGGCAAAAGAAGATGACATTCATCATACTATTTTATCATCCATTAGTGCTAGCAAAGAATTAATGGATTGGAAATATAAAGTTAAAATTATCATTTTAAAAAAAATAAAAGAACGAGATATTTTTTCATGTATTCCCGAATCAGAGACAATTCAATCTGTTATCAATCATATTTCTTCATCAACTGGTAGCAATAAAGAACAATCCAAATATTTTTTAACCGTATTGGGTGATATATTGTTAAAAAAATGTGACTTAATCTACTTTTTGAATATAAAAACAAAGCCATTAATCAAAGAATTGAATAATTTATCATGTATGTTGTTTGGAACGCCTAGTCTAATGAATATTTTTAAATTCAAGTACTACGAACATAGCTTTAATGAATGTAGAATAATTGATTTACATGATAATATAAATCAAGGTAATTGGAACGAATATTTGAAACAAAACAATGGTATTAATTTATTTTGTGTTGCATCTTATTATTCAACACGGTACGAAGGAGGAGACAATTTTTTAAGCGAACAATGTAAAGATGAAAATCTAAAAGATCATGCATTATATCTGAAACATTTTACTCAAGACCAAATCATGGATAACTTTGTTCAAAAATGTGTTGAATCTAGTGACGATTGTTCCATTTCTTGGAAAAATATGCAATACCTATGGAAACAATTTGTTGATATGGAAAGTTTACCAAATATGTTTTTTACAACAACCTTAAAAAATTTGCTAACGAATAAATTTAAATACGATGAAAAGAAAGATGTATTTCTAGATTGTACAAGCAAATCATTGCCTATTGTAAGTAGATTTATTCAATTTTGGAATCATAATATTGATTTATATGATGGTGGAGATGGTGGAGAAGAATTGGAAATAGACGAATTATGTTCGCTTTTTACATATCATACAAAAAACAATATTAGTGAAAAAAATATGTTAGATTTAATGAAACATTATTATCCAGATACCTTTATTGAAAATGATAAGTACATAATTGGCGCGAAATGTAAATTATGGGATAAAAAACAAGATATTACTACCGCTATTAAAAAATATAAACAATCAAAACATTACCAAGAATTGTTTGCAGATGAAATGCCGATTAATGAATTATATCAGGTTTATTGTAAAGGTAAGCGGAAATTCACGGTGAGTAAGCGTTACTTTGAAAATTTTGTAAAAGAAGAATCTGAACTATACATCGTGGAAAATAACTTTATCAAGGTACAATCTTTTGATAACATTTAAAATGCAGTTATATGTATATGTATACATCTATGTGTAAATAAATAATAGACGTTATTATTTATTTGCTTAAGGTAAATATTGCTTAAGGTAAATATTACTAAATGTTATTTACTTTCTGCGAGTACCCTTTCTCTTGATTGTACCTCTCTTTCCCTTCTTTCCCTTTTTGGTAACAGTACCAAAAACACCACTACCTCTAGGTTGAAGATGTCCGGCAAGATGTTTTTGTGTCTTGGCCAACTCACTCTTCTTTTTGGAAACAATATGTCCTTTGTGCATCTTAAGATCCTCCTTCTTTAATCCACCAGGGGTTTGATATGCGGTTCTGTGCCAAACCTTGGCGCGTGGGCCAACCAATTCTTTGTATATGTGGCCGTGAATGTGGTACATACCATCGGCTTTTCTATCGTGTCTATTAACCATTATAAAAGAAAGAGAGAAAAAAATAAATTGCTAAAGTAGTTTATTTGACGCACAATTATTTTATTGAACAAAGATTGGATCTAAAAACTATTTCTTGGAGGTTGACCTGAACCATTGGGTCCACCAGAACGTTGTCCATATCCATTGACTGGAACGTATCTATTATTCCAACTAGCATTTCGTAAATAGGATTGTCTTTGTATAAGCGTACTTACACGTTGAGCTGTTGTTAATGTGATATTATTTGAGCTACCTGAAGGATACGGTCCTTTGGATATATTACATTTGGCAAATCGTGAATTACAACGCTGAAGGGGACCAGGACTATTTGATATTGGATAATTATTATTACCAGATGGTGATACCTGGTCAATAATTATTAACGTAACATTATTAGCCCCAAAAAATGATTGGCTTTTGCCAGATATAAGTTTATTGTTTAATGATTCGTTTAACGTATCCAATGAACTTTTGTATAAATATACCTTACTTTCAATAGAATTCTTTACAATTGGCAATGATCGACCGAAAGCATTCAATCCAATACTGGTAACACTCTTTGGGATTGTAATAGATGTTAAACTTGTCGTATCACGGAATGCACCAGCTCCTATACTGGTAACACCTTGTGGTATATTAATTTTAGACAAACTTCTCGCTGAGACGAACATACCTAACTTAATGTGGGTTATTTTAGAACCAGTTTCAAATGTTAACAATGTCAAAGAGGTAGTATATTGGAACGCACTGAATCCAATACTGGTTACACTTGCCGGAATGGTAATTGAGGTCAAACTTGTCATTGTGTCGAACGCATTTGATCCAATATTGCTTACATTATTTGGAATTATAATGGATACCAAACTTGACGCATGTTGAAACGAATTCGCTTCAATACTAGTAACACTTGAAGGAATTTCGTATTCGGTTATGTCATTACCAATTGGATATCGAATCAATATTTTTCCATTTTTATTAAATAATACACCGAAAATATCTTTATAAAATGTATTGGATTGATTTACTGTAATTTCATTCAAACTTGACGTATATTGAAACGCACTCTCTCCAATATTGTTAACACCTTCTGGAATATTAATGGATACCAAACTTGACGCACTTGCAAATGCATTTGACCCAATATTGGTTAATTGGGAATTGGATTCAAATATTATAGATGTCAAATTTAACGTAAAATAGAACGCACCTGCTCCAATACTAGTGACCATTTTAGGAATGATAATAGAAGTTAATTTAGTTGCATTTGAGAATACATAATCTCCAATACTGGTTAATTGAGAATTTGATTCAATTGTAATTGAATTTATATCTGTAAAAGAGAAGGCTGCATATTCAAAACTAGTAACACTAGAAGGGATGGTAATTTCTGTCATGTTTAATACTTGATAAAACGCCATATCCCCAATACTAGTAACAGACGAACCGATTATTACTGATTTAATTCTATTGCTAGCATCAGTTATACTAGCACCGTACGAGTTTTTGTCTAAAACACCTGTTATGTTTAATGATATTGTTGTGTTATCGGTTAACTTGAAAATTGTCTTGAATCCATCATCCGGTTCTGGTTCTGGTTCTGGTTCAGGTTCTGGTTCAGGTTCTGGTTCTGGTTCAGGTTCTGGTTCAGGTTCTGGTTCTGGTCCATTTGTAGATGATAAATTTGGAGGATATGTGCCACTAGGTGGATATATTATATTTTCTATATTATTTGTAACATTCAATGTGGGCATAGTAATACTATTATATAGATATATTTATAATTAGATTTTGTATTCGCAAAATAACAATGACAATTATTTGGTAAATTTCTAATAAAATTGAAACCATTTAAATATTAATAATGGATAGTATACTATTATAGTAATTATGGCGTCTCAAGCATCCACCCTCTCTAAATACCAAAAGTTAACGGATAAGGAACATATTCTAAAAAAACCGGATACCTATATTGGTTCCATTGAAAATACAGAACATGTAGACTATATTTTCAATGGTGACAAGGATATCGTTTCCAAAGAATTTCAATATATTCCTGGTCTCTACAAATTATTCGATGAAGGAATTGTCAATTGTCGTGACCATGTAATTCGTCAAGCACAAGCGGTAAAAGACAAAGTTGCTAATGCTCTACCAGTAAGTAATATTGAAATTACTATTGATGATGATGGAACAATTCACATGTACAATGATGGTAATGGAATTGATGTAGCCGAGCACCCTGAATATAAAATTTGGATTCCTGAAATGATTTTCGGTCACTTGAGAACATCCACCAATTATGATGAAAAGAAAAAGGAAAAGATTGTAGGAGGAAAGAACGGTTTCGGTTTTAAACTGGTTCTTATATGGTCTACATGGGGTAAGGTAGAAACAGTTGATCATGTGAGAGGATTAAAATATGTACAAGAATTCAAGAATAATTTAAATGAAATAGGTAAACCATCTATTACCAAATGTAAAAATAAGCCCTATACTAGAGTGTCATTTAGACCCGATTATGAAAGACTTGGTATTCAAGGATTGACTGAAGATATGTTGGCACTTTTCAAGAAACGTGTATATGATGTATCTGCTGTTACAGAGAAAACAATCAAGGTTAAATTCAATGGTCAATTAGTGCCTTGTAAGAATTTTGAACAATATATTGATTTGTATATTGGTTCAAAGGTAGATACAAAACGCATTTACGAGGGACCAAATGATCGATGGGAATATGCTGTTTGTATAGCACCAAAGGATGAATTCCAACAAATTAGTTTTGTGAATGGCATTTATACATCAAAAGGAGGTAAACATGTAGAATATATTATGAATCAAATTATCCGCAAATTATGCGCCTATATTAAAACAAAGAAAAAGGTTGACGTGAAACCCAATACAATCAAGGAACAGTTACTACTATTTCTCCGTTGTGATATTGAAAATCCGTCTTTCAATAGTCAAACTAAGGACGAGTTAGGAACAGCTATTAGTTCATTCGGTTCTACATGTACTGTTAGTGATGGATTTATTGAGAAGATTGCCAAAATGGGTGTCATGAATGCTGCATGTGCTTTAACACAAGTAAAAGAGGACAAGGCTGCTAAGAAAACAGATGGCTCTAAGAGCAAGAGTATTCGTGGAATTCCAAAACTGATTGACGCGAATTATGCAGGAACTGCTAAATCCGGTCAATGTACACTTATCTTATGTGAGGGAGATTCAGCAAAGGCAGGCATTGTTTCGGGTTTGTCAAAAGACGATAGAAATACAATTGGTGTTTATCCTATGAAAGGTAAGATATTCAATACGAGAGGTGAAACGCTTAAACGTATTGGTGAAAATAAAGAAATTATTGAACTTAAACAAATCTTAGGATTAGAGGCAGGCAAAAAATATACCAAAGATATTGTTGAAAATACATTGCGTTATAGTTCGGTGTTATTTATGACGGATCAGGATTTAGATGGTTCTCATATCAAAGGTTTAGGTCTTAACTTGTTTCAAGACCAATGGAATACATTGTCCACCTTGGAAAATTTCATTGGATTTATGAATACGCCTATTTTAAAAGCAAAGAAAGGTGGAAAAGAATTACTATTCTATAATGATGGCGAATATAACAAATGGAAGAGCGAAAATGACGTGAAAGGATGGAATATCAAGTATTACAAGGGTCTAGGAACCAGTACTGGAAAAGAATTCAAGGAATATTTTGCGAATAAAAAAATTGTATACTTTACACATGAAGGTGTACCTAGTGATAATGTAGTCGATATGGTGTTCAATAAAAAACGTAGCGATGAACGAAAAGAATGGTTAACCAATTATGATAGAAATAGTTATTTAGATACCAATAATGAAAAGGTAAGTTATACCGATTTTGTAAACAAGGAACTCATTCACTTTTCCAAATATGATTGTGAACGGTCTATTCCAAATATGATGGATGGACTAAAAATCAGTTTGAGGAAGATATTGTATAGTTCGTTTAAGAAGAACTTGACGACTGAAATTAAAGTGGCACAATTCAGTGGTTACGTATCAGAGCAATCTGGATATCACCATGGTGAAGCTAGTTTGAATGCAGCTATTGTAGGTATGGCGCAAGATTATGTAGGAAGTAACAATATCAATTTACTAATGCCAAACGGTCAGTTCGGAACGAGACTTCAAGGTGGAAAAGATTCAGCGAGTGAGAGATATATATTCACTCAACTAAATCCAATTACACGTTATATTTACAGAAAAGAGGATGATGCGGTTCTAGAGTATTTGGAGGATGATGGATTTCCAGTGGAGCCATTATTCTACGTACCAATTATTCCCATGATTCTAGTGAATGGTGGAAAGGGTATTGGTACAGGTTTCAGTACAGATGTGTTATCCTACTCACCAGAACAATTGATTGAATATTTACAATATAAATTGAAAGATGAACAAGATGGTAATGTAGTCGCCAGTGACAATATTACAAAGTTTCAGCCATCCTATCGTGGTTTTATGGGAAGTTGTCATGAATACGATAATGGAAACAAATACATTGTAAAAGGTACTTATCAAAAGCTAAGTGATAATAAAGTACGTGTCACTGAATTGCCTATTGGTCATTGGACTGATGACTTTAAGCAACATATTGAGAATCTTATGGAGGCGGACAAAAACAAGAAAAACAAGGCATTTATAAAAGATTATAATGATATGAGCACAGATACCACCGTTGATATTGAAATTACATTGAATGAAGCCATTGATGAGAAGATAGAAGGGTCTAATTTGTATAATAACTTTGAGAAAATGATGAAATTATACACGTCACAAAGTACCAATAATATGCACTTGTTTACCGACGAAGAACGATTGACCAAGTTTAATAGTGAAAGAGAAATTATTGACCGTTACTTTCCAGTGAGGTTGAAATATTATCAAAAGAGAAAGACCCATATGATTGCTGAACTAGAGAAAGAATTGTGTTTGCTTTCCAACAAGGCAAGATATATTCAATCCATACTAAGTGGTGAAATTGACTTGCGAAATAGGAAAAAGGAAGATATTATCAATATGATGAGAGAAATGAAGTATGATATTATTGATGGTGACTGCGATTATAAATATCTTCTGAAAATGCCAATGGATAGTGTGAGTCAAGAGAATGTGGAACGAATGCTAAAAGACAGAGACGGTAAGGAGAAGGAATTATTAACAATTCAATCAACAACTATTGAAAATATGTGGTTGAGTGAATTGGAAGAATTGAAGAAAATGTTAACAACTGTAAACCAGCCCAAAGCTAAACCAACGGAAAATACAACAGTAAATAAGATTATGAAAATAAAAAAGGTGGTCAAAAAAGTGGTTGCTAAGTAAATAAATGTAAATCTCAATAGCGTAAAAAACGAAAATGAAAATGAAAACGAAAATGAAAACGAAATAAAATAAAATAAAAAATATAGATAATGGAAATATTTTTTATTTGTAAATAATGAAAATAATTTATATACTCATATATGATCTAGAAAAAATGTTTCAACTCTAACGTTTTGTTATTGAAATCTGGTTGAACTGGACGGTCAATAGGATTATACATAGTGCTAGCATCACGTTTGTAATTAATATAACCTTTAGCTTCACTGTAGATTTCTCTCACACAATATTTTACTACTAAACCATTTAATTCTTGGATTTGTTGGGTAATCTTGTCAGGTAAATTGACTGAATTTTGAAGAAAAACACTTCTCATTATGATTTTTAGATTATCACAATTTTGATTATCAATTATGTATTGTTGATTAGATACTTCATATACACCTGCTCTAATGGCATTTTGAATTATCTGTATATTTTCTTTACTAAAATAGGCTAATGACAAAGTTGAATCTTGGAAATTTCCAGTCATAGCATCATGAAATGTAGAACATTCATTGACGGGTATTTTATCAAATAATGAAAATTGATTTCTATTGGGTCCAATAATATTTATTCTACCATTTGTACTTGAACAATTCATCTATACTCATTAGATAGAAAAAATTATATATGTTTAAATTATATAATGGAATTTAATTTTCAAAAAATAGTCATCATTATTGCGACAATCATATTTCTCGTTTTAATGATATTTATATCATTAATATTATATAATAACAAATATGGTGTTAAATTTCCTCCTACAACATCTGATTGTCCTGATTATTGGATAGATCAAGGGACTGACGAGGGTGGTATCAATGGTAAAATGAGTCAAAAATGTGTTAATATTAAAAATTTAGGAAATACATCATGTAGTAAAGAAATGGATTTTACTACAGACGACTGGCAAGGACCTAATGGATTATGTAATAAGTATAAGTGGGCTAATTCTTGCGATTTAACATGGGATGGAATTACAAATAACAAAGAATTGTGTAATTAGTATTTTTACATGTATGAATATCTAAATCCTAAATCTAGAAATAATTTGCTTTTTACATTTTACATTTTTCTTTTCGGTCGGTGTAATACTACTTTACAATAAAATAAACATAAAAACAATATTGAATACACATATAATAGTAAATTAAATGGATTTAGATTACAATATCAATACAATTTTAAACCGAGATAAGATAACAAATAGTATAACAAATTTTTTTGTTGATTTTGAAAAAAACAAACATAATTTGACACAGTTACGTGGTATATATATATATGGTAATCCCGGATCCGGGAAAACTGTATTCGTTGAAAAATTGTTAAAAAAATTAAATTACGACGTCATAAAGTATGACGCCGGTGATATTCGTAATAAATCTATTATTGATACCATTACGAAACATAACATGTCGGACAAAAATGTATTATCAATGCTCCAGAAAAAAACGAAAAAAATTGTTATTCTTATGGATGAGATTGATGGTATGAATAATGGAGACAAAGGTGGTATTAATCAACTGATAAAACTAATTCGTCCAAAAAAAACCAAAAAACAGAAAATAGAAGATATTACATTAAACCCAATTGTATGTATTGGTAATTATCACATGGATAAAAAAATAAAGGAATTAATCAAAGTATGTAATACTTATGAATTGAAAAATCCAACAGATACAGAAATGGAACGACTGCTTATTTCTATGATGCCGTCTATTGATACCGTATTAAAAACAAATTTATTAAATTATATTCAAGGTGATTTACGAAAATTTGATTCTATATTGCATATTTACAATAAACAAAACCTTTTGTTGAAAAATGAAATTATTCAAAATATATTTCAATCCAAAACATACAACGATGATAGTAAAAAAATAACGCAGAAATTGATTAATGAAAAGTTTGATTTGAATTGTCATAATCATATTATGAATGAAACCGATAGAACCATTATTGGTTTGTTATGGCATGAAAATATAATAGATGTTCTAGATAAACAGTCTCAAGAATTATCCTTTCCATTTTATCATAAAATATTGGATAATATGTGTTTTGCCGATTATATAGATCGCATCACATTTCAAAAACAAATATGGCAATTTAATGAGATGAGTTCTTTAACCAAGACATTTTATAATAATAAACTATATCATGAAACATTTACCAACAAATCAAAGTTTAAACCTAGTGAAGTAAGATTTACAAAAGTATTGACGAAGTATAGTACGGAATATAATAATTATTCATTTATTCAAAATTTATGTATTACTTTGGGAATGGATCAAAAGGATTTATACGCATTTTTTCTTGAGTTGCGTGACGAAAAGACAGAAGATGAAATATATGAATTGCTTGAAATGTATGAAATAAACAAATTAGATATAAATCGCATGTATCGATATTTAGACAAGTATAATAGCGTAGATAGTGTAGAGAATATAGCTGATGAAGCGTCCGTTTCCAGCTTTGAATAAATTATAAAATATTATTATCATATAATTTATTGATTTTATTGATTTTATGGGGTCTCTACTGTCGACTCAATTGGTGTTACTGTGTTGTCTGTTGACTCAATTGGTGTTACTGTGTTGTCTGTCGACTCAATTGGTGTTACTGTGTTGTCTGTCGACTCAATTGGTGTTACGGTGTTGTCTGTCGACTCAATTGGTGTTACTGCGTTGTCTATTGTCAAGTCGTTTTGTGGCGGGTTATCACCATACATTTTTAACTTATTCTTTAATATTGAGTTATCTGTGTATAATTGATGAATTAAAGTATTTTGCGATTCAATTTGGGATTTAAATTCATTCTGTTCGTTTGTTAATTTGTCACAAAATTCTTTCATTTGTGAAATTTGTACTTGTTGTTGTTTTAACAATTCAGCTACTTGTTGTATGTTTAAATTTTGTGGGGGTTCTCCTTCACGTTGAATTGTTAGTTGTTGATTACCCTGAGATGCTTTATCCTCAGCTGTCTTGCGTCTAGTTTCTTCTAGTTTTAACATTTGTTTTAATACATCTGGTTTCATAGATGGATCCCCTGGACTATAATTTTCTAACAAAGAATCAACGTTCATATAAAATTCTTTTAGTTCGGGTTCTTTCACAAAATTATCTATTGTTTTGGGCGAAACTTTCACAAATTGTGGATGTGGATTATCCAATAATTTTCGTTTATCAAATGTATTCTGTTCGTGCGAAAATACCAAAATAGTTTTCATTGGGTCTAATTGAACAAATGGAACCGTATAATCTTTCAAAAAAGATTTTTCTTCCGCCAAACAAGCCTCATCATCATATTTATTTTGAATCAATGCTCGTCTAAACGCAAATGTTCCAGCAGTTGCATGTGTAGCTTTGTAAGGACCGAATTGATACATTTTTTGAATATGTTTAAAATAAATATAAATTTCACTAGAACCAGCACATAATGCTTTTGGGTTAGCTTGTAATGTTTCTACCGCATGACTTACACGTTCCGGTGGATAATAATCATCATCATCCATATATACCAAAATATCACCTCTACTTTTTTCGTGCATTAGGTTTCTTTTTCTACCTAAAGTCATTTTTTCATCGTATTTAAAATAAACTACATTAGGATGATTTATTACTAAATCTTCTATTTTATCCGTTCCGTCATCAATAATAATCCATTCCATGCGATTTTTTGGATAGGTTTGATGCTCAAAACATGTTAACATGGCTGAAATAAATGGCCGTCTATTAAAAGTTGGTGTACATATACTCACGTATGGATATCTGGAATCACGTGGAGGTATTTTTGGACGAGGAACAACTGATTTAACCATTTCCTTTATAGGGTTGTGGATTTGTTTATTATTTTTATTACCTGGATTATTGGAAGTTTTTTTCTTCTTAATATTTTTTCCCATTTAAATAACAATATATAATATCGTTTATATAGTATTCTCAATTAAAGTAATTTTGTCTATATCTATTTTTTTATGAACGATTCATTGATAATGATGCCAATATAAATACAATTAACATAATAACTGCTTGTGCTGTATCAAAATTAATAAAGGCACTTACACTTGTCAAAATACAAAATAAGATTGATAGGTAATACATATTATATTTGTTGCTCATAATGTCACGTAAATAATTACTGTATTTCTCACTACCACCACTTTCCTCGGTTTCTTTTCCACTTATCATTCCGGGTAATATAATAAATTTAAATAAAACACTAAATATTTGTGCTACGGAAATTAGCACTGGTAATATCCACGTCCATCCTAAAAATAAACCAACTACTGATATTATAGTGGCGGTTGTTCCACCTGTTTCTTTTGCGAAAGTACTCACTAATGTAGGTAGCCACCATAAAGCAGCTATACATATAATAATACCAATAAATAGTGGCCCAAATACAAATGGTATTAATTCTTGGAATGAAGCGGGAATAAACCCGTCAATAGCTCCTATAAATTCAATTAACTGTAAAACCGTTGAATTTAACCAAATATTAGAATATTTAATTTTATTAGCCAACCAATTCCCAATAATGCTAACAAAACCATCTCCATCTTTGCTTTCCATCGAGTATGGAAAGCCATAATCAAATAACGCTCCACTAAAAAAGGGTTCGGTCATTAATGTATTCTTTGTAATATCTAGTTTACTATTACCACCACCTCTCATTTTCCTACCACCTGATTGTTTTTCACCACTATACGGAGGTTTATCTTCATTAGTTGGGAATAATTTATTCAAACTTTCTTTATTTAATTGGGTTAAAAAAGCAAAATTGGCACCTAATAACCCTGTAAAAAAAACAATAATAAATGATATTAATACGTATATGACAAATCGTAATAGTCTCGTACCAAATGGTATTTCTTTTTTCTTATTGTCTTTGTCTTTGCCTTTCTCTTTATCTGTTTCTGAATATTTGGCGGGCATATATATTTAATAAATATAAATATTCTACTCATATTATAATATATTTCCCTATAATAGAAGTAAATGACAAATAAAAAAACAATCTATATATGGGATGGGGGTGTTTTTTCACCCCCTACAAAGGCTGTTGGTAAATTGGCATTTAATTTAGCTACCTATATATCCTCTAAACATGATGATAAAGTAAATGTAGAATATCATTTTGTACCAACAAATAAATATTATAACAAACCTTGGGTAAGATGCGTAGAAGAGGAAGATCGTGTATTCATGTTAAAAAATTTAGTAAATTACCTTAATAGTAATTATAATATACCTTCAAATATAAAGTTTATCGTAAATGATCATGATATTAAGTATGGTAAAAAAACAAAGGACCCGACTACAACCTTAACCAGTTTGAATTATTTTACTAAAAAACAACTGGAAAATGTCTATCTCGCAAATAGCATTGAAAATGTGATTCAACGAGTAAAGGGATATTGGCACGACACTCTTGAAATATTATTCAAGGTTCGTTTCATCTGTTACGATATTTATTCAGCTGAATTAATCGGTATAAATCAAACAGAAAATTATGTTTATAAAAGCATTAATCTAGTAGATTTATTACAACAAGATAAACAAAATTATCCCTTAGAATTTCAACAATACTTTAAAAAACATAAACTTAGTAAGAACGATATTGATAATTTTATTTCCTCTAAAAAGAACGAACAGAAGTTTGAAGGACTGAAGAAATTAATCATGTCTAGACTTACATTTTTGCCGAAACATTTAGTACCAGAGGCTTACAAAGCGGCTGCAGGCAATCGGGTACGAGAAGAACTAGATGTTTACTATTCCTCATTGAAAAATATTCAAAACCTTACCACACCTGGTATTGAAACATATATTACGGATAAAGGTTTATATGAACATTGTAAATCTAAATATGTAGACAAACTCATTAGTAAAGATTCCAAGTCCAAGTCTAGGTCCAAGTCCAAGTCTAGGTCCAAGTCTAGGTCCAAGTCTAGGTCCAAGTCTAGGTCCAAGTCTAGGTCCAAGTCCAAGTCTAGATCCCATCACATTAGGTCCAAACATAACAAAACAAAACGTAGATAGAATACAAACTATAATATATTTTAATTTCTATAGAATGTATAGAGAGAAATGATACAAAAAATATTCATTTTTAGTGCCATTTTATTATTTTTATGGATAATTTATCAATATTTTTATTTTCAAAAATGGATGTTTCATTCAATTAAGGAAGGGTTTACACCTCAAGATGTAGAAGGTATCATACAACCCCCTGGCTCTTATACAATAGGTTCAGTAGACCCCGATTACATAAAAGAAAAACAATTGTTAACTGTGAGTAATGGTTATACAAAAGATGTAATAGATAATTTAAGACCAAGTGACCCAAACCCTTTTGACAAAGAAACCACTGACGCAATGGGTGATTTCCCAGAAGCGGAACAAGAAAAAGACGCCTTATCAACTACTGAATTTGAATATCCAAATAATCACAAATTTACCGTTGACTATAAATGCCGTAAAACGGCTACCGGTATGTTTTCTGATTGTGGTACTTATTCTGCTAATACTGCTTGGTCCGCTGACCCATACAAAGGTTTGAATTGTCCATTATCATGTAACTTATAATAAATTACTTCATTCACGTAACCTATTGAAGTATGTAACTTGTTCTAATATTTGTTATAACTCTTCACCTCCAAAATATCTGAATTGTATTCTTTACTAATGCTGTTTTTTATTTCGAAACGTAAGTCATTTGTAACATATACTGATCTGGCTAATTCAATAAATTCATCGTCAAATTGTTTATTAAACTCTTTTATGCGAATATCATCTTCAATATTCCATAACTTTTCATTTACATTTTTTAAATCAATTAGATTTTCTGTTTTTATGTTTAATTTATCGACCAATGATTGTAAATATGTTAATTCTTTTTCTACATTGTCTCGCTTATATTTATCGTCGATTTTCTCTCTTTTAATCAATAAAATAGTATATTTGTCACATAGTTCTCCGATAGAAATAGGTACTTGGATAATATTACTCATTTGAATAATATTATTCTATAAATATGTTTAAGTTATTCGCAGAAAAATATATATAAACGTATTTTTTGTTAAAATAATATACATATAGTAATGTCTTCGTTTAATACTACATTAGAACGTATATATTCTCATATGGGAAAGAAAGACTATAATCAAGTAATAACACAATGTAACGAATTATTTATAAGTAATCCACAACGTAGCGAAGCTTTAACTGTATTGCTGAATGTATACGCTACACTTAATGATAGTGAAAAAACTATAGAAGGATTAAAAATGTTAATAAAGCAATTACCAATCACCAATATTCCACCTCAGTCAATTCCATCATATTGTATTCTTTATAATAGTTTGGCAGAAACCTATAGTATAGATAATAATTATACTATGTCAGTTGAATGTTATAAAAAAATCATTTCTCTAAATAATAGCATTTCTGCTATATATAACAATCTGGCAATTTGTTATATTAAATTGAGAGAATACAAACATGCCATCATTTCTTTACAACTATCTTTGAGACTGGAGAAACAAGACGTTACATACAGTATTCTAGGCTCTGCACAATTATATATTAAAAAATACAAGGAATCTATTCGTAATTACGAATCCATAAAAAATCCTGATACGGAACAATTATACAACATGTGTTTTCCATATTTAGCATCTAAACAATTCATAAAAGGATATGAGTTATATGAGAACCGGTTAGTCGAGAATCGAATTTGTCCACAAACAAACCAAATCAGTCGTGTACAAATACCATCATTACCCTATTGGGATGGTAAAGTATCATGTAAACATCTCATGATTGTATATGAACAAGGAATTGGTGATAATATACAGTATTTTCGATTTATCATTGAATTAACGAAACGATATCCTGAATTAAAAATCACATATTTTTGTAAAAATATCGTATCCCATTTATTTAACACAGATTCATATGAAAATATTACTATAATTGATGATTCAAACCCGGTTGATCTTTCTATATACAATGCAAAATTGTATATAATGTCACTTCCATATATACTGAAACTACAAATGATTATACCGAATGATATTGATTATATTATACGTGATAAAGAAAACGATGAAAAATGGTACAATAAAATGTTGCCATTCAACGATAAACTCAAAGTAGGATTTATGTATAGTGGATTATTGATTTCCTATATTGATAAACATATTGAATTGAATGATTTTAAAAATATTTGTTGTGATGAAAATATTCAAGCTATATGTCTTCATAAAATGGATGATAAAATTAAAGACGATTTTTCCAAAATAGATTTTGCTAGCGAAATATTTGTGGATGATATTGATATGAATAAGGCGTTTACGGATACTATATCCATATTGCGGAATATAGATGTCCTTGTTACTATAGACACTTCAATCGCACATTTGGCTGGTGTTATGGGTATAAAAACATTACTTCTTATTGGATATACAAGTGAATGGCGATGGTTTGACAATGATGACAAGGTCTGGTATGAGAGTGTAGATATTATTAGAATGACAGAACAGAAACCATTACATAATTTAATGCCTAGAGTGAAGGAACTATTAGACACAGAATATGTAAACAAACAACTAGATTAGCATTTAGCAAAAATATTTTATTGTAAAAATAATAATAAAATATTTCATTCAATCAATCAATCAATCAATATTGAAGTAGGTAGCTGTATTGTATTATCGGGCGTACATTAGACCACAATTTCCACCAACAAATGTAAGCACATTGTATCTCTCTTCAAACACGGTCATATTATAGTTATAATCGTAAATTCTCCAAGTGGGTTTATTTACACCGATTAAATTTCCACATGAATCGCAAATGGTCAAGAATTGTGCCGAAGGGTCTAATGGTGGACTATACGTAGTGAATTCTAGTTGAATGTCTTTGAACTTACTCATATTCATGGCTCCAGATGGTTGAAAATCAAATGGATCATTATGAATCGCAAAACTATAATTGTAAAGGCCGTCTGGAGCATTGCCTGATGTGCGCACATATTTTTCAACATAGTCGTATATTCCAGCATCTAAAACATTTTCTCTGTATTTTCCATCCAATAAAACACCGAATTGAAGTAAAATATTTTTTTGATTTTCAGGAGAAAAGGGACCAGTTGTAACTAGTCCGGATGTATGTCCAAATATAGGATTTTCTAACGGATTATAACCAGGACCAATATCTGTACCTCCCGAACAATCGAGTACAGGTACGCTCCAATTACCAGATGAGTCAGCATATGTACTATTATTAGGCAATTCTTTATAAGGCCAGTTCGTATAATTACTCCATTCATTTCTCAAATTAATATCACTTCGTTGAAATGCCCACATCCAAGATGAAATCATACCCTGAGTATTTTCTAATTTAACACGTTGACTACCAGTAACATTGAAAAACTTCCAATCATATACAGACTTAAATAAATATTTTTGCTCTTGAGCTGCAAATACTTTTGACTCTTCCTCTGTTAAAAATCCATAAGTAGATACTAAATGAATATCCGCGTTCCAATTTGTTCTTTTATCTTGATATGATGTTGTACTTAATGCTATATCAGGTGGTGGTTGTAAGAATCGGTAAAATTGTTGTAATGGATCATTAAAATTAGGTTGAATATATGGATAATTATGTGCTTGATCTTCTACATCACGTATAACAATCAATTCTTGAATAGGTCTTAATGTAATATTTATCTCTAATTCATTGTATTGAAGTGCTACTAAAGGAAACGCCATTTTCGCAGCCATAGTAAACCAAAAATTGATAGGTATATATAACTTTCTGGCTCTAATAGATGGTTCTGGTCCTTGTTGGCCATAATCCTCATCATAATAAGCATTTGGATAAGCATTTATCCTAGGAGCCACATTTCCAGGATCATTTAATTCACTTGTATTACCAGTCATTTTGTTGTAAAGTGCCTTTTTCTCGGTAGAAAAGTCACGCTGAACCATGGCTAGTAAATAAGCACCAGAATACTTGTTCAGTGTTTGTCCACCGACTGATATTTCCACTTCTTCAATCATTTGTGTTCCCAAATTATCTATCCATTTAAATTCATAAGGTGCCCAGTTAGAAGAGCAGTCTTGAGGTGGATAAATTGGACTCCAAATGGTAGGCAATTGGACAACTAAATAAGTGTCCATCAATAATTCAGCATATCGTTTCATTCTAAAGGTGAATTTAGATGATTCTGTAGTACGTAAATTACGTTGTCCGTCAAAATCTATGCGAAACTTTTGAAGACCGAAATTGGTGTATTTTTTATATGTCGTTTTGAAAAAAGTTTTCGACGGATTTCCATTTAAATATACATTTTGATTTCCATAAGCCACCAAATTTAATAATCCTCCAGGCATTCGTATATATATTATCATACAATAATAATATTTAACTTAATGTAATCTTAATTGTTAAATTTTACACCTTTGATAATTTTTACACATAATTTCACAGTTTACGTTTATCATTTAGAAAAATATACATATAATTACAACATACAATTCATTCGTAATTGTTCTAATACAAATTATTTTTTCATATGATAATATAAGTATTATGGATAAAGTAAATAAATTCAAACAAATGTTTTCAGGTTTAATGAATGAGCAAAATAAAGCAACTATGGTTAAATATACCGCGTATACATTAGTTGCTATAATGATTATTGGACTAATTGTCTACACAAGAAATAAAATGGTACTTGGTCAAAATAATTGTGACAATATAAAAAACATATATTCATCATTTCCTACCATTTCATCCTTTAATGTCAATGATTCTTCTTACCAATACAAATTGAGGGATTATTATATTAAAACTGCTTATAATTGCTGTTGTAGTGGTGAATTTAAAAATGATTGGGTAGGTGAGTGTGCTTTAAAAGCTTGTATCGCACAAGGAGCTCGAGTGTTAGATTTTGAAATTTATTCAGTTAATGATGAGCCAGTAATAGCTACATCTTCAGTTAATAATTATCATATTAAGCAAACATATAATCAAATTCCATTGAAAAGTGCCATGCAAATAGTAAATAATTATGCTTTTAGTGGAGGTTCATGCCCTAATCCAAACGATCCATTAATTTTACATTTCCGCATTTCTAGTAACAATGAAAAAATTTACAAAAAAATGGCTGATACTATCTATTCGACAATTGGTCCTAAATTACTTGGTAAAGACTATAGTTATGAATACAATGGACAAAATTTAGGGAGTGAACCATTGACCAAATTCGTAAATAAAATTATTATTTCAGTTGATCGTGGCAATCCTCTTTACGAAACAACACCATTAAAAGAATATGTAAATATCGCATCTAATTCTGTATTTCTAAGAGGATCGCGCGAATATGATGTCAAATTTACACCTGATTCAAATGAATTGATTGAATATAATAAAAAAAATATGTCATTCACCATGCCAGATTTAAGTGTATCCAATAATAATGTATCAGCTGCTCTAAATTTCAGTTACGGTTGTCAATGGGTTGGTATGTGTTTTCAAAACTTTGATTCAAATATGGAGTATTATAGTCTGTATTTTGATAAAGTTGGTCACGCGTTTGCATTAAAACCAGAAAATCTACGATTTGTACCTGCTACCATCCCTAAACCAACACCTCAATCTCCTGAAAATTCTTATACTACACGCACAACGACTACAGATTATTATTCTGTTAGTGTGTAAAATATACGGTAGTTATCTGATATACGATTTATTCAAATACAATTTATTCAAATACATATTATATTTTTATAACAGCATAATATATATTCTTTATTCATGGCTACATGTAATACTAAATTAACCCTTGAGGAAAAAGAGGTAGCTATATTAAGGGATGCGATTGATATAGCCGAAAAACGCAAGGGTCAAAAAATCACCAGTGATCCGGATGTTAAAAAAATCATTTCCATTTTAGAAGATTTTTTAAAGAAAAATAAACTCGTTTGTTATGGAGGTACCGCTATTAATAATATTCTCCCATTAGAGGACCAATTCTATGACAAAAACCTTGAAATACCAGATTATGATTTTTACTCATCTAATGCTCTAGAAGACGCAAAAAAACTGGCCGATATTTATTATGAAGCAGGGTTTCAGGAAGTGGAGGCGAAATCGGGTGTTCATCATGGAACATACAAAGTATATGTTAATTTCATTCCAGTAGCTGATATAACCTATTTAGAAAAATCACTTTTTACTCGTGTTCAAAAGGAAGCAATCCGTGTGTATGGTATTTTATATTGTCCACCTAATTTTCTCAGGATGAACATGTATTTGGAGTTGTCACGTCCTGCTGGTGACATTAGTAGATGGGAAAAGGTCTTAAAACGTCTCCTATTATTAAACAAAAATTATCCGTTAAAGGGGAAACATTGTGATCCTAAAACTTTTCAGAGAAAATTTGAACGAGTTGATAATGGTACAGAAGAACAATTGTATTATGTTGTTCGCGACGCTTTTATTGACCAAGGACTCGTATTTTTCGGTGGTTATGCTAGTTTTCTATATTCTACATATATGCCTGCTAAACAAAGAAAAATGTTTCATAAAACACCAGATTTTGATGTATTGTCTGAAGAACCTGAAAAAGCAGCTACTATGTTAAAAGAACGATTAGAGGATTTTGATTATAAGGATATTCAAATTATCAAACACACTGGTATCGGGGAACTAATTGCTCCTCACATTGAAATAAAGGTGAAAATCAACAAGATTCATGAAACTATTGCGTTTATTTATAAACCATTAGCATGTCACAGTTATAATGTTGTTAAAAAGGGTAACAAAAGTGTTCGTGTCGCTACTATTGATACAATGTTGAGTTTTTATTTCGCCTTTTTCTATAGTGGTCGTGATTATTATGATGACGAACGTATTGTATGTATGGCTCAATATTTATTTGACGTTCAGCAAAAAAACCGTCTTCAACAAAAAGGTGTTTTAAAGCGTTTCAGCATTAATTGTTACGGTAAACAAGACACCTTGGAAGAAATGCGAAATACCAAATCTGAAAAATACAAGGAATTAAAGGGTGAACGTGGGTCAAAAGAATACGAATCGTGGTTCTTACGATATGTTCCATTTGAGGAAAAAACAAACAAGTCAAATACAAAACATAAAACTCGTTCTCACTCTAATAAAAAGACCAAGGCTAATAAGAAACATTCAGCTGGAGAGGGCAAAACACAAAGGCGCCAGAAAAATACCAAGAAATTTACCAAGAAGAATTCCAAAGGAAATGGAATATTTGGTCTATTCTAGGTACTAGGCATTTCATATACTATGGTATCCATGGTTCTTTACGAAAATAAAATAAAATAAAATAAAATAAAATAAAATAAAATAAAATAAAATAAAATAAAATGAAATGTATATGACAATGTATATTTTATTTTATGCGTTCATGATCTTACTAATGTATTTTTTAGCCGGTATAAATAAAGCTAAGAATTTTTCATCAACCGTAAAAGGTTTTCAAAGTATGTTTTTCCTACAAAAATTACCTAGTATTTTTTATGATTTAACTATATTAGGGGTTGTTTTACTAGAAATATTTGCTCCAATTATCATTATGTTCTCTCTATACACAAATACACACACAGAGTGTGCGTATTATTCTAGTGTAGGATTAGCAGTATTTACCGTTTTAGCAAATCTTATTTATCATTTCCCAACAAATAAAGGCCAATATTCAGCTTTTATGAAAAATTTGACAGCAATTGGTTCACTTATGTTACTTTCAACGTTATTTGCTTAGAACAGTAGTATATCAAATAATTTTATCGCGGGTAATATTAAATGAATTGTAAATTAATTATTCTAACTTTTATCATCACTGCTTTGTGGGACATTGTCTTGCGGTTTATGTCTCTTAATTTCGAAAAACTACCTAAAGCACTACAAATGGATTTTGTTAAATACTTGAAGCCTTATTTTCAACATCATACTCTTTTAGCCGCTGCTCTAATAGCTGGTTTTGTAGGAGCAACAACACAACCTATTATTTTATCAATAATGTCTTTTCCTAAAAGCATATTTGATATCATATATGTTGGAAAATTTATGATAGTAACCTTCATTATTAGCGCATTATATGGATTTATAATGAAATGGAGTAAATTGTTCCCTTATCTTGAAAAATATTATTATGATAATTTGGGCGTAGTTGGTGGTATGTATCATGATGGTGTATCGGGAGTCATTGTTCAAATTACATTGCTATTACTGTTGTCCAATGTATTACGGTAATTGAATACTTGTAATTGAATACTTGTAATTGAATACTTGTAATTGAATAATTTGTTGTTTTACGCACTATCATTACATATCTGTTTATCTTGTGACATTCCATTTATAGTATTACAAAGGTAATTCAATGGATGTTTCATACTATCGTATACGCCTTCAACAAAACTAATATGTGAACTCATTTTTTTACACTCACCAATTACTTCTCCATCCAATTTGCTACACATTACATCCATTTTCTCATTGAGTTTTTCAATATTTTTATTCATTACCAGTAATATTTCCTTAATCTCGTCAAGCGTAGTCGTCATATACACTTTTGAAGATTTAAATTTATGGTGAAAATACGAATGTGTATATTGATTCAAAACATTGCGAAATTCATATAATAATAATAATTTTATGTATTTTTATTATATTTTACACAATTTACACATTCAATAGTGTATGTTTTCTTGATTTATGTTTTTCTTGATTTACGATTCATTGGTTTGTTATTCCTTAGTTTATGACTCTTTGTTTTATGACTCTTTGTTTTATGACTCTTTGTTTTATGACTCGTTGTTTTATGACTCGTTGTTTTCTGTTTTTTTATTTTCTGTTTTTTTGTTTTCTGTTTTTTTGCTTTCTGTTTTCTTGCTTTCTGTTTTCTTGCCTTCTGTTTTATATATTTTCCTCCACTATACACATTAAGTGTATCTTCGTCTACAGTCGCACCTATTACACTTTTTGGAGATTTATATCGTGTCACTGTCATAGCTGAATTAAATAAATTTGTAAATTCTCCTATAAAAAAAGATTTCAGTTCTGGAGTAAAGAATGAAGGGAATATTATACGTGTGGTATCCAATATATTATTAACCGGATAACCTACAGTATTATCAGCACCAAGACTGGCAGATAAATATTGAGCACGTTCCAGAATTATTGGTCGGTCTTGTTGTTCATAAAATGCTAATCTTGTCTCATCCTTTTCTCTTTTGGAACTTCTTTCAGGATTTTTTAATAATGTTGTTAAATCCTTTTTTATATATGATTGTGATACAATCCACATATAGTCATTACCAGTAACTTGTTCGATATTACTCCATTCAAATACAGATTGTTCAATAGCTATATCTAATGGAGATGATTGAACTAATCCTGAACAGATGATATTTCCATGAATCATTATATTCATTTGTGCAAACATATCCATACTAAATAATTGTATATTTGATTCACCTATTTGAATACTTCTAGCAGTAGTATTTCTCATCTTTGCTGGATCTAAATTTGATAACATTATAGTAAAATCTTCATTAAATAAGGTAGACTTAGTTTCTTTATATTGCTTATTTATTTCATTTATAAAAGTTTCCATAAAGTTGTTCATGTCAATATATATTGTTAATATCAATAAATGGTATATGATAATTTGATACACCTTCTCTTTGTTATCATCCTTAATCCATACTTTACTATCAATATCATTTACCATATATGATACCTGTTTTCCTGGAATATCCATTCCACGATATATACTAACTTCACCACCTGATTTTGCTATAACACCAAGTTGGTTGCTCATTAAATCGTTTGAAATATTAGAAATACATTGATTAATTACGTTACGTAATGTAATATAATAATTCCCGTCTGGACTATATTTACGTGCATATTCTAAAATACCTCCATTCTCTACCTCGTCTTTGTATTGGGTATATACTATTGTAGTACGGTTATTTTGGTTATCTGTTAAATTTATCTCTATATTTAAAGTCTTTAACAAATAATCCATTATATTTCCACCTAAAAAATGATACTCGGTAATTAGTGTGGTGTTAAATATTGTTGTACGATTCAACAAATCTTGTAAAAAATTAGCATATGGTGTGACATTATTAAATTGATTCATAATAAATGTATAATCACTAGTCATTTTTTGTATTTGTGTATTATTATCATCCGGATTAACTCCAAAATATTGAAGTATTGACCACCCATAAACATTTAAATAGGGAATACCTGTAGTTATATCACATAATGCATTATAAGCATTAACGATATTAAGACCTGCATTAATTTCAAGTGACATATCTACAATTGGTATGTTACCATCATACATCACCTGTAATAATACACCTGGAAATATATAACGTTTTACAGAAGTATTCTTACCCCATATATAGTTTATACTAACTTGTTTTCCAATTTTTGTAGATATTTCTTTCGCAAATGTATCTAATCCTAATACTATAGGCTCGAACGTCTTTACCCTAGATTCCATTGATGTTATTTCACTGTATCTTTTATTTTGACTATAATCGGTAGAAGGTTCTACTATTAAGATGGTATCTATATTGTTATTATTTACTTGACGGGGTAATGAGTATGTATTAGTACCTCTTTCATTATTTATACCACTTATAATGTTATTCAAAGCATGACCTCCTATTATTGAAAAAAACATTGTATTTTTATCTAAATTATTTATCATATACTTTAAATATTCGGTTTGGACAAATTTTATATTTTGATCAGTAAGACTCATATTTGAACCCGACATTATTTTCGTATATATAATACGTTTATACAAAAATAATTGTTATTTACTATTGATATTCTTACACAGTCAAATATAACATGATATCTCTCCATATATTTTTAAATACCGATATATGTTGTTGAATAAATACATCCTTTCTCCAACTCTCGGGGAAAATAGTATCTATATAAAGACCTACTCTAAATATATAGAAAAGAATAACATAGATAATTTCTCTCAACCTGAAAAATAATATTTCTGTAATGGACCAATCGTTTACATAACTACACATGTTATTAGGCTCGTTCTTTTCAAAGAATGAATGGGTATCGTTGAGTCCTTCCAATAATCGCGGGTAAATATTCTTCTCTTTTTTTATAAAAATCATCTTCTTGATTTTATCAAAACTTTGTAGATTAAAAAAGAGAACCTTTCTATTTTCGCTATTCGTAGACTTGAACATATAAGGGAACGCACCATCAATACAACCATCTTTATCAGTATACTCACGATCTATTAAATAAGGAACGTAGAGAGATTTCACAATATAATCAATTAATTCATCCTTACTCTTATATTTCTTCTTTACTATTTGTTTACCCTTTTTTGTATCAAAATAGGTCAAATAGAAACGATTGTTCACCCTTTTTACATCTTCGTCCGTTATTGTTTCATTCATCGTTTTTTTAAACACAACCAACATCTTTTTCAAATCTTGACTTTTTCGGATACATTTATAACACATATTACATATACTTATGGCGACATCCATCTTATCAAGAAGAAATAATAGCCCTAAAATGGCTCCAATACTACATCCAGATACTCTTTTTATCTTTATTTTCTCTCTAGCTTCTAGTTCTTTCATATAAAATAGACCTCCTAACATATAAATACCATTGAATGCTCCTCCATCTAATACCAAGTCTATTTCTTTTGATAAATGTTTTTCAGGTATATTTTCAATCAATGTATTAATAAAGGCATTTAGGGCCATAATTAATTAATAATATTGAAATGAGTTCATATTATAATTTCGCAATATTTACTCAATACAAATATTAGTTATATGGAATGCTCTGGACAAACAGATAGACCCTCGTGGCAAGAATATTTCAAACAAATTGCCAAATATACAGCAACTAGATCACCTTGCCATCGTCTTCAAGTCGGGTGTTTATTAGTAAAAGATAATCGCATAATTTCTCAAGGATACAATGGTTTTTTACCGGGTGCTCCACATGAATCGGTTGTGATTAACAATCATGAACAAGCTACAGTTCATGCAGAGCAAAATGCGATAACAGATTGTGCTAAACGTGGTGTCAGTACTAATGATTGTGATGCGTATATTACACATTATCCATGTGTAAATTGTATGAAAATATTATGTGCGTCTGGTATACAAAATATTTACTACATATATGATTACAACAACGACCCACTTGTTGAATATTTCCAAGAAATATCCAATATTCAACAAATTATGAAAATCTAACTCAACTATTCAAAGGTGTAAAATAAAAAATTTATGTATTATATAATGAATAAATTTTTTGTATGCGTAACTATTTTACTAGTAGCCATATTGTCAATACTATTTTTTATTCCACAATTGGATACATATAATATTATCGAAGGTTTAGGTGGAAGAGGTGGAAGAGGTGGAAGAGGTGGAAGAGGTGGAAGAGGTGGAAGAGGAAGAGGTAGAGGCGGAAGAGGTAGAGGTGGAAGAAGATGGTATGGTGGAAATACTGGTTACGGATATCACCGACCTCCGATTCATCAATATTACCCTAGATATGTTCCTTGGTGGACAACCTCTTATTGGTTTGCCAATGATTGTAAAGATGGATGTACAAAGATTGGCAATGATACATGGGGGTGTCAATATCCAGGTAATGGTCCAAATGATTGTGTATTTGCTAATGATTGTTATGGTTGTGGATTCTAGTGTAGTTGTTTACACTTACAATTACAAATGTTGTAAATGAGCCATCAATTTAGAAATTACATAATATAATATACCAAAGAACAAACTGTTTAGTACATATCCGGTAAGATTGGGATTGCCATCATTATTAAAGAGAGATGGTATTAAAACAAGCATTTTACTTCGCACAACAGGTAACTGAAAAATAAAATATAGAATACCTATTAGGATAGGTATTTGAAACTCATCATATAATATTTCCATTGAATCGCGTGAATTTTGTGATTTCATTCTCCTAGCCAATATTTCATTTTCTGTATCAGTGTCTTGAATATAATCATTTTGCTCTTTTTGTGGAACATAATTAGGTTGTACTTGTTCGTCTGAAAAATGTACTGTATTGGTCGGTATGTCACGTGAAGGCAAACCAGTAGCACCACTGGCACTTGCTTGTTGAATACCTGACACGACTTCGTTCATTGTTTTTTGTTCATCAATTGAATTGGAATTCATAGCTCCTTGTGGTGGCGCAGATTCCATTTGAGGACTATAAATGGTGGGTTTCGTGGCTGGTTGTATAACCACATTTTGCTCACCACCATTCGTTCCAGTTCCTGTACCCGAACCTAAACTAGGATCCGATGGCAAATCAGCTAAACTTGTTGTATCATTCATATCTACTATTTGATAAGAATGATAGAAACCAATATTTACGCAAAATCACACAAAATAAATTTATGTAAAATTTATGCTTTTTTTACTATTATCACATTTATTTGATTCTATTTCATACTTGAAACAGTTGGTTCCATACTTATATACTTTTTTCTTAATATCCTCTAAAGTAGGAGCGACAAATTCAATACAATTTCTTCCAATACATTCTTTTCTAAATAATGTTGATAATCCTAATCCCAATAAAACAGAAATAATGATTCTTCCAGATTCTGTGTGAAATATTCTCTCTAGACCCATGGTATATATATTGTAAATATTGTAATTAGTTTTATTCTTCAAACTTCAATCTATATTTGTATTGGAATTTCTTCACTATCCTTAGAACATTTTACTATATTTTGTTTTAATTGAAAACAGTTGTTTACATTATCACTGAATTGAAATAAATGTGTATTGTCATCTGTAGGATAAACAGTTATTTTTTTTGGTGTAGGTGTTGATAAATATATACCCAACACACCTAATAAAAAACTAAGAATAAATACTTTGAAATTGATTAATTTCATTTCTATCTATTATAGATTGTTATTAAAAATATATTCTTATGCTTACACCTAACCAATTACAAATGATTCAACTTTTGGTGTTTCCATAGTATACAGCATATCTTGTAGTGTGAATGTTTTTCGAATTAAATTTAAATTAAGATTTTCATTATTGTATTCCATATGTATGTCTTTATATTTCAAGTTACGAATATCGTCTAATAGTGGTACCATTTCCTTATCGTATAAAACAATCATATCCTTGATTAATTGTATTTGTCCAGTTTCATTAAATTCATCAATTGTTGATTTTACCATTGATACATTATTGTAAAATGTTCGCATTTTCGCATCTAAATCTGTTTTATTATCTAAATTATACATTTTTTCAATGTATTGTGTTTTATATTCCATGACAGATTCCAAATCACCTGCTAATTCGTCTTTTAATATATTAAATTTCTCTAATACCTTACTTTCTTTTTCGTATCCAAATAATAAATCCAACTTTATAGTGATGATTTGTTCCTTCAAATCATTTACACCGGATTGAAAAACATCCATTAAATCTTCTAAATTAATGTAAGCGCCTCGGTCTATCTTAATATTCAAAATACATGGTTTTGTATTATCCCCACAAATAGCCGTTAATAGGTTTTCACTATTTTTAAATATTGTCCCTACCTTTCGTCCGCAATTAATACAATTTATAGTTAATTTACGATATTTATCTTGTTTTTGTTTTAATGTCAATTTATCATTTGCCAATATACTATTCTTTTGATCTTGTTTTTTTTTGTCATACGATTGTTTTAGTTTATAGTATTCGGCTATTTTTTCATTTACTGATTCGTCTAGAGTAATCTTATTTTTTGAATCCATCGATTCACTTGATGAAGAAGTAATCGGTTCAAATGAATCAACTACTCCAGATGCACCAGATGCACCAGATGACAATGAATCTATAGAACTTATTTCAACACTCATTGGATATATAAATTAGGAGAATATTTTCTTATTGTAGAATTGAACTTCCGGATTATTTTGCCATGTTGATAAATCACTCATGGGTCTATCAATTTGATTCTTTCGATAATCTTGCATAAACCTTAATTTGTTCATAATATATTCTTGTTCTTGTTTCTTTTTTTCTTCTTGTAACTTCAAGTTGTTTTTATTCTTATATTTCACATATAAGGTTATACCCACAATCAATGATAAAACTGAGAACATTCCTAAATTATATAACAAATTATAATATTTGGTCTTCAATAGACTACATTGTTCCAACGATGAACTTAAAAAATATTTCACACCTGGTTCAATTAAACGAGGACGAATATATTGTAAAGTCTCCATTAAAATAAGTATTTATAATTTCAAATTAATTTATCCCTATTTATTATATGGCCGCAGCAAATCCATCCACATCTATTATTATATTTCTATTATTGACATTAGCATATTCAATCTTTAAATATTATACAAAATCTCCAACCACTATTAAATTATGGACTCTTATTTATTTTTTATCACTCATAACAAGTCAATTCTTTATTAATTTAGGACTAACTGATAATATTTGCGGTTTTAAACAGTATGGTATTGCTATACAAGCAACACTCGTTCCATGGTTATTGATATTTGGTATGGTCAATTTTTTACTAATGATGTTTCCTAGTTGGCTGTCACCATTCTCAAATACAATTGGATATTTGTTCGCATATATTACTGGTGTAAATGGATTTTTTAAAGACATTCTAAAAGATAGAAAAACAATTGATTTGGCACCTAATCAATCAGGTATGATATCTGCTATAAATAATGTCTACGAAGATAAATCACTTTTGATTAATTCTATGACAAATGAAAACGTACAAGAGTGGTGGAATAGCATGTCTTCTGGTAAGCTATTTAAATCTGGTGTCGGTGACGTACAATTTGAGGAATTAAAAGGATTTATTAAAATGAAAACAGAAATTGCTGTATTTGTATGGTATGCCTTAACCGGAATGCTAACTACTTCTGTCAGTTATAATACTATCCTAAATTCAGGATGTACACAATCAGTAAAGGAAATGGATAAAAGACATGCTGAGTATGTGGAACAGGAAAAGAAACTTGAACAAGAAAAACAAACTAAGGACAAAAGTAAAATAGTTTACAAATCATATGAGTAAAATATTTACCTAAATTTAGGAATGGTAATGAAATACAAAACACTTATATACGATAATATGCCTAAAATTATGCTTAATAACCAGACCGGTAATATTGTTTTTCTTCGTTGACCAAGGCCAAATTCACGAATTGTACCGTCATTATTATATAAAAACCCTGGTTGAACATAGTTTAGTAAAATGAAGGATAGTAAAAAGATAATAATCGATACACTATTTATATGTTTTCTAATAAATCCATTATTCATTGTTTTATATATACTCTTAATAATATTTCATAAATTTATTCCATAAAATATTATTATTTTATTCGTATAAATTATAAATGAATCTATTTACACAATCTGGACAATCCCTCAAGGACGCTGTAAAACCACTTTCAGGCGAATACTGTGATTATTTTTACTACTTATCTGTTATTAATTTACTTCTTGTTTTATATATCATCTTATCCGCTTTATACATCTTTTTATTTGACAAAAAGAAGGATGGTATTTTTCAAATATTTTTAGTGTCATTACCTACATTTATTGCTTACTTTACTAATCGTTTATTATACTCCATGTGTGTAGGGTCAACCCAACTATAATACATTTCGCATACATAACTCTCTAATTGAACTCTAATTGAACTCTAATTGAACTCTAATTGAACTCTAATTGAACTCTAATTGAACTCTAATTGAACTCTAATTGAACTCTAATTGAACTCTAATTGAACTCTAATTGAACTCTAATTGAACTCTAGATGATAACTAGACGTATTTTCATATTTTTCTAACTGTAAGAAAATATGAAAGATTACTCCAAATATTGATTCTTCATGTCATTGTCTAGATATACTGTTTTACTGATTGATCGAATGATTTTACTATTGTCCTTCTCGTTATTTTCTATATCATCTAGTGAATTACATACAAGGGTTGTAAATCTTGTTTGCATTCTATCATTT
>Ga0222659_1000091_pt1 | contig 63136 bp, 65 predicted proteins | sample AntAcemetagen547_FD_179850 | JGI IMG/M metagenome (GOLD analysis project Ga0222659, IMG submission 179850) | Saline water microbial communities from Ace Lake, Antarctica - #547 | ecosystem: Environmental > Aquatic > Non-marine Saline and Alkaline > Saline | place: Antarctica: Ace Lake...
CTGAGCCAGAGCCAGAGCCTGAGCCTGAGCCAGGTGAGCCTGAGCCAGAACCAGAGCCAGAACCTGAACATGAAGCTGAGCCTGAACCAGAACCAGAACCTGAGCCTGAACCAGAACCTGAGCCTGAACCAGAGCCTGAGCCAGAGCCTGAGCCTGAGCCAGAGCCTGAACCTGAGCCAGAACCAGAACCTGAACCAGAGCCTGAACCAGAGCCTGAACCTGAGCCTGAGCCTGAGCCTGAGCCAGAGCCTGAACCTAATAATGATTCAATATTGTTAGCCCCTTCGGGAATTTACCCTCCAAAATTGTAATTTCTATACCATTTTAAATATTCAAGGGTGTAAACTATAGGTTATAACATGAATAAACTACTATAACGGTAACAGTATCGGCTATGTTATTAAAATCATGTAGACGAATGTTTTATTTAGAAAACATTCAGTTATTTGTTTAGAGTACGCGAAGTAATAGAAACATAAATACAATTCATTATATTCAAATTTAATATAATGAATGGTGAAAATTATAATAAATTTATTATGTATATGGTTTTGATTCAACCTGGTTGGTATTTATTTTCTTCAGATACTGAAGATAATTGGAATAATCTTCAAATAAAATGGAATATTATTGGATATGAAATTTACCAATATATTTATGAATTGAGTGGGGTTCCTATAGCACCTGATACAACATTAAACACCGATAATTGGAATCAACTTGATATTAGTAATAATAACCCGATGTTGTCCAATTATACAGGGTATTGGGTTAATGTTCTAGGAAGCAAACAATCAGTTTTTACTCTTACCAATGGTTCTAACGTAAAAGTAGGTGTAGATGGAAGTGGAGTGCTTATTAGACCATCTTCTATTTCAGTTACAGATGTGACAGCTGTATATATTGGTCCATTGGTTACAAGTATTGGTATTGATATGTTAGCTAATGCGACAAATTTGACATCAATCACATTTGATCCGGATTCTCGATTAACAAGTATTGGTAATGCTGCGTTCTCGTGGGCAGAAAATGTAGCATCAATTACCCCCCTTCCCGAAAGCGTTACTGAGATTGGAGAAGCTGCTTTTAGAGGATTATCCCTTTTAAAATCTGTTGTCATTCCACCAAATGTTACCAGTATCGGCGCGAGGGCATTCTATTCAATGACTGAACTTACTTCTATTAACATTCCAGATGGCATAATCAGCATTAACCCTAATGTCTTTGGTACTTGTCAAAATGTAACCTCTATTATCATTCCACCAAGTGTTACCAGTATTGAAGGTTATGCGTTCGGTGGAATGACTAATCTTACTTCTATTAATATTCCAGATGGTGTTACCAGTATTGGTGAGGGTGCGTTTAATGCATGTAAAAATTTAACATCTATTACCATTCCATCAAGTGTTACCAGTATTGGAGACTCTGCGTTCCAAGGTGATGTCAGTTTGAATCAAGTAATATTTGACAATCTAAACGAATCACAATTAACCAGCATTGGACAAGAGGCGTTCCAAGGTACGACAAAATTGGGCATGCAATTTAATAATAAGTTAATAATTCCTCCACTAGTTACTAGTATTGGATCAAATGCGTTCCAAGGTTCCGGAATTTTGTGGACCATAGTCAATTGGGATAAGGTTGGTGACACTACCAATGGATTTCCAGAGAAAGTAAGTTCATGGAGCAGTATAAAATACCCGATTGGTGGTTCAGCTAATGTAAGTATAATAGCCTATCAATATTTTCATACTCCAACTAGTGATCAAACGCTTTCTTCTGGATGGATTAAGAATCAACGTAATGCCAGTAATACTATTGGTACTACTAACAGTCAGGATGGATTTCCAACTATGGCTATTATTTCTGGTTATACGGCTATTGAAACCAATATGTTTTATCCAGATGGTGTGGGTACTAGTAATTTAACGGAGGTTATTATATCGCCTAGTGTTACCAGCATTGGATCTAATGTGTTCAAAGGTATCCAACCATTAAAGGTAACGTTTGATAATATTTCATCTTCTCAATTGCGTAGCATAGGAGATTTTGCTTTTCAGGATTCGACGTTATTTAGTCCGATTCCAGAAGGGGTTACCAGCATTGGGCAACAGGTGTTCAATAATGCAGCAGCAACTTCGACATCCATTACCATCCCTCTAGGTCTTACTACCATTGGACAATATGCGTTCAGTGGGACAACAAATATGAATGAAATAATTTTTAAAATGAACAGTAATTTAAGCAGTATAGCAGATAGTACATTTACAAATACAGGTATATCAACAATTATAATTCCTTCTTTTGTTACCAGTATTGGATCAAATGCGTTCCCAGTATCACTATCTGAAGTATTCATCAATAGTGCTAAAATTGGTGACACTACCAATGGATTTCCTCTCAGTTCAGGTGTCCAGCCATTCAGCGGGGGGTCATCCGTAAATGTTAAGGGATATAAATTATTTCATACTTATTCCTTTGATGAGTTAACTGGAGCAACAGCTCAGTTAAATGGTCTAACTATGAGTGTTGTTAATGGATACAAAAGCATTGGAGCAAGTGCGTTCGCAAATTCGACAAGTTTGACGTCAATTATATTAAGCGAAGCTCTAATGAGTATTGGAGATAGTGCGTTCAAAACTGCGACAAGTTTGACATCTATTATCATACCAGCAAGTGTTACCAGTATTGGAGATAGTGCGTTCCTTAATGCTTATGGTTTGACATCGATAACATTTGCACCTAATTCTCAACTTCACAGCATAGGAGAATCGGCGTTTGGTGGTGGTGGATTGACCTCCATTACCATTCCATTCGGTGTTACACGCATTGAAGATAATTTGTTCAATGCAGTGATGACTTTGACATCCGTTACCATTCCTAATAGTGTTGTCAGTATTGGAGATTGGGTGTTCGATAATGCGCTCAGTTTTCAATCTATTAGCATACCATCAAGTGTTACCAGCATAGGACCTAATGCGTTTGGTGGGTCACGTTTGAGCTCCATAACCATTTTCACAACTAGTTTGGGTAAACTTGGGTTTCCTCCAATAGGCACTAATAATGGTGATATAATAACATTTGGAAACAAGGGTGGTGTGACTATCACGCTCATTTAAGTAGATATCATTGACATATAATGATGACATATATGAGATGATGTGGGAGTAAAATACTATAGTGTCATGTAATACATAATTTATACAATAATAATGTTTTATACTCAAAACATTATTATCTTAATCTTAATCTTAATCTTAATCTTAATCTTAATCTTAATCTTAATACTGATATAATGTCGTTGCTGACATGGTAAAAGACCAATTATTCCCATTTAAATTCACAGTATACCCTTGGTCATCGACTAGACGAACACGCATTCTTTCCAAATCAACTGGACCAAAATATACACGTTCCGCATCACTCAAATTAAAATTATCAATGATGGTTCTTCCTGGTGCAACTCTATTCACATCACGTAATGGTATCAATGCGAGTACGTTTGTATTTGTAGGCGCCAGTAAACGATTTTGTGTAGTTTGACTACGCGATTGCGTTGTTGAATTAAGTGTGAATAATTGTGCTTGTGTAAGACGTCTAGGCGCATTTTGAACATAGGTAGGTGTTTTTTTACCGGTATTGGTTTGTGAAGTATCACAACCAGTGACAGAAATTGCCAAGTCCGCGTTCCAATAGGACGGTATTTCCACATTTTTTTTTGTCGGCGTAATACTCACCAATCCTCTATTAATGTGATTTTGTTGAAAATCGTCTACTATCAACATAAAGTATTTTGGTCCAAAAACATCTATAAACGCCTCTGAAATAATTTTTTTTCCAGATCCTATTTCATAGATCATTTCACCATACAATGGATCGGTATTTGAAACCATTGTGTTACCTCGAAATCCCAATATCCACCCTAAATTGCTATTGAACTTACTATTTGCTTTACTATTTGAATTGCTACAGTTTAATTTTCCAGTAGAATCATAAAAGGTTAGCGTGATAGAGGACGAATTTTTATTTGTTATTTCCGTTTTACCAGATATTGGATTATAAGAAATATCTATATTTGAAATGTCCGGATGAGAATTTGTAATACTTGTATGTATAGCATCCGTTAATTGGTATTGATTGTAGTTACCAGAGGATATATCTATTGTATATGGATTACTAACATTTGAATTGTCGGTTATATAAAAACAATTGTTACTGCGCCATTCACTATCAATCAAGTACCATGTATAAGGTACTTGATAAGCAGTTACATTAATACTAATTGTGTTTCGTATAGGATCGCTCAGGTTCAATGTATAATTTGTTGGCGACGTAGGTCCGTCAGGGTCTGGAAGAAACGGTGATATATCTTCTCTATATTGACTGTCTATATTGACTAATCGTGATGTTGTATTTTTGATATTTGGATTCATTTGACCTTGAGCTACAGGTAATTGATAATTATTATTTACCCCTAATTGATTACGATTCATCACAAAATGTTCCCCTTGATTAAAGATCTCTATCTTTTGTTTTCTATCAGTCACTTTGTTCGCTTGATTCGGGTCACTCTCCTCTTGTGATACATTTTGATTTTGCCAAAGACTACCTAATTGAGATGTAGCTACATCTTGAATATTATCATTCTCGTCATAATCAATATCTTCCAATAATTTATTTTGGAGTTGTTGAAAAAAATTGGCTAAATTATAATTATCTTCTTTTGTATATCGGTTTATAAGAGGCTTTGATGCGTTTACAATATCGTTGTAAGTTACAGGTTCATCGTCATTCAAGTTTAATAATGCCAATAAATCTTCCTGACTATAATTATCAACATTCAAATCTATATCATCCAGTTCCATTTTTATACTTATATATAAATACTCATTAGTTTTAATTGAAAAAATAACAAATCAATAAAAATGATTTTTTATTTTTTATTTTTTATTTTTAGTCGGTATAATTATTCAAGTTGATGTTTTATTTCATCTTTCATCTTTCAAAATGTATTGCTTACGTATCGTATTTATCATACCGTTCAAACAACTGGCTAATACATTTGGTAAAATCAAATCCATAACGATTGTGTAGAATCCAGTCAGGTAAAACTGTTATACCTTGAGCTCGTTTACAATGACGTTCACCCTTAAACAACAATTGTTCTAAAACAAAGATTACTCGTTTGTTATATTCGTCTGTTATATTAATAACAGGCAATCGTTTCTTACCTTGATAAATATAACGATTATAATCCATATCCGTATATATACGATGATTTTTGTCTAATACCAACCGATTACATACTAGACCAATTCCTTCTATTTTGTTTGTTGAATTATTCATTTCAATCACATAAACATGTGATTCTAGTGGAATTTTATCCTTCATCTTCATCGGTGTACCATATATTGAACCATTATGGCTTATTCGACTTCGATAGTTCTCATTTTCCTCATACGTTTTGTAATTAAAACGTGTTGTTGCGACTACTTTACTAGTCATCTAAAATAATACACTCGATATTGGCTAATTCTGTCTAATTCTGTCTAATTCTCACTAATTTTGATTATTTTTGATTAATTGATGTTTATTCTATTTTCGAGTTCATTTCTCTTTCAACTTTTTATAAAATGTCTCATCTTTAATCGTATGTAAATAGTTATGAACGCTATACTAAAATATAGCGTCACCATATACCATGTCCATGTACGACGTGTCTCGTCATTTATTGGATAGTTAAACATTACTAAATAAGGGTCTATGATGTTGACAAAGTCTTGACTATCCAATTTATATTCCACATTAGAGAGAAAACATCCCTTTAAATACATGAACATACACCAGAACCCGATGGAAATGACCAACGTAAAAATACTAAAATTGAAAGGAGCAAATGCGTAAATAAAGAGTGTAAAATAAGCAATTGTAAAGTGAATTGCCTTTACTACAAATGCTAATATGCGATGCGAAGCACCTGTTCCACTTATTTTTTTATACAAATAACTTACTACCTCTTTTCGACGGGCACGACGATATGAATCATCGAAATAATTATCCATTCTATACTATATTTATTTACTACTATTTTTTATAAGAGTAACCCTATTCCTTTACGTAGTGCCTTTTTCTTAGTTCCTTTTTTTATGCGAATAAACAATCCATTTCTGTCAAAAGAATTTATATTGAATTGTATGGAATCTCTCTACGAATTGTTTTTCATCTTCAGTTAGACCTATTAATTTATATATGTCTTTCCGGTTTGTATCAAACATGTGAACCGCTTCCGACATTTTGGAAAAATCTGGAATGAATTCAAAAACGTACTTCTCTAGATAACGCATACGATATCTCGTTGTCTCAAATAGAAATAAAATTAACTTTGTAGAGAGAAAATCACGAATTAATTGTAGGTCTTTTAACGGGCGCTTATTTATTACATAATTATCCCTCGACGATATTCCATACATACCTTCTTTGTCTAAGAAGGGAAATCCATACATCTTGTGAGCTAAGACTAATTTCGACTCACCATGATGTGCCAATGGTTCGTGACTATAGTTGATTTTCAATTCAGGAGCCTTTTCTTTATTCAAGGTCGTCGTTTTTATATTCTTATATGACGTTCCTGCCTCTAAATCTAAGGGAGAATCATATAATTTCGCATGTTTAGGAGGCATATTGGTTTTTATCACATCAAGTGAACCATATTCTTCCACCTTTTTTAAGAATTTATTCACTATCGATACAAAACACAATGGTATCGGTATATTTTCTTTTAATGGAAAGTCTACATACTCTTTTACTTGTTGATCGTACAACTCTATTTTCCCTTGATTTTCTCTCTTTGTCAATAAAAAATAACACAATGGTGTCTGTACTTGGTAGTTGAATACTTTTGTAACTGCTGATGAATGGAATGCGTGTAACTTTTCTATTTGATATTTCAACAACAAATCATATATACCCGCCTTGTCTGGTTTCATCCATATAGAAGGTATCACTACATTCATCTTCCCATTCTCTTTCAAGAGAGAAATGTTCTTTTTAATAAACTCTGTCCAAATAGTTTTCCCGTCTTCCTTCTTATCTGTATTTGTTTTAGTAGGCACCTTTTTCACTCCACCACTATTATATGGCGGATTCCCTATAATAAAATCAAATTTTAATTCCGTATTCCACGCGAGATAATCCTGGTGAAATATATTGGCTTTTTCGCCGAATTTCTCTCTAAGATGTGGAATATTTTCTTCATTTAGTTCTACTAGGTAAAGCATATTCGTTATGATATGCTCCTTCCGTTTGATCGGGTCTGGAATGATGTCTTTGAGAGCGTTTACTAGAGCAGTAAATAAACAAACACTGAAATTCCCCCTACCAGCACCAGCATCCAACCATTTTGTTTCTTTAAGGTTACTATTGCTACTATTGCTACTATTGCTACTATTGCTTGGTGGCAATGGTATAACTTTAAACATATCCGCAATGAATTTATAGGGTGTATTTACCTCTCCGTATTTATCCTTTAGTTGTGAGTCGTACTCAATATATTCAGGAAATTGTTTCGCTAAATCTATCTTATGAATATTAATGTTTAATAATGACATTAATATTCGATTATCTTATTTATTTCTGTTTTTTTCGCAGTGTCATTCGTTTTCTTTTAACACTATTATGTTTTTTTGTTCTCTTTATACGGCGTGTTTTATTAGATTGATTGGACTTTTTTTTTTTGCTGTGACGAATTAGCATATGGTTCATTTTATCAGTGATCCCTTTTTCTTGTTTAAGTATTAAATCCACAATATTTTGATAAAAACTGCGAAAGTTCTTCTTTTCGGCTTTTAACTCGTCAAAGGTAAACCATCTTATTTTTGATTTTTCTAAAAGTCCATTATCCTTTTTATGCTTTACATGAGGCAAATAACGCGAAAAAAATTCATAGTTGTTTTTATAATAAAAAGGCAACTTAGAATCATATTCCATCATGTATATATAGGTTGTATAGGTCTTGAATTTAATGGTGGATATTTTGTTCTTTTTTACTTGATTTCTCAATTGCTCTACTGAACCTAATATACCATTGATTTCCTCCGAACCTTCCCTTAACGCAGTATCTAAATGCGATTCACCTTCATCCGCACCTCCACCAAAATCTGCCCAGCCAGGAGTATCATCCAATTCATTTTCTTTGCCAAATAAAAAATAGATTTGGTCGTTTTTTATTGCGACAGGTAATATTCCACCACCTCCCATTTATTCTATTACTACTATAACCGTATATTATTTTTATTTCAGGACGGTGTAATCTCCATATTGCTTTATAACTACTGTTTGCTAGTTGTTATAAAACTATTTTTATTTGTTTTTATTTGTTTTTATTTGTTTTTATTTTTGTTTTATGTTGATTATTCTGCTAATTGATATTGAGTTAAGAATGATTGTTCGAATTGCTCTTGTCCAACAATACCTGGTGGTGAACTAATGGTAGACATAAGAACCAAGATATCACCTGGTAATAATGGAACGTTTGTTCCAACCATATTTCCATTTAAAACATCGGATTGTTCTTTTGTTAAGCTGTTAATAGTAATTACGTATTTAACTGTATAGCTAGTATTAGTTTGTGCGCCATCTTGGTTAATAGCATTATCTTCATTGAGATGATTACCGATCTCATCAACAGTAAATGTGACAGTATCACCTTGTTCATAGTATAATTCGTCGGTGTTATCAGTACCAGCCTTAGCAGGAGATTGTAAGCTAATTGCTTGTATTTTAGAACCTCTTTCAGTTCCTCCTTGGCTTTGGTTTCCGTCACAGACAATAGTGACAACTGCCTCACTGTGTTTGTTATTCACACCATTCTTTACTGCTTGTACATCTTTAGATACACCACCGTAAAATAATAATGGAATATCAGCTGATTCAATATTAAGCACCTTATTAGCGGAATCATTTAATTCATCAATGTCTATAACACTATTATCTGTTCCTGACACATCGATTGCTAATTTAATGGTTTGTCTAGCGTCTTCTAAATTTGTGATAATAACCTCGCCACTTGGTGCGGTGAATTTGTATCCAGCACCAGCATTTCTAACTGTGAGTACTGAAATGATAGAATCGCTAACGTCATTTGTATCCACGCGAATAATAGCATTTACACTAGCATCTACACTAGTTGCTACACCAAATGCACCATCAGTGAATGTTTTGACAGATGTAATCTTACGGTTATTGTTGTCATTACCAAGACCACTACCTGGATAATTATTACCACCAATCTCTTTAATACCATTTAACAATTTAGCATCTTCTTCTGTTAATATTTTAGTAATTGTTTGATATTTATTTGTAATTAAGAGTTTATAATTTGCTTTATAACCAGTACCAGGTTTGGTCACATTAAGCTCTACAATAGGCTCTACACCGAACTCACCAGATTTTGTGGTAGTAACCTTAATTTCAGCACCCGAAGCGTCAGTTCCAGCACCTGATGCGTCAGTACAAACTAAGTCATTAGTAGAGGCATCTTCGAAATAGACACCACCTGTCAAACATGCTGTCAAAGCATTGGAAAAATCAGTTAGACTCTTGCTACCAGATATATCTTCTGTCAAGATATACTCTTCACCTTTATTTAAAGCATCTATGAAAGATGCGTCGAATATAGCACCAGATAATTCCATTGTTTCAGCAGCGTTATTGATATTTGTAACGGTAATGGAGTCACCAACTACCCAATCAACACCATTTGTGCTACCATCTCTTACGGTAATACTTCTTACCCATGTACCATTATATGATACATCTAATTCAACAACATTTCCTTTAGCAGTTGTACCTAAAACCTTGGAAGGGACGCCATCATCATGTGTTCTAAAAGAACGGGTATCAATAGTAGGATCACCAAAAGATAAATCTAAGATAGTTAAACCGTTTAATAAGTTGGCATCAAATTGTGTTAATGATAAGTCAATGGTTTGTAATTTGTTGTCGGGATTAGTAATTGTAATATACTCATCCACAACATATCCAGAACCACTTGAATCAAGTTCAATGAAACTGACATCAATACCAGATGCGTCACGTGTGGTAACTACAACGATGGCACCTTTACCACCGGTACTAACGACTTCGCCACTAGCTCCATTATTATAGACAGGTAATGATGTAATAGTGGCCTTACTAACAGTAAGAACACCTAAATTCAACATTATGGCATCGGACACATCAATAATATGGTTTATTTTAGCATTATTCTTACTTACTTCTAATTTTTGATTTACCTTATAGTTGTAACCACGTTTTGTGACTGTCATAGATTTAAATACAGCACCATCATTACCTGATGTAACATCAGTAGGATCAGAACCATCACCACATACTACCTCAACTTCGGCATCGTATCCACTTATCTTTTCGGTGACCATATCTCTTTGTACAAGTTTAGCATCAGTTGTTAAACCAGGTAAAAATAATCTTCTTGTAAGAGAAGCATTTTCACTGGATCTATCCTCATCGTCGTCTAAATCGGCTGAATATAAAACATCCTCTAAATTAAGACTATGATTGAATGTGTTTGCTTGGACATCTAAAATACTATCAAATACGATGAATTGATCCTGAGCACTAACGTCAGTAACGCCACTAACGTCTTTAACTATGTAAAGTTTATCACCCATTTTATAGCCATCACCTTGTTTAGTCATTACAATATCGTCAATTTTATTTTGCTCACTTAAAGTAACCTTTACTTGAGCAAAACTGACGTCACGAGCAGGATTAGTAGCCTTAATAGCTGTGTCATTAAAAACAAACCAGTTTTCAGTTGTTTGTTTACCTGGAGGAAGAGTTGTATCATAACCTAAATGACCATTAGGAACATTGTTTGAATCAACGCCAAATTTAGCTTGAAACTTGAGTTCGTATCTATCAGGATACTTTGACATAATAGTCTTGGCTAATTTCTTAGAAACATCAACACCACCAACTATGGTACCAGATATATCATTCATAAGATCATTTGAAGATTTAGTAGCAGCTTTAAGTGCTTTATCATAAGAAGCCTTTAATTGAGGAACATTAGCAAAAAGACTGGCTCCTTCAGTATTTCCAAAAATCTTTTCAGATAAAGTACCTAAATAATCATCTTGTAAATTATACTGATGAAATCTAAGAGTTGTATTGGTGACTGCTTTATCAGGAATGTTAGGGAATTCTGTATCGGTAACACTCTTAACACCATACATTAAATCACCATCATATACAGTATCGTATATGTTACCATCAATCTTGCCACCTTTAAATTGAAACCATTTTTGAGCATCACTTGCTTTAAGTGACATAATAGTACCAACAGGTAAGTAAGTAGTAACTGGTTTTTCATCCATTTCTTGGATTGATTGAACTCCAGACACGTCGACATCAGCTGTACCAGCTAAGTCATTTAAGTAGAAGGTTGGTTCTCCACTAATAATACCGATCGTCATTATAATATTTATAAATATTATATATTCTTACTAAATAATTATTCTAACTAAATAATTATTCTAAAAGTAGATAAGTATAATTATCTATTTAACAAAATAGAATCTTCTAGAGTTAATAATTTGGTAATTGTTTGATAATTATTTCTAATAATAATTACATCACCTTCATTGAAAGTACATTGAACGTTTGTTTTATCATTTCCTATAATAAGTTTTAACACTGGACTCACTAAACCATACGAATCGTTAGGAAGTAATTTTGTACATGTAATATTAATTGTAACTCCTCTACCACTAATTAAACCATTAATAATATTTACATCATCAGTAATAGAATCTTTGAAATAAATTCCACCAGTCAATGCCTTCGTTAGTCTATTATATGGATTGATTAAACTATTTTTTGATCCAGTTACATCGACTAATACAAACTCTTCACCTCTATTTAACGCATATACAAATTCAGGGTTATGAGTAAGAATTAAACCAGATAACTCAATTGTTTCCAGTGGTTGATAAATATTTGTAATTATAATGGTATCATTAATAGTCCAATCAATACCATTTGTGCTACCATCTCGTACGGTTATACTTTTTACCCACGTACCGTTACGAGCTACATTTACCTCTACAATATTTCCTCTATCGGTTTTACCCATAATTTTTTCTGGTACACCACCGTCACCCGTAACAAAAGAACGTGTAGTAATAATAGGGTTACCTTTTGTTAAATCCAATTCAAATATAGGTTCCGGTTCGGGCTCAGGTTCCGGTTCGGGCTCAGGTTCGGGCTCAGGCTCAGGCTCAGGTTCAGGCTCAGGCTCATCGCAATCACATGTAGACGTTGGGTCAGTTGGTTCAATGATTGTAGTCGTAGTGGTTGTTGTAGTTGTAGTTGTACTACTATCATGGCATGGAGTATCTTCACTAGCTGTGGTAGTAGTAGTCGTAGTAATAGTTGTGGAATCATTGGTTGTTGTGGAATCATTGGTTGTTGAGTTATCAGTTGTGGTAGTAGTATTATTAGTATTATTAGTATTATTAGTATTATTAGTATTATTACACGAACTAGTGGATTCACTTGGCGATGAATCGTGGTTATCGCATGAACTGGTGGATTCACTTGATGAAGTAGGGTTATCACAAGGTTTTGGATCCAAGTCTATCATAATTTCAGCCAATTTATCCGCATCAAACACACCACCACATGGAAATCCATACTTTGAAATATATATTTTAATCTCTGGACGAATCACAGCAATTTCTGTCATAGTAGCTATACCAGCTAATAACGCACCACCATGTGTTTGTTCGTTTGGATCTTCTTCTAATCGTTTGATTTTTTCCTGTAATAAATAAATTTCATCTTTCTGCGACTTCTCCAAAAGTGTTGTTTTATACAAACCTTCTAAAGAACGATTAACAACATCCCATACCTTGGTATATCCAAAAGATTCTTCAAACGATTCATTAAATATTGCACGAGATAATTGAGTGTAAACTTCATAGGTCAATTCTTCGTGTAATTGTGTAAAGTTGCCACTTGAATACAATTTTAAAAATTTCTCCAAATCAGCACCAACATTGTTATATAATTTGAATAACACCAATTCCAATTCTTCGTTAGCTCTGTCATTATATATGAGTGGAATAGATGCTTCTTTTAAGGAGACAACGAATATATTTAGTCCGGTGATGTTATCATATGTATTATCAGGTAATACAATACCGTCAATATGTATACGTGAAACATATTGATTATATATTTGTAATAATGTTTCAAATGTCGTAATAATATTATTGAGAATGACTTGATAGTCTGTCTTAGAGTTTGTTTTTAGTTTATTTAATTCATAAATCATAATATTATATTCACGTTGAAGTACATCCAATCCTATATTATAATCGTGGTATACAATCCGATTAAGCATCTGTGAAATATACTTTACCTTTCTGTTAAAATCATAGAGAGTTACTTGTGATGAATATGAATAAGTTCTTGAACTAAGACCAACATAACTATCATTCATTTGTTTATTATTAAAAAATGTTCTTACACCTCGATTATTACCTTTAGAATGAAACATGCTTACCATTATAAAAACAAGTATAGTATATCAATATAAAATAATTATAACCATATTTCGCGTTGAATGGCAAATAATTAATTATAAAAATATAATATAGTAATATATGATTCAAAATAAATACGAATTAGATGTAGATAATTATAGTGAATATGAATTATTTCAGCTTATTAAATACAATGGAGATATAAATACGATAACCGAAGATGAACTAAATACACATATAGCCAGAATGATAGGAAAGAATAACAACAAATTGGAAGATATGGATACACGAAACATATTGTCCACTTTTTTAAACAGAGTAAATGAAAAGTTATTAAGTTATATTGCGATTCGTCCACCGGTTCAAATGAAACCAACCAATTATGATATTATTCAAAGTCAAAATCAACTACAAGGAGGGCAACATGACGTGACTACTGATAAAATTATTCCAGTAGTAAATGTAAATAAATACAAATATCCTACAGGTGTCATTAATCCATTAGAGAAAAAAACGATCACAAAAATCATTTCGATTGATAGTGAATTTCGCGAAGATTACAATTCTTCTAGTTCTTCGAATTTTGTCTGGACATTACCAGATACAGAACACAAGGTTGTTTCTATAAAAATAGTATCATTGGAATTACCTGTTATGTGGCATTCGATATCCGAATTAAATAAATCAAATTCATTCGTAATTAAAACATATAATATTGTTGGTCAACCAGACACAACACATCGTATCGAACTTCCTTCTGGTAATTATATGGCGGGTGATTTTGCAATAGCTCTAACCAATTATATGTTTAATAAAGGAAATGGTCTTCAATATTTGTTTTGTCAAATCAATCCTATATCGGCAAAGACCATGATTCGTACTCGTGAAATAAGTGATGGTGGTGAAAGTATTTATGATAAATGTGCTTCTCATTATTCTCCTGATTTCTATTATGTTGTAGATTTCGGCGAGAATAATACTACTGTATGTGGAACAGACCAAGATACTACTATAGATTACTTTACCAACAATGAACCTGGATACAGACAATATACATTAGGTAGTTTTTTAGGATTTTCAAAAAGATATTATGAAGTTCATCGTACAGACACGTATATAGATTATGTCTATAATGGTAATAATATATTGACTTATGATGGAGTATTACAAAGTGACTCTGCGTATGGAAACGGAAGTGTCAATTATATATTTATATCGATTGATGATTTTAATAAAAATTTCATTAGCAATACGATAATCGCGTCTAGTGCCAATAATTATCTAGGTGACAATATAATTGGACGAGTTTCTATTAATGAATCATTTAATTCAATAATGTTACATACGGCTAGTGACAAAATATTTAAACAGAGAGATTATTTAGGTCCGGTTAATTTAAATAAATTTCGAATTAAATTATTAGACAAATATGGTAATGTATTGGATTTAAACAACAATGATTTTTCAATGTCGATTGAAATGACTCAATTGTATAGTAGTTAAAATCACCAGAAAATGTAAAAGAGAAAATATTCAAAAGCGTAAATAAAAAACACAATTGTGTGTCATTTTATCTTTAATTTTGTTTTTATTTTGTGTTATTGTCTACTATTTTATTTATATTTCTCAAAATTACTATTCTTAATCATTACCACAATAATTAGCAGTTATCCATAATTTACGATTTTGATTCACTGTATCTAAGTAAGATTTTGAAGTATCATTACTGCTACTACTATTATAATCATTTTTTATACCAGAAGAATAATCATATTGTTCGTTATCGTAATATTGTGATTCGGTAGATTCTGTCGTTCTATCATCGTTATCAAATGGAATATAATTGGCAGGATTTGGCGTTTTGTGTAATTCTTCACACAGGTTCATATTAATTTCTTCTTCGAACGAATAACTACTATTACTATCTAGGTCCAAATCATGGATATCCATAGGCATAACCGAAGAACTTTTTCCGGAATCGGTGTTTGATTCGACTTCATCACTCCATGTAGATTTTTGAAGATATTTTGTTGGAATATATTCACGCTGATATAATTCTTCATATACACAATGCAATTCATTTTCCAAATTTGTCAATCGTTCCTCTATCCAGGTAGTTGTTGGTTCATTTAATTTTGTGGTTAACGACGATCCTTGAGTATATGGACTAGTTGTATTATTCGAATTAGTTGACACATTAGATGTATTTGGAAGAAGAATCCAATGCCATGGATCATCGTATACTAATTTAGCGACTACTGTAGGATCTTCTATTTTATTTCTTAAATTGACAGCAGATGAATTATAGTAATTCCAAGATTCAAAATGAACAAATGCCATTTTGAAGGCAGTTCCATCTCTACTTATTTTACGAACAATGTCAATATTTTTAATTATTCCCAAGTTTAAATTTTCAAAAGTACTTGTAATTTTGTTATCTGGAATATTATTGAAGATACGTGGAATACATATGGAATAGTCTGTCATTTTTGAATGTTTTATTGGAGGTGATGTGCTTATTAGGCTGATGATTAAATTATCTAGACGTAAACATACTTCAATTTTTTAAGTAATTAAAAAATAAAAAATTGAAATTAACGTTCTGTTCGATATCTTTGACATTTATCAAGTAGTGAAAACATGGATTATCAATATCAAAAACGTAAAACAGGTAAGGACAAGGAGCGTCGAAATCGTGAAATTAATGGCAAGTATAGTGCCAAACATATTCGAATTCAAGACCAATGTCAAGAAAATCATTTGAAAAATATTCAGGCCGAACGAACTATAAACAACACTGATCATGTTATAGTTGACGTTAACTCAAGTTCCAAGAAAAAGAATAAAAAGAGTAAACGAAATTAATATCATTAACAAAAATAAGAGGTAAAATACGTACTAGTGGACATGTTACGTTTGGGTAATACACGTTTTTCTCTTGTAACAAATGAAATCTCATTTGCTACTTCATTGGAAATATCAATTAACCTATTATTTCTTTTTTCGAAACGCATATTACGTTCAATATTTTGTTGTTCAATTCTCTTTTTTTGAACGCGTTGTTCATAACGAATTTCTCTATTGGTTTGATTATTAAGACTGCTTTCCGGCATTATATAATTTAATGACATGATCTTTTTAAATATGTTTGTATAATCATTATTGGTTTACGTGCGAATATTATTACAATCAACTATTTACTTTTATTTTTATAACTTATGTTAACTATATATAAACTATATAAATGCTATTTTTTATATACATGAAATGACAGATTACCTAGATACTATTGATTACAAAGATACTATTCCATTTATTCCACCAATTACGACCGGAAAAGTCATCAAAGTGTATGATGGCGATACCCTTACGTTAGCTTCTAAATTACCATATGAAGGATGTCCGGTATATCGTTTCTCAGTAAGAATTAATGGAATTGATTGTCCAGAAATGAGAACAAAAAACCAAAACGAAAAAGCATGTGCCAAACTTGCTAGACAAAAAATATATGATGCGGTGTTTGGTAAGATCGTTACTTTACAAAATGTAAAATTAGAAAAATACGGTCGTGTATTAGCAGATGTTTATATTGGTGATATTTCACTTGGAGACATGTTGTGTGATTGTAAATTAGCTGTTAAATATGATGGAGGTACCAAACATGTACCAGATGATTGGTTAGATTATTATAATAATACTTTACCTCCACCTTCAGTTTCACAACCATCCACGACTTCTTCACCATAAGTCTCTATTTAAAAATTTATATATTATTTTTATAAAATATATAAATTGTACTATAAAATATTGATTAAGAATACATACATTCAAATGTTAGAGCACATGACCAGTCCATATTATTCAAATTAATAATTCGACCGTATTCATCATATAATGTGATTCTTAATTTTTCTATATTTACTGGACCAAAATAATTACGACTTCTGTTTATTTGTGAAGATAGTCCATCAGTTTCAGTTGTTCGGTAAGCGCCATTACTATTACCACGATTGGATAAATTAATTCTAGCCAATATATTCCTATTGTTAATGGAATCACTATACGCTGATACAAAATAATTATTTACGTTATTATTAAAGTCATCTATTGCTATAAATATATATTGTGGCCCACTAATATAAAATATACCTTCAGATACAATTGCTGCAGGTAATACTGTACCACTTGTAGTTGAACCAGGTCCACTATTATATGTACCCAATCTATAACCTAATTCCCATCCCAAATAAAAAGGAAGTGGTTGATTCTCTTTACTATTTCCATCACCATCAACCGAAAAAACGAGTTGATACTCTAACGACGAAGAAGATGCATCTAAAGCGAAGACACTTTTTCCGCTCGTAGTATCCACTGTATATCGAAGATTAAAAGAAAGGTCTGATTGAATCGTATTGCCATTGTAAGGAGCATTTTCAGGCGTAATAGCAACAGAAGACAATAATGCCCCATTTAAAATGGATTCTATTTCTGAACCACCTGAACCATTAGGTGTATTCGTATTATAGGTTTGATAATTACCATCTGGTATTTTAACCAAAACCGAATTTTGGAAAACGCCTCCTGAATTATCCCAATTTACTACAAAACAATTATTACCTAGCGATTTACTAATAGCATAATAGGTAAGTGGTAATTCAATAGATGCTAATCGCATATTAATTACTTTTTCAAATTTATATGGCAACGACAACATTTGATCCGTTGCGGAAGTTTGATAATAATTTGGACGAAATCGCGAATCAATATTTAATGCTCGTTTAATAGTTCGATAATTCAATGGATTTATGATTCCTGGAGGAGCTCCACCTAGGTCGCCAACATGTAATCCATTTGTTAATTTGGATTGATATGCTTCCGTTATCTCCTTATCTTTTTCAATAATAAAATGACTGTTTGTTTCGTTTACTGTATTTGTTAATTCATTAAAATTGGTTCCTTCTTGTTTCCTATTTGATTGACTCGTTGATATTACTTTTGACAAACGATATGAAATCATGTCTAAAAACCCGGTTATTTTTTCTTTTGTAGTCATATCAACACTATTATCTTCCACCAATTTATTATATAATTCATTCTTTTTTGTTATTATATCTTCTGGTTGATAAGGAAATGATAACGATAATATTTCCTCCAACTCTCCATTATTATAATCATCTACATTTAACATAAATAAGTCCATATACTATTTCATTAGTTTTTTTTTATACTAGAATAACTAAATTTTCATTTACTAATTTACTTTAACAAAAATATTAATTCATGAAAGAATACAACATTTTGAAGCGGTGTACCATTTTTTATCATCATCATCATTATCATCATTATCATCGTCGTCGTTATATTTCAAGGAAAAAGAACTTCGAAAACTATCTTGACAAGTCATCATACCATTACAATCATTCACATTTAATGTCTTCAATATAGTACCTATAAACAATGTCATGGATTCTTCTAAAGGGGTCTGTTTTTTACAAGATATTTCTCTATAAATGACGTTGTATTTGCTTATAAATTTATTTAATTGATTATTATCTATATTGTTTATCAAGTCATTTTTATTTCCAATCAACAAAATTGGATGCTTATGAGAGCATATATTTTCGTATTCTATGATATTCATCCATTTTTTTAGATTGACAAATGTCTCCGGTTTGGAAACATCAAACATTAGTATTATACCGCATATGTTTCGAAAATATGACCTTACTATAGTAATAAAACGTTCTTGTCCAGCAGTATCCCATACATTCATTTTAATACATGTATCATTGATATTAAAATATAGGTTGGCAAAATCAACTCCTAATGTAGTATTGGTTTTTAAACATATATTATTTTGTAATAAATTTAAAAAACTGGTTTTTCCCACTTTACTATCACCGACCAATATCGTCTTTAATATATATTCCGGTTCTGTGTGGGGAATCATAATATTTATAACTTTAATCTTTATAAATATTATTTTATTTTGCGTTTGCGTTTGCTTTTGCGTTTGCTTTTGCGTTTGCTTTTGCTTTTCTTGCCATCTATGTTCTTCTTCTAACTGCTCTTACATTTCCGGCTTGACATGACGCACCGACTCTTCCTGACGCAGTATGTGACTTATAATACCAATTATTACTCTTAACAAACGTCATAGGAATATGGGGTAAGAATATAGAAGATAAACCATTTGGTTGATAACTTTTACCATATTTTCTACTAATAACAAATGGACTCATTTTATATAATTCATTTATTTTATTTATTTTATTTTATTTATTTTCGTAGAAATATTAAATTTATTAGAATGTAGATTGTTCAGGTTTCAATTGTAAATACATATTAAAACCATCATTCCGGACAAAATAGTCCCATCTACCTCAAAATAAATAAGATATTCGTTATCTTCTACTTCCTCATCCACTAGATTTACCTCTTGTTACGAATATAGAATTCATATTAAATTGTGACACATTTGATTTATACAATACAGATGACCTTGAATAAGAAGACGAATTAATCTTCTTTGATACATTTGCTACATTTGCTACATTTGAAGTCAAACCATTATTTCTTGTAAAACACATGTTCATCGTTAATGGCATTATATAATACATAAATATATTCATTTACTTATTATACTGTATTTTATCTTATCTAATCATTTTATCATTTTATCATTTTATCATTTTATCATTTTGTTATAAAAAACACATACAATTACGTGATCGTACAATACCATATGATTTTGTTTTGTTTCCATTTACGGCTACCTTTCCTGTATCTGCTTGTGTTCGCAAAGGACCTTTACCTTTTAAACGAGCTAAATATCTGGCATAACTTCCATGTTTTATATCCACACCTTTACCACCAGGTGCTTGGGAACCTGGTCTGTCACGTGTCAATGAATAACGTGTAGAATTGCCACGAGAAGGCACTATTTTGATATTTGAAACTTGCGAATTTGAAGGAAGAGCACGGTCACTCATTTGATTCCAATTCACATTATTATATACAGCCTTTGGTGACTGATATACTGTTAGTGAAGACAAATTCATTGTATATTCTGATTCTGGAACACGAACTGTATTCCAAATGCGTTTTTGAGTAATATCTGTTAAGTTGGCAGAGATACATACTCCCGACGCATCACAATTACAACCACAGCTTTTACATTGAACTGGTCCATATATTAATCCTCCAGAACAACTACAATCGTAAATAAGATTCATATCTGGCATAATTATATATTACCTTTATAATAAAATTGACTTTATAATAAAATTGATGACCAAAAATTTGAATATATTGAATACTATCAAACGAATAAATGGCGTCTAAACATATAGTCAATTGTCCTTGTTGTTTTCAGGTGTTCAAAAAAAAAGGATGTTATGAAAAACACATTTTGTATTGTCAACAATCCTTCACAAATAAGAATGCTAATTTTCCTGAACCGAATATAAGACAATTATATGATATGATAACTACCTTGACTGAAAAATACAATAATGTTCAAACTGAATTGGAAACTTTAAAACGTCATATCAACATTAAGAATAAACGATTGGATGTGTTATCATGGTTAAATGAACAATCGGTACCTATCACCAATTGGTCAAGATGTATGGATAATTTTACAGTATCGGTATCTGATTTGGAATGTATTTTTACAAAGGGGTTCATTGATGGTATTATCTCAATAATCAATCATCATCTTTACCAAGAAGAAAACAGAGATACTATAAAATGCTTTGAACAGAAAAATAATATACTTTATGTATTTGACGAACAATGGAAAGAGTTAACAAAAGACGAATTTAGTGTTTTATTTAATGATATTTATAATAAATCACTTGCTGCTTTTGATGCGTATAAAAATGAAAATATGTATAGAATGAAAGACGATGATTTTCAAACAGAATATTCAAACAATTTTATGAAATTAATATGTATTAATTTAACACCTGATGCTAAATGTACACGCATCAAAAACAAACTGTATAATGAATTCAAGGAAAATTTTAAAACTATTGTGGAATTAGATATTTAAATATTTCAATAATGGTAATAAGTATTTCGTTTTAGGTAGATAGTATAAAAATTTCATATTTTTATATTTTTACACAAAAATTCATCTGTTTAACATTGTAAAAAAATTGAAGTTCATTTTGTTAAATAAGCATTTGACATACTCTAAATAGTACAGCAATAAGCTAATAATCAATCAAGTAAAATGTCAGGATATTCCGTATTCATTCCACGCATGTTCTCCAATATTGGTGAGAACCGTATTCGTCGCATCTTTCACGAACACAACATAGGTAATGTTGAGAGTGTAGATTTGGTATCCAAGAAAGGTAGTAACGGTGATACCTACAATATGGCATTTGTTCATTTTGATATCATGTACGATACCGAAAAATCGGTAACTTTTCGTCAAGATGTTGAAAATACAGATTCCAAGACTAAATTAGTCTACGATGAGCCATGGTTTTGGCTTGTCCTTCCTTTCCAACGAAAAGAAAAAAAATCAATTGACGTATTGAATCATTCTGTGAATGAATTTGTACCACAATCACAACCCGTTATTGAACCTATGGTATACGCCACTATGGAAGAGCAACAATGGGCCAATGCTGGTATGGTGCCTATGTGGGCCATGACACCTCAAGGACCCATGATTCAATGGGGATACCCACAATATATGCCTTGTGACATTCGTCCTGTTACACCAAATAACAATAAAACAAATATGTTAAAAAGTGCGTTGAAACTGGTTCCTCGACAAGTTGCTTACGGTAAGCATTATAATATTCAACGCAAAACTCAACGCAAGAGATTGAATCTTTCGACAACAGAATCGCGTAACGAGACTTATGCTGAGGAAAACGGGGCGGTCGTTGATAATACTATCGTATTTGGAGTGGGTATAGATATGAATTTAGAAGCAGAAATGGAGAGACAAAATGATTATCATAATCAAGTGGAAATGTATAAAGCTATGGACAAGATTGCGAACAAGATTGCGAACAAGAAGGAGCAAGTCAAAGAAGAAGGGGAGATTTAAAAATATAAGTAAAATAAAAAATAAAAAATAAAAAATAAAAAATAAAAAATAAAAAATAAAAAATAAAAAATAAAAAATAAAAAATAAAAAAGGCTTCGGTCATTTTTTATTTGTTTGCGTATTATATAATGAGTACTAAATCATCAAAATCAAGTAGTTTCGGTATGCCAAAGGCCAAAATTGTTATAAATGTAGCGGGTCCAGAACTAAGAAAAATACAAGAAAGATCTAAGGCATATTATGAGCGCGCGAAACAAAATAACAAGGACAGTAAATCTAGTAATTCGTCGTCACATAGAGGTGGTAAATATAGACGTAAAACACATAAAATTCGTAAATCTCACAAATCAAACAGAAAAGCTCGCAAATCTCATAAGCGAACTAGAAAAGCACGTAAATAATCGTAATTAATTATTATAATAATTTATAATAATTAACATATTCTTAATTAACTAGTTTATTAATTTATATTTATATTTATATTTATATTTAGCGGGAGATAGTTTCGATCTATCGACCTTTGGGTTATGAGCCCAACGCGCTGCCTCTGCGCCATCCCGCTTTTTGTAATAAGCCACCATACTCGCTTATTACTGTGAAACACCATTTTCATTACACATGACCCCATATTTGAGCTTATCAGTTTAGTTATTGTTTCTCCATTTCCCAATTTCTATTTATGTAATTATTTGTAATTATTTGTAATTATTTATAATTATTGAAGTTTTTTCTTAAACGACAGGGAAAGATGGTTGCATAGCAATACCACACACACCTTTATCATTGGTACTATCACTACGTTCAATCTTGATGTAACCATTATCACCCCATGTTGGTCCCCAACTATTCTTGACTAACCAGTACTCAGTTCCACTCTCTTCACCATATCCAACAATAAGAACACCATGGTCTAAATTTGTACCACATGCGTCACCTGTAAGAACACCACTAGTATATAATTGAAATGCTTTCTTGTCTGCCTCAATAGCAATGGAAACAGGACCTCTGGAAACTGCCTCTTTAAGAGCTAGTTGATTATTCTTGGTAACATCAACACAACCAGAAATGGTAACAACTGGTTCACATTTTTGACAATCGCCACCAATGGCTGTGTAAGGATAAGCTGTCTCTAAACACATACCATTGTCCTTGGCATATTGAAAGGCACCGTCCATTAAACCACCATTACAACCATGATTACCATAAGACTTGGAGCAATCAACTAATTGTTGTTCAGAAAGACTTACTAAAGAACCCTTGGCAATTGCCCAGGCTCCCTCCATGGCTCCAGTGGCACTAAATGACCAACATGAACCACATTGTCCTTGATTCTTGACAGGGTTTACTGCTTTATGATCACGCCAATCATAACTGGAAGGAATGTCGCTAGATGTTGAAGTAAATTTGTCACAACCAGTGTTAAAGGGACCTTCAGTACGAATTCCATTGAAACGAGCAAACTCATCTTCGGTTAAATCGGCAAAGGGAGTGACTCCCAATTTGTAGGAATGCTCTTGGGAATTGTGTTCATGGATATATTCCATATTAGATTTGAAAACCTCGAATCTATTCTCAAACTCTTTAAGAGTGGAGTATGATTTGTCAAAACGAGTAATGAATTTTTGAAATCCACTCCAATGATGTTCAGTGACATTAAAAGCGGTTGCCACGGTGGCAAGGCACATAGATGCTACAATAGTAAATAACTGCATTATATACATAGAGTAATATTTTGTTTTTATATTGTTTTATAAAACCGTTGCTATACACTACATAAATTCTAAATAATTATTTATGTGGTATTACTTAACTTACATATATGAAGAGGGTATATAGAAACATCTACTGATTGTATCTATTTATACATTCAATGTTAATGCGAATTTTTTCTTGAACTCGTTGACTGTATAAATAGGAACATTCTTTTGTCTAGCAATATCTACTTTACCTGTCTCCTCGTCCTTATTTTTGACAATGACCGCAAATGTAGTTTTACTAACAGCAGATGATTCTTTTGCTCCTATACGTTTTAGTTCCTCACTTAATTCTTTATTCCTGAAACCAGTCATAATAATGGATTTGTCATATAGAGGATGAGAATCGTCTTTAGACTGAGTGTCTTCTTTTGGAACGTCGGTCAATTTACTTTCCAATTTGGCTACAGTCATGAATTCCAAGAACTTTGGCAAATTTTTCACAAATCTCTCTGCCGTTTTCTGTTCTATTCCACGTATATCCTTTATTTGTTGGATTTTCTCTTCATCACTATCTGTTGTGGATTTTTTCAACATGTCTGGATATTTTGCCAATATCGGTTCTATACGTCTTTCGCCAAAACCACGTCCAAATATATTTGAAACAGCCATTATTTTGGCTAATGGAGCTACCGTGATTTTATTATGTATTGAATTAAATACCTTTTCAGCCATTTTCTTCTTGAAACCATCTACCTTTAAATATTCGTCTTCCGTCATGGTGATAATTTTGGGAACGGTATCGTATCCTGCCTTCATTATTTTCTTTACATTTCCCGGACCTAATCCATCCACCTCCAAACCTTTGAAAAAACCAACAATATTTTTCTCCTTTACTGTCTCATCTTGTTCAGCATCTTCCATAATAATATCAACATGCGTGTCATTCCATTTATAAACGACTGTTGGCATTTTCGCCGTTTCTGCCGGTTCAATCACTGCCATGATATGAGGAATCACATCACCACTTCTTACTAATTTAACTAAAGCACCTATACCTAATTTATTATCTTCTACAAAAGCAGCATTAAATGCTGTGGCATATTCTATTTTTGCTCCACCCAAGACCACTGGTTCTATTTGAATGCGTGGTTTTAAATAACCATCTTTACTAGGTGACCATAATACGTTTACTACCTTGGCTTCTACTACTTGATCAGTCAATACCATTTTAAAGGCGAATCCATGTTCTGGATTTTTATCAGTACGTTCATATATTTTGTCATCAGTTACGATAACACCATCAATAGTATATTCATAGTTTTCACGCCAATCAACTAATATATTTGATAAAGTAGTATTATCAATGTTCGGTTTCGTATGGTGAATCACGACGTCGATTGATTCATGTTCTAAAAATTCCATTTGTTTACTTGGTTTTAATGATGGTTTAATTACTTCGTAGGCGACAAAATCAACATCATGAAACTTGTCAACATCTATTTTCTTTTGGTTCACGATTCCCGCAACCAAATTACGTGAATTGGAAAATTCGGTGGCATACTTTTCTAAAAAGGTGCTCTTTTTCATGATTAGTTCACCGCGAATGGTAATATCCTTAGTCCTAGGTAATCTTAAATACGGTATTAAATGCGAAATATCTTGACCTACTTTTCCATTACCTCTTGTATATAATTTTTGTTTATTGTGTTCGCTAGAATACATGGCACTTATTCCGTCTAACTTTGCGGACAATACATAGGGTCCTGAATATTTTGCCTTCCACTTTGCCAAGGCATTTGTATCCGGTTTGATTTTATCCATTGATGGCATATTATAAGGCAATTTAACCTTGTTTTTTTCTTGAATAGGTGCTCCTATTTGCTCTAATATCTTATTCTTAGGATATTTCTTTTCCATGTATTCTTTGATAATATCGAATTCATTATCAGTCATTAAAACATTTTCACTATCATTGTAATATGCCTTTTGAGCTTCATCCAATATTGTGGCTAAATTCTTTTCATTCAACATGACTAATGCGTCTATTCCATCCTTTTTAAAGGCTTTAATATTTGTGATATAATCAATGCGTTTTATATTTGCGATATTCATTGATTTACCATTTGACTGTATCTTTATGTCATTATCAATTGTAGTTTCTTTGGTGAATTTGGCAATTATATCTTGTGGGGACTCTTGGGACTCAGGGGACTTGGATTTAAATTTATCCACTATTTTCAATTTTATAGTCTTATTTAGTGCCTTTTTTTTAGTTCTCTTTTTTATGCTACTATTTGATGGACTCTTACTCTTGCTCTTACTCTTGCTCTTGCTCTTGCTCTTACTCTTTGATTGTTTTGATAATGACTTAATAGAGGATTTCTCACGTTCATTACAATATCCAAATGTTTTTAAGGTTCCTCTTTCATTTACTGATGTCGCACATATCTTACCTTTTTTCTCGTTATCTATACATTCATTATGTTCCTTCCATTGATATTTAAATGGAAATATACATGGTCCTTCTTTTACCTTTTGATTCTTTTCAATCTTTCCTTTCTTATTGACATTTGCTCCAAACATAATGATATCTATATAAATTTTGAAATATTTTATTATTAAAGGTGTATGCTCTTAAATGTTTGTATGTGTGATAATTTAAAATATTTGGTTACTTTATATGGAAAAATATCTAGATACACATATTCAAAATACTGGTCAGTATCAAACGATGATTAATGGTAATATTATGGATGAAACAAAATGGTCAATGGCATATGATGGTGAAGAATTAGATTTAGAAGCTAAACATAATGATGAAGCTGTCTATATGAAATTAAATAAAGATGAAATTTTAAAGTTGTTTGAAGTACCTGCTTATCACAAGACCATTGGTCAACGTTTAAAAGATAACTTGATGGATGAAAATGAAATTGACATTCGCCCCATTATTGTTGAAGAAATTGAAAAACTCATACCTCGTATTAAAAGTATTCGTAAGAAAAAAACAAAAAAGGCTAAGAAATCGTCACATACGAAACATGACAAAGATAATATAAAAAGTAAAAGTAAAAGTAAAAGTAAAAGTAAATCACACACAAAACGATATGAAAAATCAATCACACCTGACTATCTTAAGACCATATATTAAATGTTCTTTTTTAGTATATCCCTCAAAATAAAATAATCCGTCTCCGAATATGACCTCGTTTGACGCCTATGTTTATATTCTTCTTTATGATTATTATTTTCTTTTTCCATAATATCCATATAATAGGGTGACGCATAAACCAGATTTTTGTGTTCTATATCATATACTGATTCTATGTGAATTTTTTTTTTGTAGTTATTTACTATCTTTTGTAAAAAATTACTCATTTCGGTAAACCGATCACTTTTAAAAGTAAATATCATTATATTTGATCGACGTTTCTGGTGATATCGTTGTGTATCTCCTTCTTTAAATTGAAAATATTTGTCACAATTATTTTGATAAGCCATTTTTACCAACGAGTCTGTTAATTTTTTAGCATTAATTGATATGTTTCCTGGTATTTTTTTTAAATCATATGACATTTCTATTTCATATCCCATATATTTTATTTATATATTCACTAAATATTTTTTTATAATATGTATATTACCTACATCATGTAGGTTATATTTGATTATGATTTTTACCATTTTATTTTCATGTAGTATGGTATGATATACTTACTTCGTTTATATACACAGTTGAACATTTAGATTCGCACAATATAAATCGGTTTACTCTTTTATTTTCTCAAGACTATATAATGGAAACATCTTATACTGCTAATAAAACAGCACTATTGGAAGCAACTTCTAAAGACCAACTAGATAAAGTAAAAATGTTATTAGATAATGGTGCTGATATAAATGAAAAATTTCATTATAATGACCATGATGATGATGATGATGATGACGATGATGACGATGATGACGACAATGACGACAATGACGACAATGATGATCACGATCATGAATATACTGCTCTCATGGTAGCAGTTATAAAAAAATTACCCAAAATGGTAAATTTATTACTAACCAAAGGTGCTGATGTGAATGTACAGGATGTTCATGGTTATACCGCATTGATGCTACTGAGTAGTAATAACTATGATAATATTAGTGGGTATGTTGCTGGACATAAGATAAAAAAGGATGTTGAAATATGTAAACGATTACTTCAACAAGATAATATTAATATTAACATAAAAAATGTATCCGGACAAACAGCACTTGATATCGCAATAGAATACGATTATGGCGAGATTGTAGAATTATTACAACAATATCCAATAAGACTACAAGATAAAAAAAATGTAGATATCCTGATAGAAGAAAAAACTGTGTATAAGCCATATGGTGATCAATCATTACATCCTTTTTTTGGATATCTAATTAAACAGTATCTTGGTGGAAAAAACAAAAAAACAAAAACAAAAACAAAAACAAAAATGCGAAGGCAGAAAACAAAAACAAAAACAAAAATGCGAGGACAGAAAACAAAAACAAAAACAAAAATGCGAAGACAGAAAACAAAAACACAAAAAAGCAGAAAACGAAGTTAAACAATTGTAGGAAAAATCTCCCTATTTATTGAATATACTTTTTGATTTTTATTTTTGATTTTTATTATTGTATATAATGCTTTAAAATTGAAGTTATTATTGTTCTATCACCAATAATAACTTTATAACAACTTTATAATAAATCTTTTATTACAAAACAATTCATGTCGAATACTTCTAATTCAAATAAAGACGCCAATATTATTACACCACTCTCTTATTTAGCCAACTTATACCCACATGAAAGAGATTCACGTATTCAATTTGACGAGGGTCCTCATATTTACACTATTGATGATAGTAGCGATGGTTACGTGTCTGTAACAACGTTTAATCACGCTAATTTTGAGCATTTTGACGCGGATGCGATTATTAGCGGTATGATGTCCTCTAAGCGTTGGCCCCAGAGTAAGTATTATGGTCAAACAGTTGATGAAATCAAAGCTGGATGGGACAAGAACCGCGATGAAGCAGCCGAAGCTGGAACCAAAATGCACTATGACATTGAGTGCTATTATAACAAAATGGATGTCGTCAATGATTCGATTGAATACGAATATTTCCAACGATTCTTGGCCGATTTTCCTGACTTAAAACCCTACCGTACTGAATGGACCGTCTTCCACGAAGAATTGAAATTAGCTGGTTCTATCGATATGGTGTTTGAAAAAACTGATGGAACACTACTTATTTATGATTGGAAACGGTGTAAAGAAATTGTCAAGACGAATGCTTTTGGAAAATGGGGAAAGAAGGAATGTATTGAGCATTTACCAGATACAAATTATTGGCATTATTGCTTACAACTCAATACATACAAGGCGATTTTGGAGGAGAAATATGGAAAGGTGGTGGAGGAATTGTATTTAGTATGTTTACATCCTGACAATAAAAATAAAAATTACCAGCGAATTAAAGTCGTTAATCTACAAGAAGAGGTCAAGGAACTCTTTGAATTACGACGTCGAGAAATAACTGGATAGACATATACCCTGGAGATGTCATATAAAAATATTAATAGTAAATCAATGCTTAAAAATATATGACGTATACTATGTATAGTATTATTAGTATTAGTATGCCTCCGTATATTTTTAATTGTATAAATGAATCGTCTATGTTTTTTTTTAATAAAACACGTTTTTGTTCTTTACCTAGAAAAACAACTAGTTGGATAACTCTCGTTGGAAGTGTTGCTATTGGTTCAACTCTTAGTTATTATTTATATTCAAAAAGCAATGTTAGCAATGTTAGCAATGTTAGTTGGTTATCGTTACGTAATACGTTAAGTAAATGGACAAATGGTTGGACAAAGGTTATAGATGATAAACCCGTAAATAAGAACCAACATTATGAGAATAAATATTATGATGAATATGATAACTTAGAGTGTTGTGAACTAGAAGAAGATTATGTCAAGTCTTTGCGAAACAATATATTGTTTGAAACGACACCCAAAGGTGGTATTGCTCTCTATTATGATTTTGAAAAAGAATCCTTTGTATATTACTGTGATACGAAAGACATACCATATCTGTTTTTAGAAACGGCATCTAGAAAATATGCGGTGACATTTCATTGTAAAAAAATTGTAGTTGATATGAAAAATGAATTGATGTTGGCTAAGGAACAAAAAACAAATGTGAATGCGAATGCGAATAATAGTGAACATAAGATTGGTGATAAGACAGATGGTGAGGGAAATGATTTATTTGCTACGTTTAAGAGTTATAATAAAAAAGGCTCTGGTGGAAGTAGACTAGTTGATGATAATAAAAAATTTGTTCTACGTCAACAAGCAAACCGATATTCTTATGCAGGGAAGTTTGATCAATACTCCCCTCTCAAAACAGATGAATATAAAACAGAAAAACCAATGGATAATATGAACTATCATACATTTAAGAAGTTAATGGCGAAAAAAAATTAAAGACAGAATATATATGGATAATTTATTAAAAAAAGAAACTCATCCAAATGAAAAAATAAAAACAATTGTAAAAGAAGCCATGTTACAACTACAAAACGAGTCTCAAAACATAAATAAACAAATTACTAGTTTAAAACAACAGGATAACAGTGGTGTTTATTATACACCAATAAATACAAACGTTGATTCTACTTTTACATTTGCCATAGGTACTATTTTTTCAATATTAAATATCCTTTTACATGGTTTTCAAGCGGGTATTGAATTCGTGAAACAAGATGTAGAAACAAGACAAAAACAAAAACAAATAGGGGGTGCTACTGCTACTGTTAATGTTGACCCTAGTAATAATCAACAGGATAATACTAGCGATAATATATCATTGTTAATTGACTCATTAACAAAATTAATTAATCAAGCACAAGGCGAATTGACGAAATTAACGAAAACCCATATAGATACTGGTTTAGGCGAAAAATCACCAGGAATTGCTGGAACAGCTATGTCAAAGGCAAAGGATATAGGTGAAGCTGGATTAAAAACTGGTATTAAATTCTCAGGTGATGTATTGGTCAAATTGATTGATTATATCATGACATTGACTGGAGAAGAATCAATTCTTGAGACACCTATTGATAAATTAAGTCCTGAATTAAATAAAAAGGTCTTGATATTGGCCGGTATATTAAAAGCTATGTCAACCAATCCAGCTACAAAACAAGCCATAAAAGAAATTGCCAAAGCAGTTGCTATTTCAATGGATGAATTTATAAATGAAATTAGGGAACCCGCGGTTGAAATTGCTGGACATGCGATGGACATGTTACAATCAGTTGCCTCGAAATTTGTTTCTGGTATTACTGCTACAGGAATATCTGTTATCCAATCATTTTTAGCTGAAGTTCCATTTATTGGTGGTATACTGGATTTATTTATTTCTATTGGAAAAGGATTCAATACATTGATGAAAACATATCGTATTTTTGTAGAAAAGGGTAGTCCACTTACACTTACTGCTATTCAAACAGGGAAAAATGCTATGAATAAATTAGCTGAAGGTGCTAATCGCATAAAAAATACTGCGAAAAGTTCTATGAAAAATATAGCAGATAGTGAGACGTCTATTCCAAATACATCAACACCAATAGCACCAATAGCACCAGTAGCACCAGTAACACCAGTAACACCAGTAGCACCAGTAGGACCAGTAGCACCAGTAACACCAGTAGTACCAGTAGCACCAGTAACACCAGTAGCACCAGTAGCACCAGTAGCACCAGTAACACCAGTAACACCCGTAGCTAGTCAATGGGTTCAAAAGACTGGTTTAAATGGCAATGTTTTTTGGAAAAATGAGAAAACTGGTAAAGTCAGTGCTACCCAACCTGACGGATGGAAACCAACATCGAATGTACAAAATGGTGGTTCCATTAACAACGCTATTATGCGTGGTGGTACACGATTAAGAAAAACAATGAAACGATTTCACAATACATTACCTAAACTAAAATACACATGTAATAATAAACATTATAAATTAAATAAATCCAAGAAGGTATGGCGAAATGGAAAAAAACGTAATAAATCAAAAAGACGTTAATAACTATGTAGGAGAATTAGTGTGACGTAGTGCCTTTTTTTTAGTTCCTTTTTTTACGTGACATTATTGTTTCGCTTTCCAATTTAAAAATCCAATACTCTTTTTCATATTAAATGAAGAACCTAAATGGGATTTTGCGATTTCAAGTGTTTGCCTTTCTAGGTCTGTAAGCGAACTCATATATTTGGATGTTTCGCTCGTTTTGATAACTATTTTAGCTTTCGTGGTGTCATTGGTAGGTTGAGACTGCTTCTTGATAACGGGCATATCTGTTATTCTATTCTATTATAATATTGAATTTATTATATCCTTTTAAATAAATTCAATTTTTTAGTTTATTTAATATTTAATATTGAATATTTAATATTGAATATTTAATATTGAATCATACATATTAGATTCCCATGTGTATTCATATTGCTTTTTTGTAATATTTTTGTTACTGAATTATCTATTGTATATCCATTGTTTAATAAAAACTCGAATAAATTAGGTAGATCATCTATACACATTAATTCACACCGACAGTCTATTTTGGTTATTCCTATTACACAACTTGGTCTTGGACATAAATTGTTGTTTGTTTCGAACGGAGATAGTTTATTTAATCGTAATTGTTTTGTTATTGATTCCAAGGGTCCTGTTGCTGGTTTATTTATGGTTAATATGTTGCCGTATTCTTGACGAACAGAATCATAATACGGCATACTTTGAAGTGAATATAATACAACCATGTATATGTATATATGTATATGTATATGTATATATGTATGTAGTTTCTTTTTATTTCTCATTAGCAAAAAAATTGAAGTTGAATACTTTTTCATTGTTTCGATAAATCATATACTTACTATATTTGTAGTTTACTATTATCTTATTATCATCATGAACTCAACCACTATCTTTCGGTTCAAGTTCTCTAATGAATTTATTGAACAACTGACTCCCTTTGCTAAATTACATCAATATTCTGATAGACATGTCTATAAAGAAGAATGGAGCAGATGGGTAGCTAATAACGATGAACTTATTTGTAATGAAGGATTGCGACTAAAAAGTATTGGGTACGATGGAAATATTCACGATAAAATGTATAGAAGTGGTCGCTATTATTTCCGTAACAAGACCGACAAAGAAGTACGGACTAGACGCAAATATATTTCACTAGAACATGAAATTATCGTAGCAATGGATAACCATATTTCTGTGAATTTTCATCTCCACGCGTTCAAACCATCAAGTGCTTACGAACAATTTTGTATTGAAATGTGTGACCTACTTACAAATGAATTAAATAGATTGATAGAAGATTTGACAGATGGTATACGAAAGGAAGATATTTGGTCCAAATTTAAAAAAACTTATAAAAATCGCTATTATTTGTTCCAGAAGAATTATAGTATTCATAATGTTACTGAAGAAGGACGTCGATACTTGAATGACCTCGACGAACATTATTCAGGTGAAAACAAAATCAAAATAATGGATAGTGATAATACTAATACTAATACTAATACTAATACTAATACTAATACTAATACTAATACTAATACTAATACTAATACGGAAAATAAATGAATATTATTTAGAACCAATTTATAACAATATACATACAATAAATGACGTTGTTTCTAGAAAACACAGACTCAATTAATAACTATATACACATTTCTAATAAAATAAGGAACATACCCTTGTTTTTTATTCATTTTCTTCCTATTATGAATGTTAAAAACATAGACAACGATTATCAACTTATTGAAACTGAAGTTGTCAATGACAACAAGACGACGAATGTGAAAATGAAAGGTGAAACGAAGAGAGAAATCAAATATAAAATCATAAATTATGACAAAAATATAAATCAAGATGAATTATGTTCTTATGTGTTTGTAGAGGCAAATTTCGCCAAATCAATCTATCATATTTTTTACTCTTCTTCACTCCTCCATAAACATGACATGTCATTTGTCCTCGGCAATTCCCCATTTGTTGGTTACCAAAATAATTTACCTATTTTACATGATTTTTCACATTCTTTTTCTTTTCAAGATATGGATTCTCTAAAACCTTTTTTCCCCCGACAATTTATACAGAACATACATACATGTAGTATGAATACGTATATATCTATCGATGTATTCATCATCACCTATTTGTTACATCATAATATAGAACATGTCGAAGCAGAAGAGTTAGACAAGATTGTAAATGATTATACAAAAGATAGAGAGAAAATAGACAAAAAATCAACCACGCATATTGTTTCCTATTTTTGTGGATATAAATCGAAACAAGTTATTGAATATTTGTTTCAATTCAAATATACATGGGTCTATTATTCATTATGTTATTACTTTGTTTTACATTATCCGGAATTATTAGAACATTTCTCTCTATACAAGATATTCTATTCTTATATTCATTCTACATTTACACAACGTGTTTGTAAGGATAACGATGATATACTTTCAACTATACATAAACAATTATTCGAAGGTATTTGATTGTTGTGTTCGGACTTATGTAAATCATATAAATGATATCACGTAATCGTACGTATATTAACTTATTTTCTATAATCTATGAAAAATAAGTTGAAATGGTTATCTATAATCTACTACATTATATAGTTGATTCTTTAATGCTTTCTCTTTTTGGAACCCTTCTTCTTGCGATGTTTCTTTGTCTTGCGTGCTTTCTTGGATTTAGATGAGGTAAGTGACTTACCCACCTTTTTGTATGTTTTTCCAGCTGCCTTTAAAACATCTTTTAACATTACTTTACCATCCTTTGCCTTTGCCTTCATTTCGGCCATTGTTTTCTTGACGTGTGCTCTCCAGTCGTTTGCCATTTTTATATAATATCCGTATATAATAAAAAATTGAATAATTGTTATTGAATAATTGTTATTGAAATATTTGAAAGTAACTACTTATTTAATAATTTAATTATTTAATTATTTAATTATACAAAAACAATCATTGTTGATATCAATCAATTATGTCTAAAGTCATTCTAACGCGATATTTATATTTATTCGACGAAGTAGGACTATCGTTTGTATATAGTCTTCTTAAAGCTAAATGTATTGAAGAATGTTATTTCTGGATGGCCGAATTATATTTATCTGGATTACAAGACAAATCATGGGATTTAATTTGGTTTGTTTATTATGACTTTTATTATATACTCAATCCTCATTTTGAAACATTTCTACATAAAAAATCACTTGTAGGTGATCTTAAAAGTTTATTAACTGTAATTAAAAACATCTTCAAGTTTACATCTTCATCTCAAGTATTTATCACTAGACAATATCATTATCATATCAACGAGATTACTCATTTGTTTCGAGGTAAGAAACCTGGATGGCTGACTTCTCTACCTAACAAATATCACGGATTATTTCGATTTCTTGATAAAAAATTATATCATTTGGCGGTATCTAGTCTTCCAGATAACATTGATGATGAATTGTTCTTGGCCATTCAAATCTATTTTAAATTAACAGATGATTCCATTGAAATCATTAAGAAGCGATTTTATGATGGTATGAATATGGATGAATCTATATCCATTTCTGGAAAGAATTCTTTACAGTATACCTATCAAAATCATATTCACAAAATTTGGTCTGTTATTTGTCTATTCCTATTCAATCCTGAATATAATATTACGAAAAAAAAGATATACATTGCATGTAGTGATATAGAATTGGAAGATATCATGAAACATCATACTGATTCTATACCACTCGATAAATATAATAATGAACAAATACACAAAACATTAGAATTCAAACGTTTGTATTCAGTCCATCCAATATGTTCCTCTTTTCAATTGTTGAGAGAAGAGGTTGATGATATAAACGTATGTTATCGTTCTCATTGGGAATATTATGCATATCGATGTCCCGTATGGTGTGAACGTTTTAACCAATATGATATTACAATTGATCATGATGCGAAACAAATTATATTCAATGACGACGACGAATTAGAAGAATTCAATTCACAATTTGGCTATGAACCAGATGAACAATCGTATGAAACAGAAAATAAACGTGTTGTGACTATGCCTATACATAACTGGAAAAAATGGTTCAATGATCTATTTACACAAAACTCTGTTTATGAATTTAACGAAGACTTCCGGTTCGGTTATTAAATTGTGAAAATAAAGTGGAATATGCTAAAAATGAAATGAACAGAAATAAACAGAAATAAATAGAAATAATAAATAAAATTGAAGAAGATTAACTGGAATTAATCTTTTTCAATTATTATAGTATTCGACAATATGGTTAAAAACGATAAAGGTGGTAACAAATCTAAGAAAATGGGACGCAAGTTCATTTCAGCCCCTATGGATAAAAAAGTGAGACTCGCAGAGGAAGAAGGAGAGATATATGCCTATGTGACCAAAATGCTTGGCAATGGTATGTTTAATGCTACATGTACAGATGGAAAGGATAAACTTGTTATTATGAGAAATAAATTTCGAGGTAGAGGAAAAAGAGACAATACTGTAAAACTTGGTTCATGGGTTCTTATAGGAGAACGCGATTTTGAATCATGTGCGAAACCCAAATGTGATTTGTTGGAAGTATATACAGATGTTGAAATACAAAAATTAAAAAATTCTAAAGATCCAATATTTGACAATCTTAAGACTGAACAAGACTTAGTTGGAAATGCGGAAACAGATTCAGATATTACCTTTGGAAATACGAATAATGAGAAATATAGTGATTTGATTGATACCATAGATGAATCTAATGAAGAAAACCCTTATTTAAAGAAAGATACAACACATTCTCTTATTATGGAAGATGGTGAATCAGTAGACGTTGATGATATTTAATAAAAGATAAATAAAATTAATAAAAGATAAATAATACCGTATTGACATACGTGATTATTTTCTTTTTCTCGTTCTTTTCGTCTCTATATTAAATTTAACTCGTTTTGTATGATTATTTTTTCCATTTGTATTACTGGATGCGTCATTACGTTTGGATATATCATCGTCATTTTCTTCGGTAAATAAAATATAAATACAATTCAAATTCTGTAAACAATTAATAGTCGTTTCTAACATATAATCCTCTATATTTCGTAATTCGGTCATAAAATCATATTTATTTGGGTTCGTCATGAAATGTTTTAAATCATTGTGCTTTAAATCTATGTTATAAATCCGGATTCCCGACAATTTATATCGTATTTTATCCAATTTATTATTCTCCTTTATTAACTTTACCAATTCATTACGGTTTATTTTGTCTGCCACATTTAAGTATATCATATTTTCTCCTATTCGGTACAATTCGTTATCCTTATTTATATATAACATATTCACCTTTATTTCATGTGCCTTTTCCGGATAAAACAAAGTATAATATTTTTCTTCGTCTTCATATAAATCTATCCAAGATGTATCCATTGATTGATCCATTGATTGATCCATTGATTGATTTTTATTCATACTATCATTATCTTCTTCAAGAGACGCCATTATTTAATTTAAATATTTTTCCATTTTAAATTAAACTAATTATCATCTTCTAAATAATCACTGTTATTTGCTTCGTCTTCATCATCTTCTAAATTCCCGTTATTCGATAGTGTTTGTATATCAAATTGTTTTGCGTATTCTTCATAAGATATTCTATCTAATTCTGCCAAAGCATATCCATCTAATTCACCAGTTTCATTATAATAACGTTCAGATTCTATTCGACCAGACTCTCTATAATCGTCTAGTATATTAGCACATTCTTCTTGATATTCACGTTCTTCTTCTAACTGTATGTTATACAACTGTTCCTCTGAAAAAGTATCATTCCAACTATTATACCATGTTACACCATCTCTACTATATTCAATACCTCTCTTTGGTACAATAATACTTGACGTGGTATTAGATGTGGTATTAGATGTGGTATTAGATGTGGTATTAGATGTGGTATTAGATGTGGTATTAGATGTGGTATTAGATTCTTGTAGTGAGATCGACCTTGGTTTTTTACGTATTATCATAGGCCCTTTCCATCTCACGCCACGCCAATATTTACTATTCGTTTCATTAATGTATGATTTATTTTGCTCTTCTTCTTCTATTTCTCGTTCTTTAATTGTTGTTTGCCATGATGTATTTTGTATTGAAGAATACGATGTATTACTATTATTACTATTACTACTACCTAATGATGGAAAATCATTTTCATTCATTACCAGTTGTTTTCGTTGTGGTCTACTATTTCTATTAACATGTCTATATTCATTTGATGAACCAGTTGATGAACCACTTAATGCTGATGACGTAAAACGATTCATAATATATTTTCTATCTACTATTTGGATATATTCTATATATTCTTACCAATAAATTCTTAACTACTTTCTATATATAATTAATTAGTTTTCAAAAGAGGATATAGTTAAATATTCATAAAAATATTCCCTAACGACATACATTAATCGATTACGCGGATCCCAATCACTTCGATAAGTTTCTATCGCATTTAATCGACGCATATGTGTATTATATCTATCATAATAGTCACATGCCTCTTTTTTTGTTTTGAATATCTTATTCATATATCCTATATGTTCGCTTTTTCCTCTATAACTAGCATGTTCATTTGATTCATTCGGGTGAAATCGTTGAACTTCTAATACATATTGATTTCTCATTACTTGTTTATATTTTATATTATTTATTGACTTTATATTTGTATCTTTCTGTATTATATAAAATTGATATAGAATAATCACAAATTAATATAGTAACTTAATGTTAGACAATTTAAATCTTATACAAAATAAAAAAGAGGAGGTGACACCAGAAGAAGATGTAAGAGGAGGTGAAGATATATATGAAGAAAATGATGTCAGTAGCAGTGAAATATCTATTTGTATTCCACGTGTATTCAAAAATATAACCATTCATTTTATAACGGATATTTTTCAAAATAAACTCAAACTTGGTATCATAAAACGGGTTGATGTTATTTTGAATCATAATTTGAATAATCAATTGAATAATCAATTGAATAATCAATTCAAAAAAGTATTTATTCATTTTGAATCTTGGTATGATAACAAAAATGCGGTCTCTGTCAAAAATAAATTATCACAGGGTTTAACTATTAAAATTGTTTATAATTCTCCGTGGTTTTGGAAATGTGTATTAAACAACAATATTATAAAAGATAAAAGATAAAGAATAAAAGATAAAAGATAATTGGTTTCAATATTTTATGTATGAAGTTATTTTTTAGTTATTCCATCATTGATAAATAAGTAACGATTTAAATAATAAATTATAGAGTATATAACATATTACTTATATACCAAATGACAGAATATTCACATTCATCGATTGGTTCATTTTATATTCATTGCCACGATACTATTTACTCTCTTTCAACATATGATACAAAAACGGATGATAATAATATTACTCACAACAATCATCCTATGTATAATATATTGTTTCAATCTTTTCAATCAAACGAAGTAGAAATGTCACGATTTATTTCTAGTAAGGAATCCATTTATTCATTATCTAATATGGTGTTACATAAGCATTCGAATCCATTTTCTATACAAACTGCTAATAAATTATTACAATGTATGTATTCACAAATTCATTTTCTTCTAGAACATGATATTGCTATTTCTTTTATTGACATTAATGATATTATGGTGGTTAATGGAAACAAATTTTATTTTTGTAATTATCACAAATTATATCATATTAAAAATAATAAATCCATTACTATAACCGACTTTTATGATTTACAAAACACTTTTTTACCACCAGAAATGATTGATAATAATAAAATTCCATTTTCTACTTATTATACAACTTCTTTTTATAGTTTAGCTATTCTTATTCTCTATTGCTTGAAAAAATCCAATAAACTTTTTCACGAAGATACGACAAATCGTATTGATTGTGATTGTGAAACGGATAGCGATTCTAGCGATTCTTCCTGTATGTCATATTCTTATCAATTTATATTAAACCATTATCGGCATACAAAACTATATACCACGTTAACATACTGTTTAATAAAAGATCCTTGCCAAAGAACCTTTCATTTATTTTAAAAGTAGGTGGTTTGATTGTTTCATTGTTATGTACGGTTTATTTTTCTAATGTTACTTTATATGTCTCTTGCTACTCTCAAAAAAAAAACACGCCATAATAGAAGAATTTCTCCCATTTCTGGCAAAGGTGATGATGGATTTTCATTGAATGGTGGGTATAGAAATATTGGAGCTGTAGGTCAATTTCGTTTGATTTCCAATACAACTCGAACACCATTTAGAGGAACTGCTCCCATGGGTAATGGTGGAAGTGGTGGCCAATACTATGACAAACCATTGAATTCGGGTAGTTGTTGTACTAATGATAACAATATTATTAAAAAATCGTCTATGAATACAGCTGGCATGATTGATACAAAATACAAATGGACAAAAGGTACTTATCCAAATTACTGGGTTCAAGAAGATGACAATAGTTATCGCATTACTCGCGACCAAGCATCGTATATTCGTAATTTAACACAACAAAATGGCAATTGTACTGTTGGTTATGAACCGACTGATAATTTTATTTATTCTTGCTCTGGTAATAAAAACGCTTGCTCTTATTATATTGGTACGAAAAAATACATTCGCATGCCTTATTCTAAGAATTTAAATCAACCACCTATTAGTCAAGGACAATATATTCTTAATGGTGGTGTATATAAAAAAGAATGTCTTCCTACTCCTGCGAATAAACAACCTTTTCCTATGAAACTGAATCATCGTACTACTAATATTATAGGTACTCCCGGAGGAGGTACTAAATCTTCGTCCACAATTGGTAGCGGTTGTCAAACAAATTACTTCACATGGGAAGATGCTTTTAATGCGGGAGTATTACCTGCTGATTGGAAACCTGGTTATAATAATACCCTTCCAGATTACACTGATCTTGTTCAAAGAAGTTCTAATTATCCTAATCCTAATTCTGGTATTACACCTAACACATAATTTATTCTTTTTGCGATTTTATTCTTTATTCTTTTTGCGATTTTATTCTTTTGTCACAATACATTCTCTATGTACCATACCTCTATCTAGAAAACGATTCCCCTGACTTGTATGTGTAGTTGTATAATCTTTTACCCGACATTTTGTTAGACTTCCTTCCGAATTACTATAAATCACATTTTTTATATTTAACGATTTCATAAATTTAGCACAACGTGTACATGGTGCTGAATCTTTGTATGAATTACCATGTAACCCTTTTCTTACGACGTACATACTGATTCGGCCATAAAAAGCACTGCCGTCCATTACGCCTTGACACCGGCAAACTCTTCTTTATCAATATTCGTTCCAACTTTCTTAGAACATCTATTTCAGCATGACAACTACAGGTATCTGTTAGATATCCATCATTTGATTGACAACGATATGAATTCGTACCACGTGCTATTATTCGTCCTCCCACTACAGCAATACAACCATGTTGATGATACTTCATAGTTGATTTATCTGCTTCCAACAATGCTAAGGAAGCTAACCGTTCGTCACGTGAATTACATGTGGTTGAGGTTGTCATTGACGTCTTTTGAATAATGACTATTTTGTTAAACTTTGGATAATTCCAGATATTTACGATTGATTACTATTTATTTTATACTCAACATCACTTCAATTTTATTTTGCGGGATAACGTATAAGTCGGTTAATACAACATAAAGTAAAGAAAGTAAATAAAATTGAAATTTTATATTAACGAATCTATTTTTAATATAAACATATAATTCGTATTATGAATACAATCGAAAACATGATTCCAGCAGTCATTAGAAATAATGAATACATACTTAAAATATTCGTCTCAAATGACCATGAGACATTACGAGCATTTTATCGTCAACGCATTCAAGATCACAATACCCGTACATATGAACATTTTGCGGATTCCGGATTCGATTTGGGTCTCCCAAAAGACTTTCTATTAGAAAAAACATACAGTAATAAAATTTCTCTAGGCGTACACTGTGCCATGTTTAGTAATGATACACAAAAAATACCTCAGGCTTATTATTTGTATCCACGTTCAAGTATTGTAAAAACACCTTTGCGCTTGTCGAATTCAGTTGGCATTATTGATAGTGGCTATCGCGGTGAAATTATGGCTTTTGTAGATATGATTGATGGAAGTAGAAATTCCTATTCAATTTCAGCTATGGATAGATATTTTCAAATTTGTCATTCTTCGTTGCGTCCATTTAAAGTAATTCTGGTTGATACATTGGAGGAATTAGGTTCTTCTGCCCGTGGATCAGGTGGATTTGGTTCCACTGGACGATAAAGGTATATATAGACAAAACAGGTATTAGAAGGGTTCTATGAAATTTCAAGTTATTATATACCTTTGAATATTTAGACATATAAACATTTTATAACATTGTATTTTGTTATTTTTTACTATAATATATCTTATAAATTATTATACTATAATGAATCATAATAATCATAATAATCATGACATTGATGTTGAAAACGGTCTTGGCAATAATCTGACTATCAATTTATCGTCTCCATCCCTTCGAAATTCATCTATTCATCGAAGATCCACTGTAAATTATTCTGATTCTGACCCTGAAAGTGAAGCTGAGGTTGAAGCTGAGGTTGAAAGTCAACATCACTCGCAACCACAACAATATTGTTCTGATGACAGCGATGATGATGACAGTCATGATAATAATGATAAATTACTTATATATCCTGACAATAATATCCAGTGTCGCCTGGGTACACGTGTCAAACTTGATAATGACAGTACACGAATAAAAAATAGTAACTACAATAATAGTTTTCGAAACAATATAGAAATTGATAAGCGAAGTGATGCTGGAGGTAGTGTTCATCTTGATGAAATTGATCTAAATTTAAATATAAATAATATTCGTATGACCGAATATAATCATACCATCAAATTAAAATATTTATTCCCAACACTCAAATACAAAAAACTGAAAATGGACAAGATTATGGGTATTATTGATGACCAATTTGAAAAAGATATTGTTACTATTTTATCCAATCATTTGGATATTATTGCTTCTTATTTAAGTTGTCAAAAAATTTTGTACATGGAAGCCAGTCATTATACGTCGTCATGGCTTAATTTACTTATGATACCTACCATTATTATTACTTCCACTTGTTCTGTTTTAAGTGGTACTGATTTATATGATTATTCATTGCTTATATCCAGTCTTACAGCGTTTAGTTCCCTATTATTGGCTATTATCAATTATTTAAAACTAGATGCAGCATCAGAAGCTCATAAGATATCGTCACATCAATATGATAAATTACAAAGCCAGACTGAATTTTTATCTGGTAATACACTTTTATTTAGTACTTCCTCTTTTAATAGTCATACTATATCAAACCGAAAGAAACAAAATATTGCGCAAAACTTGAGTAATATCAGAGAAAATCAAAAAAAAATATTTGATGATTTGGAAGAAGAATATGATAATAAAATACGTAGTGATATTATTCATAACTTGGTAAATAAACGAATTGATGAATTTAAAAAAATATCAGGAGTTGACATTGAAAGTGATGGAGAAAGAAGTGGTAGTAATAGCAGTAGCAGTAATAGTGGTAGTGGTAGTGGTAGTGGTAGGAAATATGGTATTGGATTGAATGAAACTGAAGTAGAATTGCGGAAAAAAATAGAGAGTGATATTCGTAAAGAAATCATGGAACAAAAAAATAATAAGAAGGAAGAAATTACAAATCGCCTACGTATCGAATTGAAGAATTTAAATGCGGAATATGATTACTGTTTTGCTGACGAGGAAATGAATAATCATAATGATATTATTGTGAAAATACGTAGCGAAATGGAAAATATTAAAAATAAAATCAAGGATATTAAAGAAACAAATCAATTTGTTATCCCACGTGATATTCGCTACCGTTATCCAACTGTTTACAATACAAATGTTTTCACATGGATCAAAACGATTGAAGAATATAAAATGTATTTGGCGAATCAATTACTGGATATCAAAAATAATTTGAATTATTTGAACAAATGTATTCATTTTTCTATTGAACAATATCAATCTTTTGGTAATGGTGGTGGTAGTAATGGTGGTGGTAGTAATGGCGGTGGTAGTAATGGTGGTGGTAGTAATGGCGGTGGTAGTAATGGTGGTAATCATCGAATCAATCTAGAAAATATAAACAATGTATTACAAAAATTACGAAAAAAAAGACGTTATTTTAAAGGATTAAAAAGGACTGTTAATTCTAAATTAATTAATTTGGGGACGGCGTTTAAAGATGTTGATAGTATGTTCAAACAAGAAATTTTAAATGCCGAAAATAAGGTCAAATTTCGATTTCGACTATTTATATTAACATCTATTACCAATATACTACATGTCTTTTTTAATATTTGTTGTTGTTGTTGTTCCAATATTATTTGGAATGTTGATGAAGTACCTCTCATTGCCTATTTGAAAAGATGTAAACAGAAGTACATTAAAGATGGTATTGAAAAAGATAGTGTTCTTTATGAAATATTGAAAAGTAGAGATGGGAATACCGAAGATGTGATGGAGCAAAAAGATTTGGTTAAATCACGTTCCTCATTTGGTGATTTTTTTAAGATGAATATTAGTGACCATGGAGGAGGAATAAGTGGAGATCCTTTTGTACCACCAAATTATGATTCAGACGACTCTGATGCGAAATTAAGTGACTGGGATTGTTAATTAAATTTTACATTATATAGGCAACAAATAAAAAATAACAATAAAAATATAAAAATATAATAATATAGTATATCGAATTCATTTATATGGGATCTTATTTTACAGATAAATTCTCTTTACTTCATTTCGCTACTGGAATTATTGTTTATTATTGGAATATGTCCTTCTTATTATGGTTTATACTACATTTACTTTTTGAATATATTGAAAATACTGAATCAGGAATGAATATTATTAATAAAATTCATCTATGGCCTGGTGGTAAAGAAAAAAGTGATTCCATGATTAACCGTATAGGTGATCAATTTTATGGTTCACTCGGGTGGTTCGTTGCTTATTTTATATCTAATATCTAATATAATATACATCCATCATATAATGGTAAATAATATTAATAATATTAATAATATTAATAATATTAATTATATTCATTAATATTATTACTTCCCGATTACCGGATTTGAACCAGTGACATTTCGATGACATCAATGTTGTTATAAAACTACTACAGTCGAATGCTCTACCCCTGAGCTAAATCGGGTTGGGATATGGATAGGTAGGGGGTACCATATGATAGTTAGTTTTCATATTATTAAATTACTTACTATCTTATGTATTTTGATTATATTTTTAAGTTACTTTTATGTTAACTATTTATATGCGATAGGAAGGATGGATGGATGGATGGATGGATGGATGGATGGGATAAAAAAGGTGAATTACCTTTTTGTTTTTTGTTTTTTGTTTTTTGTTTTTTGTTTTTTGTTTTTTGTTTTTTGTTTTTTGTTCAATTAATTAGAGCACATTATCTCTCTACTTATCTCGTTTTTATTTTCTTGGATTGATTCTGTATACATCTCTATATTACTAGTTTTTTGTTCAAGGTCGAAGCTTTTCATAATGAACCGGAATACATGAACTTGCTTTGTTTGTCCTATGCGATGACAACGTGCTATTGCCTGTTCTTCCATCTTTGGATTCCATTCAGGTGTTACAAAATACACTTCGTTATATTGTTGAAGGTTCAATCCTTCATTTCCCATTTTGATTTGAAGAATCAGTACATCCAAATCTTTTTTTAATATTTCTTGACGCATTCTCTTACTTGTAGAACGACCATCAATAGATTCTGTAGATAAACCAGCAGTTGTTAACATTTGTTTGAGGTAATCAATCTCTCCTCTAAAATTTGTGAATATAATTTTGCGATTATTATTATCTTTTCGTGCTATCACGGTTTCTATTACTGAATCCATCTTGCTAGAATATTTTATACCATCTTCAGCCGTTTCTGTATTCACGTACCCACATGATTTCATCTTGGAAATATGAGGCTGAGCCAATGATGGATAAACGCACATCATACGAGCGTATAACATGAGGGATAATATAGCACCACGATTGATTGGATTTTCTGGCGTTTTTTGACCCGAATCAGTAAATTGGCTTGTTGATGTATTTCTTACCTTACTAAATGCCATTTTTTCATGAATATCTTCTGTTAACTCTTGTTCATTTACGTTTGTCCAATTCGATTGAATACGATTTACGTGAAGGTCCGGTAATTGAATTCCTACTTCCTTTTTGGTACGCTTCAATACAATGGTTGACATAATATCTTTCAACTTACTCATATCTGTATATACCTTGTTTGGTATTTTAAGGATATCAAATAGGGAGAATAAATCATTGATATGATTTTGAATAGGAGTTCCACTTATTAACCACATGGTTTTGGTTTGAAGTTTGTTAACTACTCTAGCTATTTTTGTGCGACGATTTCTTAAATGATGTGCCTCGTCACAAATAATTCTCGACCATTTCACTTGTTGAAGTTTTTTATCTTTGCGTGCGTCGGCTAAAACTGTACCGTAACTTGTTAGAATGATAGGAGTCTTTTGAAGCTCATTTGGTGTTAGCGAATTTTTCGCTTGACCGTGATATATAATTGGAGTATGACCTGTCGTACGTTGGAATTGTTCTTTCCATTGCTCCATTAAAACAACTGGTAAAATGATGAGAGTTGGCATCTTGAAATTGGCTACAATTGTCCCTATCATCATGATGGTTTTTCCCAAACCCATTTCGTCTGCTATGATACCACCGTTACAATATTTGGGTAATTGACTGGTGTCTTGGTCTTGGTCTTGGTCTTGGTCTTGGTCTTGATATTGGTCTTGGTCTTGGTCTTGGTCTTGGTCTTGACAGTGTTCACGCTCAATACACCATTTCACACCATCTGCTTGGTATTGATTGTGGTCCAAACCACTATGCTCTAGAAATTTTTGAAAGTTCATTTTAAATTTTTGAAAGTTTATTAAAAGGTTAAAACTCTTGATATTACAACCTACACTTCAATTTTTTTCCTCCATTTTTCCTCCTTTTTTTGACATGATATATTGTGTTATTTACTGAAATATTCATTATAGAAAAATATTATTTAAAGACATATTCTCTATGTATATTGTAATGTAATAATATGTATTAAAGTATAAGTTGTGATACATAAATATAGCTTCATTACCATATAGTCAAGCTCCTTTAGCTCAGTGGTAGAGCGCTACCCTTGTAAGGTAGTGGTCACGAGTTCAATTCTCGTAGGGAGCTTTTGCTCTTATAGCTCAGTTGGTTAGAGCATCGGTCTTATGAGCCGAAGGTCTGCGGTTCGAGTCCGCATTTGAGCAACGGGTTTGTAAATTGTCCCGATTTAAACAATTCTTTTTGTACGGATGGCCGAGTGGTCTAAGGCGGTGGACTTAAGACCCACTATCATATGATGCGAGGGTTCAAACCCCTCTTCGTACAAACATTGTATATATTGTCTTTTGTATATTGTTTTTGTGAGGATTGTCTATATTGGAACGAGTGTATAAAGTGTATAGCTCTTGTAGTGTAGAGGTTATCACTCAGGACTTTGAATCCTGAAACCCGAGTTCGAATCTCGGCAAGAGCTTCCAGGAATGAGTTTGCCTTATAATAGTTACTCATCTGCTCTCATAGCTCAGTTGGTTAGAGCGTATGACTGTTAATCATGAGGTCAAAGGTTCGATCCCTTTTGAGAGCGAAATTTATTGATATAAACTAAACTAAATACGAATACTTTTTGTAGCCAAGTTTATATCAATACTAAGTTATACTAAGTTATACTAAGTTATACTAAGTAATAATACAAATATATTTAAAGTTATATGGCGTTTCTATATAACAATATAACCTATTATGAATACTACTGTTACCAATAATGTTACCAATAATGTTAACCTATCGCCTTTTAAAAATATTTTAGACTATCTACAAGATAAAGGATGGCAATTAATAGATAAACCACATATACCCAATAAATTGGTCATGAATAAAAAATATTATGAACTACAAGAAATATTAATTGAATATAAAAATGATTATTATCACTTTTCATTACCTATTAACAACTCAATATATAGTTACTATAAGAAATTTCACGATAGTGATACTGATATTGCCATTGACTTTCTTACTAACTATGTTGATATTATAGACTAGAATACGACTATGATGACTACGACTATGATGACTACGACTACGAGTATGATATAAATATTATATTATTCATATCATATGATGTTTGTTATTTTGATTTTGGTAGTATTGTTGATTTGGTTGATATTAAATCAAATACTTATGCTTTACCAGCAGCACGGGCAGCAGCAGCAGCGGCACCAGCAGCAGCACCTGCAGCACGACCCATAGCAGCAGCACGACCAGCAGCCTTACCGGCAGCAGCAGCAGCACCAGCGGCCTTGGCAGCACTTGCACCTCTGGCAGCACCAGCAGCTCTGGAAGCAGCCTTGGCAGCACCTCTGGCAGCACCAGCAGCAGCCTTGGCAGCACGGGCAGCACCCTTGGCAGCAGCCTTCTTCATTGATCTTGCTCTGTTCATTGATTTTCTAGCAGCAGTCTTGCGACCGTGCTTCTTTGTGTGTCTCTTGGAGTGTCTTTTTCCACCGTTCATTGTCATTGCCATTTTATATATAATAGGAACAAAAAAATATTATTGTGTGTGTATTATAATTGATTCAGTTTTTACCAAATAGTATCCATATTGTGCCAATACATACCATCCCCCTTTTTTACTTGGTATAATTCTCTAAATAAAGCCAAACGCGACAATGGACAATTACAACGATATTTTTCTAAAGGATGCGGATTTTGTTTTAATTGTGCATCCAAAGCCTTGTCGTATATTTTTTGCCTCGATTGAATCGCGCTATATATATAAAATGCTTCTAAAGATATGTTTTTTATCAATGGAATGTCATCGTGAACCAATTGGAAATAATACAAATATTCCTCGGCTAAAGATATACCCGCAATATCTGCTAAATCTTCACCCACTCCTATAGACGCGTCAAAAATGATACCATCACGTTTTGCTACTTCCTCGTATTGCTTCACTACATCTTTAATCTTATCGTTGAATATCTTTCTATCATGATCTGTCCACCAATTATTCATATTACCGTCTGCGTCAAATTTACTTCCCATATCGTCTAAACTATGACTCAGTTCATGACCCATGGTATACCCTATATAGGCTAAATTGTATTCTATACCTCTTTGATCCATATCAATGAATGGTTGTTGTAAATAAGCTAAAGGACAATAAATTGAATTACTTGTTGGTCTGTAATACGCATTTACCATATAAGATTGCGTCCCTGTTAATTTAAATTCACTCCAATTTATGTCAGGAATGTCTATTACATCTTTACATTCCAAATCTATGAATTGTTTTCGCTTCCATCCTGCTAATAGTGCCATATTATACCATGGATCATCATGTTTGTAATCTAATATTGGATCTTGTCTTAGTTTTTTTGGAGTTCCTACCACGACTTCCAATTTATGTAATTTGGCTAGAGCCGATTTTTTTGTTGACGGGGAAAGCCATTTGTTCTGTTCAATTCGTTTGATAAAAATATATTTTAAATCATCTACCATATTTTTTACATAAGTCTCCTTTACTGGATCATTATTATGCGCTACGTATTGCTCTGTTAAAAAGGTATTGTAACAAAAAGACAATGGGAAAATGGAATAAATGTCTTTGGGAAAACGTTTCTCTTGACCTTTTACAAACTTTCCATAGAAATCGTAATATACTTGTGTCCAGTCCCAGTGAAAACGCAGCATCTGTTTATAATACATAAAAAGCCAATATGTTTTCCATTCCTTTGAAGACCATTTCTTCTTTAACAAACTTGTCGTACATTTTAGTGCGTTCAAACTAGATACTACTACCTTTTTTGGTGTCGTTTGATAACCTGATTTACCAACCCAATATTCTCCTGGAAATGGTGTATGTTTTCCCAACTTTTCAGTGAAAAAGGTCCAGTTGAAACCATAATCCTTTTCTAATTCGTCTTTGGTCAATACATTGTAATAATTTGGATCTTCCTTTTTTATTTTGTTACATCCCATAGCGTCTAATAAATCTAACTCAACGTCCCATACATCTTGTGCTTTAAAATCCTTGTAATCATTTGGTAAAACGGTCTTGAATGTTTTCTCAATAAACTCGAAATATTTCTTACGATAATTACTTTTGAATTCTTTCGTCTTTTTGTCATCTTCGGGATCATCTATATAGATTAAATAATCATATAGACCTAATTCGGGTGAACTTAAATGACTTATGTATTTTTTTACGTTTTTTTCGTCTGGTCTCACTGTCCATACAATAGGCGATTGCCATGAAAAAATCTCGTCTTGATTCGAATAGGCTAAAAGACCATACATGTCTTCATTCTCTATAAAGGCGGTTACTTGCTTCAATATTTCTTGACAATGAATTAAACCTTTCTTTTTACTTGCGTTTTCAATACAATAAGTCACTGCCTTTATGGATTTTCCCTTTTTTGATGTTGAATTTTCTTTTATGAAATCCTTGGTGTATTTTATTACTTCTCTGTATACTTTGTCTTGAACTATACGAAAATCATCTACTTCTACATAATAAGTTGGATGTTTTTTTAGATATTCAGTCTCTTCGTGTAACCATTCATTGTTTACATAATCATAATAATCTTGATTCGGTTGATTATTCTTGTTTTTTTTTAATTTCGTAAACTCTTTGTTGAGAGTATTTGTATAAGTCGTTATGTCAGTTATGTCCTTAGGCATTTTTTTTAATTTTTCTATATTTTCTCTTCTAAATAAACGATTTAACAAGGGTTTATTTGTTCCTTTTACCAATTTAGCCATGTCTTGTTGTGCTTTTGTAATGATTCTTAAGGTCGATGGTTTTGATGCTATCTCGTATGGATTTTTTACAGATTTACTACCTCTCTTCTTTTTTATACTCTTACGTTTTCTTCTTTCCTTTTTTGAAATGGTTTTTACCATAATTAAAGATTCTATATATTAAATCCATATTAAAATTTATAAAAAAAATATCTAGTGTCTCACGACTAGATTGTTTTTTATTTTGTTTTATTTTGTTTTAATCCTCCTCTTCATCCTCTTCTTCATCCTCTTCTTCATCCTCTTGATCTTCGGTTTGGTAATAGATTATGCTTTTTGAAAGTCCTAAAGCGAAAACACGTAATGTATTCTTTAAACTTGAAATTGGATTGTCAAACATAGTTATTGCGTCTACATGGTCTCTATATGGAAACATTTCTATCTCATCTTTTATCAAGTCTATACATTCATCCAATGTTACTATGTTTGGATTGGTTGGCCTTTCTTCTTCAATATTCGTTCTACATAGTGGACATGTATTGTTGTTTTTGAGTGACCTCATCAAACATGTTAGACAGAAACTATGTCCGCAATTTGTTTTGGCGAAATTCTTTGTACTATCCAAGTCATCCATACAAATTGCACATTCTTCTGGCTCTTGTTGATGATGTTGATGATGTTGTTGATGTCGATGTGCTTGCGGTTGTGGAAGCATTCGTCTTTGTTGTATTTGTTGACGACGATGTTGTTGTAGATCCAATTCATGGTCTTGTTGTAATTGGTGTGGTTGGTGTGATTCGTTGTCAATACTAGTTGTAAATGAACTCATGATTTCACTATTGATTTGATATAAGTTTGAAACGAAATATACGTGTTTGTTGGTTACTTATTACTATTCTATCAAAAATACTTCAACTTTTATTCTCTTTATACATTTGAGTTTGATTTTGATTTTTAATATACTTACTCATCTATTTTTATAGACATTGTCTATTTATTTGTTTTATTTATATATTATATATGCCTACAAGAACGAGAGATGAAGACTTTAATTATAACGACTGGGCTGATTTAAGAGATGATTTGAATCGTGAGATGATTGATAGTGGAACGGATGAAGGACGTCAACGCATTATTGCCGAACATGGTAATCTTGAGCGTTATATTGATGAACTTCGTAATGAAATTGCTGCAATCAACTTGTTTATGAATGATGAAAGTAATTTTACCTCTCCTAATGAACAAAATGAACAAAATGATGAAAATGATGAAAACGATATTATACAACATATAATAGAACATCCATTATCACCTGATGAAAACTCATTGATGTATATGTCTATGGCTGAAAGAGAAGCATTTGAAAGAAGTCATAGACCTATGACTATTGATGAACTTGAATCTACAGATGGTTCTACACGTATCGATATTACACCACTTAGTATACCTGATAGAGGAGATAGAGATATAGATGTTTCATTATTTGAACCCACATCACCTATTAATCCACCTCCAAATTGGATACCTACATCACCCGTTTATGTTCCCGATTCACCTATGTACGCTCCAAATTCACCTATGTACGCTCCAGATTCACCTATGTACGCTCCAAATTCACCTATGTACGCTCCAGATTCACCTATGTCTACTATTTATGACGATTATGATATCGATTATGATAGCGACATGAATAGTATCATATCTATAGAAGGTGGTAATAATCGTCTTAATAGAAAATCGAAATCTAGAAAACGTAGTTGTAGTCGTAGTCGTCGACAGACCAAGAGTAAAATACGTAGTTGTAGTCGTAGTCGTCGACAGACCAAGAGTAAAATACGTAGTCGTCGACAGACCAAGAGTAAAATACGTACTCGTAATCGTAGTCGTCGACAGACCAAGAGTAAATAAATATACAAATGATTAATTTATCTATATATATATATTAATATAGGTATGAATATTGTTACCAAGTATATTACTGCTCTTATAATAGGTTCCACAGTTGGTTTCGTTGGTGGATTTCAAGGTATTGCTGGTGGCTTTTACATATCCATGCTTTTGTTACTTACTGGTTTAGCAAAAACACAACGTATGGCAAGTGGTACTACTTTATTGGCTATCGTTTTCCCGCTTTCTATTGGTGCTGTATATGAATATTGGAAAACAGGAGATGTTGATATTTACACTGGACTTATTATTGCCTTTTGTTACATGATTTTTGCTTGGTTTGGTGCCAAAGTAAATGAACTGGTTGATGAAAAATATAATGTTCTTAGTTTGGCTATCCTATTATTACTCACTTCTGGTTATTTTTTTAATCGTTTTGCCAATTTATTACATAAAAAGAAATAGATCTTGGAATTGAGGAACGAATGATAGATTGATTTTAGGTTCGACGTAATATATAACTACATATATTATCTAGATTGTCTAGATTGTCTAGATTGTCTAGATTGATATTATGATATTGTCGACGAAATATCTTTCTTCTTTTCAAAATATATTCATATAGTTCAAGTCTTGTCATATTATTATTGGCTTTGATACGACTTTCATTTGTCAACAGGTAAAACGAATATAAATTGTTTTCATGATGTATTATATCCATACAACGATGTTTGTGAAAGTAGTGATTTAATTCATATATACAATTCTTAAATTCCATCTTATATCGGTTATCATAACTCCATATGATATCTATTAACTCTTTTGGTAATCGTCTGTATCCTGCTTTGAAAACCATGATTCATAAATATTGAATATGGATCGTATCGTTTATATTGTTTATCCGTTTTGTTTTGTTTTAGATAAAATTAAATGTTCAAATGTGTAAAATAATATTGATGGTTATTTTATCTATATTATCTATATTATCTATATTATGTCTTGCTTTGTATATGATTTTCTAGTGTGTATAAAGCGTTATACTTCTTACATTTGTTCTTGCTCTTGCTGTATAGTTTACCATAATGATTCGAGTAACAATCAACACGACGTTGAATTAAATACAGATGAAATATTTAACAATATAAGAAACGCTGGTATCATTGAATAACAACATATATTGTATTATTGTTATTCATTCTACTATATTTAGGATTTATAGGGGTTGATCTTGATGTTGCGTTTATATTATATATTTATAAATACAATGAAATATTATCCATTCATATTATATAGATGGATACAGTAAATCTACAACAACTTAAACAAGATATTGTCTTGCGAACTAATTATCCTTCTTATGATGAGAGACAGACTGAATATTATGAAAAGGCCAATCAAATTAAAAAAATCACGGATCCAGAACAACGAATGACAGCTAACAAAGAGTTAGAAAATGAAAAATACGAAATATTAAAAAAGAATGCTGGTGATATTGAGGGATTTACAAAAAAATTACATGCTGGTTTCAAACAAGTTCAAGATAGATTGACCCAGATAAAAAATGAATTAAATAGTATGGGTCCTAGACCTTCTGGTATGTTTGCAGGTAAAGCTAAAACCGCATATGACGCAAAGAAAACACAACTCGAGAATGAAGATACTATGATGAATCAAATGTTATTTTCTATCAAACGTATAATTAATGTATATCCTCTATCATCTACTGGTGGTAAACGCAAAACTGCTCGTCGTAATCGCAAGAATAATGGTCGCAAGAGTGCTGGTCGCAAGAGTGCTGGTCGCAAAAGTGCTGGTCGCAAAAGTACTGGTCGCAAAAGTGCTGGTCGCAAAAGTGCTGGTCGCAAAAGTGCTGGTCGCAAGAACAAGAAATCTAAACGTTGTACTCGCAAGTAAATTACTGGTTATAATATGAGATATGTTATATAATAAAAATAAGATGTTGATTTTATTTTTATTTATTATTTTGAATTGATATTAGTAATCATATAATTATCAATGTGTTGTCATTACAAGTAAACATGAAATCATTCTTCAAATTAAATACGTAGAGAGAAAATAACCATTAATTCATTCATACGTCTATCTAGCACTAGCACTAGCACTAGCACTAGCACTAGCACTAGCACTAGCACTTGAAATTGTCTTTAGAATAACCTATTACAGCGCAAGCTATTCTTTTACCAGCATTACCTGTTTTTAAACTCTCTACATTGCCTCCTGTTCCACAATCATCAGGATCTTCATGAATTATTAAACCTCTACCAATTATATTTGACTTGCTACCACGAAGCTTTATGACATTATCGTAAAAATGATATTTTGCCTCCCCCTTTGAATTTGTCTCAATATTACCTAAATCACCTACATGCCGTTTCTTCATACCTGGACAACCATGTATTGTATTATACGGATTAAAATGAGAACACATGCTTGTACATTTATCCGTTAAATCTCCTGCTTCATGAACATGAAAACCATGTAAACTGTTTGGTTTAAGACCACGTAGATGTAACTCTAGTTTAATCGTGTCTTTTTTTTTATCCTCTGTAAATTTAACATGACCTGTTACTTCACCTGAAAATACGGCTATGGCTGAAATTGGTTTATTACTCATATTCAATACTATTATATTAAAAATATTAAAATAAAATTTATACTACGATATTGTTATCTATATTGTGTTATTGTTTGTGTTATCTATATTGTGTTACGATATTGTGTTACGATATTGTTATCTATATTGTGTTATTGATTGTGTTATTGATTGTGTTATTGTAGGGAGAAGGGGGAGAAGAGGAGAAGGGGAGAAGAGGAGAAGAGGGAGAAGGGGAGAAGAGGAGAAGAGGTTTTCATACCCTAGCACCGTGTCTTCAGCTACCCGACCCCTTCTCATTCCCACATCTCCCCCCTTTGTCTGCCCCCTAGCACCCTATATGTCTCCCCCCTACTAACCCGGAAATCGGTGACATAACGATATACCGGTGACAAAAATAGTTTACTGCTAATTGTGTATGTTCCTGACATTCTCTATCCATTTGTTCGTTTTGATGTCAATTTTGATGTAATTTTGTCAAAAAGTATGTGAAAAAAAAAAGTTGAAGCAAAATTTGCGTTCTAACTAAGTGTATCATTCAAAAACTTAACAGATTCAAAAATTTCCAACAATGTCAGCAATTAACAGTACCCCCCAATTCATGAAGTCTCTCGGCGCTTTGGCCAAGGAGAATCGCATGAGTATGAAGGACACTAAGGCCAAGAAGTCGGCCAAGGCACAACGCGCCAAAGATATCCAACGCACGCACAAGATAGCTGCTAAGATGGATAAGGAGTTGACCAAACTAGAGAACATCGCAAATAAAGAGGCCGAGAAGCAAGCCAAAGAGGACGCCAAGCAAGCCAAGATTCAGGAAAAAGAGGACGCCAAGCAAGCCAAGATTCAGGAAAAAGAGGACGCCAAGCAAGCCAAGATTCAGGAAAAAGAGGATGCCAAACAAGCCAAGATCTTAGCCAAAGAGGATGCCAAACAAGCCAAGATCTTAGCCAAAGAGAATGCCAAGCAAGCCAAGATTCAGGCCAAAGAGGATGCCAAGCAAGCCAAGATTCAGGCCAAAGAGGATGCCAAGCAAGCCAAGATTCAGGCAAAAGAGGATGCCAAGCAGGCCAAGGAGGAGGAGAAAGTCGAGAAGAGGGCTGCCAAAAAGTTGGTGACCGATGCCACAAAAGCTGAGAAGAAAGCTGCCAAGAAGTTGGCCAAAGAAGGCGAAAAGATGGATCGCGAAGACATCATTAAGACCATTTGTGAAAAATTGGGTAGAGAAGAGGGGAACGCATTAACAGTATAAACAAATAAACAAACAAATAAACAAACAAATAAACAAACAAAAAACAAATAAACAAACAAACAAACAAAAATTTATCATTGTAATTTAATAACCAAAAAATTTCGGCTTAGTGCCTTTTTTTACGTTCATATTAGTAATAAATAAAATTGAAGTTATTTGTATTTTTCTTCAACTTGGAAATTAAATACTTATTCATTAGATTTATCTAAATTGAAACTTTATTCACATTATGCCTTGTTCTGCTTGTGGTGAGTTCGGACATAACATACGCACATGCAGTCAATCATCTCTTTGGGAAACATTCCGTCAAACATGGCGCGGATTATCTGGCGGAGAACCCGAACCAGTAGTTGAAGACTTATCGAACACTAATAATAATACCATTCATACTTCTATCGTTAGTCCTCCCTCCCACTACACCAACATTCGGTTTGATGTTACCTACACACCATCTACACGTAATCGACGACCAATCGACTCATCTAACTCGCACATTATACCTCGATCACTCCTTCAAGAATTTGAAAATATTGAATTTGAATCAATCTTTGGAGATGATAGTGATATTGAAATGGACTATGACTCTATCCCCGATTTAGAACCAATAAAACAAACACATTCCACTCTTGTTGATTGTGTTGAAAACCCATGTGAAACACACGACTGCCCCATCTGTATGGACAACTTAAAGAAAACTGATTTGTTCGTTTCACGTTGCGGACACCAGTTCCATAGCACATGTATGATTCAACATATGAGAAATAATGACAACTGCCCCATGTGCCGTGGCGTTCTATTTACAGGCGTTACTGTATAAATACCTAGATAGATATAGATAGATATAGATAGAGAGAAAATACATTAAAAAACAAATAAAAAGATTGGCGGGTCTTATCCCACTTTCTTTTTATTCGCACTTTTCTCTTATGTTATCTTCAATAAATCACCTATTAGGCTTTCGTATTTACTTATCACCTCTTTCAGTTCTCGCTCACTTAATGTATCCGTCATCGTTAACAAATCACTACTTACATCATGTAATGTATATATGTGTTCTATATATTTTTTACACCTAGCTTTTAAATTGCTCACCGACTTTGACTCTCCCTTAGCACGAAGACGAATACTACGTCTTGGACCGGGTTCCATTCTTATTGTTGACTTCTTTCTACTTACGTAGTAAAGTTCAACTTTTCATTATATCTTAATTATCACATTTTACCCAGTGAATACTTTTTACTATATTATTATTTCTTTCTATTTAAAATAATAATATTTCCTTCTTATTTCGATTTTATTCCCTTCCTTTTTGTTTTCCCTTTTGTTTTTCTCACTCTCTTTGTTCTCTTCCTTTTTAAACTCTTTCTACCTCCCATCATTCCCATATTTTTTGCCACGCATCTTATTTTATTTTCTACCTTTTCAAACAAAGAACAATTCATCTCTTTCAAATACTTCTCTAGACCTTCCAACTTTAACAATGTTATACGAGCATCCGGACTACGCCCTCTTCTCGAGTTATCTTCTGGTATATGTGGTTTCGTCTGCCATATATTATATATCTCGTATAATTTCATTAACTTTGGTGATTCGTATAATGTATTATCTATATGCTCTAGGTTACTTACATTCGACATCCATATGTTCATTATTAATTTAAAGTCTCGTTCTTCCAATTCATTTATATTTAAATCCATTGACGGAATATTGTATTCACTGTATACATCATATATCTTTTTATTCACATCACGCATTATATACATATGACTACGAACCCATTCCTTAAATTGGTTGAACGGTTTTGTCGCGCGTTCTTGTTCCATTCGGTCCCGTTCCCGACGTTCCTGTTCTTCCCGTATCCGCTCTTCCCGTTCCCATATTCGCCTTTCCCTTTCTTCTGCCTCACGTTGTAAGCGCGCGCGTCGCTCTTCATCATCCTCCTCAGCAAATAATGGATCATATGCGTCATCCCGTTGTCGTTGCTGTTGTCGTTGCTGTTGCTGTTGCTGTTGTCGTTGCTGTTGCTCTTGCTGTTGCTGTCGCTGTTGCTGTTGCTGTCGCTGTTGCTGTTGCTGTTGCTGTTGCTGTTGCTGTTGCTGTTGCTGTCGCTGTTGCTCTTGCTGTTGTCCACGATATTGTGACCGTCCTCGTTCTTCTTGCTCTTGCCCTTGCTCTTGCCCTTGATGTGAACATTTATTGAGAAATTCACCTTGGTGCTCCATCAACATTTCGTAAGCATTATTTACAATTCTAAATTTATCCCCTGCTTCTTTCTTTTCTATATCACTTTTTGATGATTGCCTATCTGGATGGTATTTCAGTGACATTTTGCGAAATGCTTTTTTTATTGCTGTTTCGCTGGCCGGCGCAACTATATCAAGTGCTTCATAAGGATTTGGTTCACATACAATGTTTACTACAGGATCGCGAATATCGTCCTCTGCCATATATATATATATGTGTATAAATATTTATCTATGAAACATACTGTATACTCTTCCATTAGGAACTCATAGAGAGAATATACCCATTAATTCAATCATTTTCATATAAATACATACACACTATATCATCATCTATTTATACCACTAACCCAGAAATCGGTCACATAACCAGATATCAGTGACATTTATCAAATACTTATAATGAAATTAATGCCTAAAATGCCTAGGCATTTTTTATGTTAGGAATATATATAGGAATGATGCCTAATTATCCTAATAATATTGATGCCAAAAATGCCAAAATATATGTTTTGTGAAACATGCCACTTTAAGTGTAGTAAATTAAGTAACTACAATAAACATATTTCCACTAGAAAACATCAACTCCTAATAAATAACAATGAATTAGGAATTAATGCCGACAATAAACTATATTCTTGTACTTGTGGTAATGAATACAAACACGCCTCTTCACTTTCTTATCACAAAAAGAAGTGTTCATTCGTTCAAAAGGACACTGAAGAAGATACAAACATACCATGTTCATGAAGACAGTATTGCCACTACATAGATTTTTACATAATTCATTAGTATTCCTCCATCATTCTAAGTAAAAATACCAGTGCTCTTTTCAATGTTTTATCTCTCTAGTGTAACTTTTTTTTTTAAAGGAGTTATAGAATTTCAGGAACTGGACATGAAAAGTATGTCCATTTCTCTATATTCCAAACATGAATGTGAAAAAAAGGTAAAAAAGTGATTTACACCATAATGCTCTCATTTACATTTTTCAAATACTTATTTTGTTACTGTAAAATTTCTACGTTTTATACATTTATTTGCGAAAGTATTTAGGAACTTTTTATGTAAGTATATAATATACTTACAATGACTTCCAGTTTAGTTCCAAAAGTTCCACCCGATTCTACACATATATCGGGTTATGATATATGTAGTGATAATAATGATACAGTAGATATAAACAGCACTACTAATATATTTGATACTTCCAATATACTTCCAACGACTTCCATTTTAGTTCCAAAAGGTTCCTATAATTTTGTATGTGAATGTTGCGACTTTAAATGTAGTAGACAAAGTCAATATGATAGACATTTATCTACACGTAAACATAAAGATACTTACAATGGTTACAAAATAGATGTCATTTCAACCAAAAAAGTTCCAAAAAGTTCCACGTGTGTATGTATATGTGGTACTACGTATAAACATCGCCAAAGCTTATATAATCACAAAAAGAAGTGTTCGTTCGTTCAAAAGGACACTGAAGAAGATACAAAGGAAGATACAAAGGAAGACAACATTTCCTTAGCAGAGAAAATGGTTGAAATGGTCATGTCTAAAAATCAAGAGTTTATGTCAGAGTTTATGGGTAAGATGATGGAGTTAATGCCTAAGGTAGGCAATAACACAAATACAAACTGTCTTAATACGAATAATCAATTTAACATCAACATGTTTTTGAACGAACATTGTAAAGATGCCATGAACATAACGGATTTTATAAAATCGTTACCTATAACTACGCAAATGTACGACGATATTAACAAAAACGGTTCAGCAGAGACATTGACAAAGACGATGATAGAAGGGTTGAATAAGATGGAGGTAGTAGAAAGACCAATTCATTGTATGGACAAGAAAAGAAAGGTGATGTACGTGAAGGACGATGACAAATGGGATAAAGATATTAACAACGACAAGATGAATGATACCGCTAACACCTTATTACATTCGATACTAATAAATTTTGAGTCATTATGGATACGTAATAAACAAAAATTAATAGACACTCGTGACGAAGCTACGTGTACGGCAAATATGGAGATTCTGTGTAAAATTCAGGAAACCATACTAAATGATTTGCCCAACCATGGCATATTTCTAAGAGGATTGGCTGAAAATACTTATTTAGACAAGGAGTTCAAGCAGGCGATAGCCAGTGGAAACACATCTTTGTTGGCGAATATGTAGGGTGCCTTCGGCAAAGTGACGGAATTTCGTTCTTTTTATTGATATCGATAGTTCTACATCAATAAAAATACACTGCTATTTGCCTCAGGGACCACTAACCCAGAAATCGGTCACATAAACAGATACCGGTTCTCTTCCTTTTCTTGGTATTTCTCTCTTCATATTCTTCAACACTCTAACAACAGTCTATCACTTATATCATCATGTGTATCATGTAATCAACCATCATATTACTCTTTCAAAACAATAGTGTAGAGAGAAAATAGAGATTAATTCAAGCACACTATGTCATTGTCTATTTATACCACTAACCCAGAAATCGGTCACATAACCAGATATCGGTAGCATTTCTTTTCTATTGGAGAAACAAGACAAGCGCTTCATCCACACAGATTATTCATGTAGAACCTTTCATATCAAAAAAAATAGACCACTCTTGTCCGGGGTTCCGCCCCACTACGACGGATCAGTCAATAAATATTCAAAGGTCTTATAGAATACACAGTTAATTACATTTTACCAAGGCTCTTTTTCTCCCTAATCTTCCTCTTCTAACTCATCTATCTCGCCTGACGCTTCATTCCATATTCCTATTGCGTCGTGACTATCTATATCGTATAATATATTCTCTTTTGATCGTAAGTATTTTTTTCCTTTCAATTCAAATCTTACTACTTCTATTTCTTCATTTGACGACCAATCTTCACATTCTTCTATTTCGCTTACTTTTATTTCACTCACGACCCATTCCTCACGACCGCCTTCCCTCACGACCCATTCCTCACGACCGCCTTCCCTCACGACCACTTTCTCACGACCGCCTTCCCTCACGACCACTTCCTCACGACCGCCTTCACTCACGACCACTTCCTCACGACCGCCTTCACTCACGACCACTTCATTTGATGACCTACAATCCACCATTCCATCTAGCAAACTTGCTATCAATTCTTCTCCTGCTATATTTGACACCATTTCCTTTTCTTTCCGCGGTCGACCTCGCTTCTTTTTCTCTACTTCAACCTTTTCTTTCCTAGGTCGACCTCGCTTTCTCTCCACCTCCACAAAATGACATTCCAATACTTTTATTCCACAACGCAATCCTTCCAACTCCACTTCTTCTCTCGAAAAACCCATCTTTGACATATACTTACTATACATTATTGGACTACGACCACGACTGTCTTTGTACGACATTATTCCACTCGACAACCTCTCTGACATTGAACCATACACACACAATCCATTCAACCTATTTGACCTTTCACATTCACTACAATATAAACTTGCACTTGAACTTACACATTCTACACCACATTGCGTATATAATCCTCCATTATATCTTATTCCTATACATCCACTTAACACTACTCCATTCCAAGGCAACTTTAACATCTTTTCCTATACACACTACACACTACACACTTCAACTTTTTTTT
>Ga0222659_1000097_pt1 | contig 61306 bp, 57 predicted proteins | sample AntAcemetagen547_FD_179850 | JGI IMG/M metagenome (GOLD analysis project Ga0222659, IMG submission 179850) | Saline water microbial communities from Ace Lake, Antarctica - #547 | ecosystem: Environmental > Aquatic > Non-marine Saline and Alkaline > Saline | place: Antarctica: Ace Lake...
CCTACGCCGCTTTGAAGATCATGGAGGCACTTGATCTCTCTCCGTCCGAGATTTCGGAGCGGAGCCAGGATCGCGCCGAACGTAAGCCTCGCCCCCGGAGAAGAACCCGCGTGGCCCGCGATCGGAAAGCAGTTTGATTCCGGGTTTCTCCCTCCGAGTTGGTCCGCGTATTTTTAGGAGAAAGAAAAAAGAGGAGACGCCTTTCTGTAGGGGCCGGCGAGAACGCATCTAAATTGAGTCGCTTCAGGGGAGCACACTCGGCTCGAGTGTGGTTTCTCGGCGGCTCGCCGAGAAAATTGATCCGGCGAGCCGCCGGATCATGCACGCGGGCCGCGTGCGGTCCCCGGACAAGACCCTGAGCGGAAGCTCATTGAGCAGAGTGCCAACTAGATCTTTTTGATCCAGCGGGAGGCGACCGCGGCGAAAATTCCCAGAGTGAGAATCATCGATCCAAAAGCGACGGGGAGCCAGAAGAGGGACTGGGAGAAGATGGCGTTTTCGCTTTGTCCCTGCTGGGAGTTACGGATGGTATTGGTCAGACCGGCAAAGAGGAGGCCGGCGGTGCCATAGGTGAGATTTATGACCAAGCCGCGAAAACTGAGAACGGTCGCCCGGATGTTGGCGGCAGTCCAAAGGTTCAGATAGTGGGAGACAAAAAATCCGGTCAGGTTCATGGCCAGGCCGAGGGGAAGAATGACCCAAATGCCCACAACTGGGAGTGCGAAGACGGCCCCCATCAGGCCGATAAGAATGAGGGTGGCCACGATGAGGAAATTCATCGGGGCCGATTGGTTGCTGACCATGCGGCGCGCGACCGGGGCGGCCACAAATCCGAGCAGGGCCATGGCCGAACCGAGGACACCAAAAAGAAATTCCGGTACCGTGATGAGACGGAGGTAGTTGGATTGAAAAGTGAGGAAGAGCCGAACCAAGCTGTCGCAGGAAAGTGCCGCCAGGAGAACGAGAAGGATCTTTGGGTTGGTGAGAACGCTCCGCCCTCCAGCGCGAATGTTTTTCCACGCTCCCCGAAGGGCCGCCGCGAGGCTGGAACCGGATTCCGTCCGCGACGGAGTGGGTTCTTTCAACCCGAGGGCGACCAGCAAGCAAAGAAAGGAAGTGCCTAGGGTGAGATAAACTGGCCAGCGGACCAAGGTGGCTGCCGCGGGCTCCCCATTCCCACCAAAGAAGGCAGCGACTTGCCCAACCACGGTAGGATCGTAAACTAGAGAGCCCAGAATCATGGCGAAAAAGAAGGCCCCCGACTGCCAACGCATCAATCGCTCGAGGACGCGAGGCCAAGCGGATTCGCGGCCCGCAGAGGGGAGGGAGTCGTAGGCGAGGGCTTCGTCGGCCCCACTGGCACTGGCTTCGGCTGCGCCGCTGAGGATGCGGTTGAGGAGGAGCAGGGCGAAGAGGAGGCCGGGACGGCCCGTGGGGGCAAAGGCAAAGAGAAGCATTTCAACGACCATGAGGATGGCAGCGAGAACGACCATACGGCGGCGGCCAATGACATCTGCGAGCGCGCCGGAGGGAAGTTCTAGAGTCACAATGGCCACCGCCCAGGCCACATTGAGGAGAGAATATTGTTCCAGGGTCAGCCCGAGATCGAGGAAGAGGATGCCAATGACCGGATAGTAAAATCGGGCATTGAAGAGGACCCGAAAGGCGATGAAGAGCGGGATGTTTCGAGTCGTGTCCAAGAGGCGGGAAGATAGCGGAGTTTACACGGGACGCACGGCTTGTCTTCCTGCTTGGCAGTTCTCTCGGAATGGTGTCAGATCGCCGCCATGGCCAGATCTAAAGTAGGCAATCACGCGTTTACCGGCATTTTTATGGTGGGACTTGGTATCGTGTCCATGTTCGATGATCTGTGGCCGGGAATCATGTTTGTCCTCGCAGTGGCTATGTTGGTCAGCGCGATGATTGATGGAAATCTGGGCGAAAATATCATCGGGATTGCCATTCTGCTCGTGCTGGGGGTGATTGGGCTTTGGGGCAAACTTCACATCGAGACCGGGTTTCCCATTTGGCCGGTACTCTTTATTGCCATTGGTCTTGCCTATTTGGTGAAGACCTTCTGGAAGCCGAAGCGTTAGGAATCCCATGGCGATGAGGGAACCGGGAGCCAGGCGGGCCCTTGCTCTGCTCCTGGGGCTGAATCTTCTCTGCTACCTCGATCGTTATATTTTGGCGGCGGTGGAACCGGAAATCCGGGCCGCTTTTTTTGCCGCTGACGATCCCGATGCCATGGCCAAAACCGGGTTTCTCGCCACGGCCTTTTTGCTCAGTTACATGGTGCTGTCCCCGCTGTTTGGCTGGTTGGCGGATCGTCACTCGCGCTGGGCGATTATTGCTTTTGGGGTGGCGGTTTGGAGTTTGGCCACTTTGGGGTCCGGGTGGGCTTCCACCTTTGGGTGGCTCCTCATGGCCCGCATCTTCGTGGGGGCGGGGGAGGCCGCTTATGGCCCGGCTTCACCGACCATCCTGGCGGATATGTTTCCCGTGGAGCGGCGGGGGATCGTGATGGCTTGGTTTTTTGCCGCCATTCCAGTGGGAAGCGCTTTGGGATACATGTTTGGAGGTGTGGTTTCGGGTTGGTATGGGTGGCGGGCCCCCTTCCATTATGCTGCCGTCCCGGGGTTGATCCTGGCCGCGATGTGCTTGCTTTTTAAGGACCGCAAGCCGCCCTCGGGCACCGCCCGAAAGCATGCCTCATGGTCGGATTACTTGGGACTGCTGCGGATTCCGTCCTATGTCTTTAATGTGGGGGCGCAAACCGCGATGACTTTTGCTATTGGCGGAATTTCATTTTGGGCCCCGGCCTACTTTCATGGCACCCGCGGGCAGACGGATCTGGCCCAGGTGAATATCACCTTTGGCGCAATTACCGCCGTGGCGGGTTTGCTGGCGACCCTCTTCGGTGGTTGGCTGGGGGACCGGCTTGTTAAGCGTTTTCCCGGGGCCTATTTCCTGGTTTCGTCCGGAGGGATGTTGATGGCTTTTCCCTGTACCTTGGCGATGCTTTTTGCTCCGTTTCCTCTCGCTTGGGTCTTTTGCTTTTTCGCCATCTTCTTTGTCTTTATGAACATCGGCCCGTCCAACACCGCGATCGCCAATGTGACTAATCCAGGCGTCCGGTCCACCGCCTATGCGTTGAATATTTTTGTCATCCACGCCCTCGGCGACGCGATTTCCCCGCCGCTCATTGGAGCCATCGCGGATCGTTGGAGTATGACCGCAGGGTTCGTGGTGGTCTCGTTGGCGATGTTGGTGGGAGGCTTGCTCTGGCTGATCGGGGCGAAAGGACTGGGGAGGGATACGGCCAGAGTCACGGATCCGAGAGCATTGGCTTAAGGAACGGCTCGACCGAGAGATTTTGGGCATTGGATTTTGTCCGGGAGAGCCCTAGTTCTGAGAAGATGAAAATTGCTTTCACAACATGGGCCGGCGGGATCGGATGCCTTTGGGTTGGGCTGGTCATGACGGGTTGCATGGCGGGACCTGAAAAATCCTCTTTGCCGGCGAGTTTGCCGGCCCGAATCATTTCAGCCCAGTCTGTTGGGGAGGTTCAATTGGGAATGACCGTTGAAGCGGTCCGCACGGCTTTGGGGGGCAAGGCGATGGTGATCGATCCTCCCGACCGGCCATTTATTGTCATCAATGCACTCCATGTCGTCAGGGATCGCTCCGGCCAAAAACTAATGGAATTTCTAGTCGATGATTTTCTCCAACCCAACACCCCGGGAAGTCCCATCGTGACCATTCGCGCCATGGATCGAAGTCTGGTTACGGTGGAGGGCGTTTATCCGGGTATGACGATTGCCGAGGCGGCGGTGATTTATGGGGCCCCAATCTTGCGAAAGAGCGCAGAAGAGGGATTTGGCGGCGAGTGGGTTTCTTTTCCCAATGCGCCAGCCGGGTTGCGGTTTTCCGTCCGGGGTCCCCAAGGAGGGCAGGCCGGACTCTATCCTCTCGGATTGTTCGAAAGTGGGAAGTCGGTCGAAGGAGCCCGGATCGAAGTGATCGAGACCGGCCGGGCGTTTTTGAATTGATTCTCCGCTAGGAGATGGCGATCAAAATGGTCTTGAACGCTGGGGAAATGGGATGAAAAATTGTCTAATGCGAACCCAGCTTCCTCTGGTCAACATTTTCGGGTGAAGAGAGCTTTTTCCAGTTTCCGCTTGCGGGATCGTTTCTTCTGACGATAGAAGAGATTCCTGTGGACTATTTGATGAAATCACCCACTTGTTTTGTTTCCGCCCGACGTTCTGCCATTGGAAAATTTGGAGGCACCTTAAAAGATCAGCCTTTGACCTCTTGGGCTTCGCAGGTCCTTCGATCTGCCGTGGACAGCGCCGGCGCTCCGGCTGATGCGGTCGAGCAGGTGGTGACGGGAAAATGTTTTGGATCCGATACCCGGGCCATCACCTTGGCAGCGGGGCTACCAGCTTCGACAGTTTCGAGCAGCGTCTATCAAGCTTGTGCCTCTGGAATGGTAGCGATCCACCAAGCCCATCGGATGATCCAGTTGGGGGAGGTCGATTTGATTGCCGCAGGTGGTGCTGAGCAGATGTCGGCGGTGCCGTATTTGTCGCACAGCACCCGTTGGGGAGCCCGCTACGGGGATACGGCGATGGAGGATTGGTTGAAAACCGGATTGAGTTGTCCCGCCACTGGTGTGGCCATGGGTGTGACGGCCGAAAATGTGGCCCGGCGTCATGCTATTGGTCGGCAGGAACAAGATGAATTTGCGCATTGGAGTCAGGAGAAGGCGGCGGCCGCGATGAAGGAAGGGCGTTTCCGTGAGGAAATTGTGCCGCTGACGTTCCCTGCAAAACGGGGGGAATCCACCGTTTTTGATACCGATGAACACCCCCGCCTTTCCGGGGTGGACCGGTTGGGCGGACTCCGTGCGGCCTTCGATAAAGAGGGGACGGTCACGGCAGGAAATTCCTCAGGAATTAATGATGCCGCCGCCTATTGCCTCCTGACCTCGGAGGATCGGGCCAAGGAAAAGGGCTGGCAACCGATGGCTCGGATTGTCGCTCATGCGGTCTCAGGGATTGAACCCGAAGTCATGGGGCTGGGGCCGGTGCGTTCGATGGAAATTGCCCTGAAGCGCGCGGGCCTGTCACCCGACGACATCGACCTCTACGAAGTCAACGAGGCCTTTGCCGCCCAGGTGCTGGGCGTGGTGCGGGAGTTTCCCATTCCTTCGGAAAAACTAAACGTTAACGGCGGGGCGATTGCCCTTGGTCATCCGGTGGGATGCAGCGGGGCCCGAATTTTAGTTACCCTCATCCATGAATTGCGCCGGCGCGGTTTGCGCCGAGGCATGGCTAGCCTCTGCGTGGGCGGGGGCATGGGGGCCGCCACCATCATAGAAATTCTTTAAGGACTGGTGACGATGTCGGAAAATTCAACAATCCAAACTCTCCTTGTCGTGGGAACAGGAACCATGGGAGGCGGCATTGCCCAGGTGGCAGCTGCCGCCGGAACCACGGTTTATCTTTACGATCTGGTGCCGGGAGCTGCGAGCAAAGCCCGTCAGCGCATCGAGGACTCGCTCCGGAGAGCAGAAACCAAAGGCTATCTGACCGCCGCTGATCGCGAGCGCACCGTGAAGGGACTTCGTCCGATCGAACGCATCGACGAAGCCCGCGAGGTCGAGGCGGTTGTGGAAGCCGTTCGGGAGGAACTCACAGTCAAACAAGACCTCTTTCGGGAACTCGAAGAAAAGATGCCATCAGGGACATTGTTTTGGACCAATACTTCGATGATCTCGATCACTGAGATCGCCCGGCCGATGCGCTATCCGGAACGTCTGGCGGGTGTGCATTTTTTCAATCCCGTGCCGCGGATGAAGTTGGTGGAAATCATCGCGGGTGAACGCACCGCGGAAGCCACTTTGCTGACGGCAGACGCCTCGGTGCGGCATTGGGGAAAAACACCGGTGCGGGCTCCGGATCGTCCGGGATTTATCGTCAATCGTTTGCTCGATGCGCTCCTCCGCGAAGCCCTCACTCTCCATGAGGAGGGCGTTCCCCATGCAGAGATTGATATCGCGGTCCGCCTCGGTCTGAATTTTCCCATGGGTCCGATGGAACTGATGGATCTAGTGGGCCTCGATACGATTCAGGATTGCCTCAAGTCGCAGGCGGCAGGAATGAAGCGTCCAGTGGACTGTGGAACCGACCTTCCCCGCTTGGTGGCGGAGGGAAAGATCGGGAAGAAAAGTGGCCAAGGATTTTACACCTACGAGACTTAAGAAATGCCTTCGACCCTTGTTCCTTCCCGGATGACCTCCCCGCAAGTCGCTGCCGAAATTCGGAGTGGTTCCACGATTGCGTTGTCCGGATTCGTGATTAGCGGAGTGGCCCAGTCCCTCTGCGAGGCTTTGGTGAAACGCCAGGCCGAAAGCGGGGAACCAAAAAACCTCACCGCCATTCATGCGGCGGGACACACCGAGGAAATCGGGGTGGATCTATTGGCCAAACACGGATTGTTGGCCCGGATCATTGGTGGACACTGGGGGTTGATGCCCAATGTGCGACGCCTTGTGGCTGCCAACGAGGTGGAAATACATAACTGGCCGCAGGGGGTTGTCATCGGATCCTTCCGTGCCGCGGGTTCGGGCGAGGAGGGGCTGCGGAGCAAAATCGGATTGGGAACCTTTATTGATCCTCGGCAGCTTGGTGGGTGTGTCAACCCGCGGTCGCGGGCTGCGGGATCGCTGATTACGCTTTGTGGGGGAGAGGATGAATATCTTCATTATGCAAAATTGAAACCGGACGTTGCTTTCATCCGGGGTTGGTCGGCTGATCGACGGGGGAATATTTCGATGCGGAAGGAGCCCCTTATTTTGTGTCAAGATGACATCGCCATGGCGACCCGCCGCAACAAGGGACGGGTTTTTTGTCAGGTGCACGAGATCGAGGATCGTGATTTTGATGCCAACGAAGTTGATATCCCGGGCTTCCTCATCGATGCCGTGATTGTCTCGGACGATCCGGAGAAGCATCACCGCCATGCGGCGACTCTTGCCTTTGAGCCGGCGCTTTATTCCGGCGCGGCGCCTTTGCCGGAAGAAAAGCCTCCGCTCGATTTGACCCGAAAATGGATTGGACGACGGGCGGCGCAAAGCGTGCGTCCGGGAGATCTCTTGAATCTGGGGATTGGAATCCCCGGAGATGCGGTCTCGGCCGCTTTGGCTGAGAGTGGATTGTTGTCCGAAGTGATCTCAACGCTTGAATCCGGGGTGGTGGGAGGCGTGGGCGCTGGTGCCCAAAATTTCGGTGTGGCCTACTCGCCCTCGTCCCGCATTTCCGAGACCCGGATGTTTGATCTCTACCACGGGGGGAACCTCAACGTTGCTATTATGGGCATGGCGGAAACCGACGCTTCGGGAAACGTCAACGTCAGTCAGTTTGGCGGTCGGTCGGTGGGATGCGGGGGATTTGTGGATATTACCCAATCGGCCCAGCGGGTGACCTTTTGTTCCGGTTTCAATGGGAAGGGGTTTGTGGGCAGCTTTGCCGACGGTCGGTTAGAGATCCAGGCGGAGGGTCAGCAGCAGAAATTTGTGGAAACTGTCGGGCAAATCACCTTCAGCGCCGAACAAGCCCGGATTCGTGGCCAGGTGGTGGAACTCGTGACCGAACGGTGCGTTTTTCGACTCGGGCCGACCGGATGGATTTTGACCGAAATTGCGCCGGGTTTGGATCTGGAGCGGGATGTGGTTAGCCAAATGGGATTTTTGCCAGAGATCGCGGCTGATCTTCGAACCATGGATGCGGCGATTTTTGCCGATTGAGCAGCCTCCGAAAATAGAAAAAGTTGGCCGGAAACCTGCTGGTCTGGGGGCTCAAAAAATTATCTTCTTATGGCGAAAATTAGACTTTCTGGAACGGTAACTGGTCCCGACGATCCGAACCGAGCTTCCCGAGCCCGGCTGCTTTACCTGCTTTTTGCCGGAGGATGGGATATTTACAATTCCAATGGAGATCAGCAGATTACCCTTTCCAATATCGAGAAAAAAATCATCGAAGTGGATGCCTTCGTTTTCACTCCGGGGGCGACCCTTGAGGATATGTTTAAGGCCATTTCGATTTTTGTCGGGTTTCAAACTCTCGATCAAAATCTCTCCGGAAAACCGACCATTATCCTCAACGAAGATGCCTCCTGGACCCCGTTTTTCGCGGTCCTTACTCATTTGCGAAAGATGGGGGCGGTTTCCCAGGATTTTGAAAAATTCTTTTTGCAGGTCGATACTCCTGAGGAGGTTGTGGAGCTCTTGGGGACCTTCGATCGGGCGAGTTTCCCGGATGCGGGCCGGGAGAAAATCGAAGCCCGGGAGCCGGTGGCTCTGGAGTCGCCACTTCCGGCTGACTATGTCGGCAGTGTTTGTGTTTTTTGTTCTGCCTCATTGGAAGATCCGCGTTATTTGGTGGATGGCGAGGCCCTTGGGCGCCTTCTGGCGGAAAACAAAATGGGATGCATCTCGGGGGCCGGTCGCTCCGGCATCATGGGAGCGGTGGTGCGGGGGGCGGTCGAGGCGGGAGGCTGGGCGGCCGGATCAAATGTCCCGCACATTATCGAATTGGAGGGTGTCCCGGATGGGCTTTCTTGTTTTTGGCTTCGCCCGGATATCTACACCCGGATGGAAGTGATGATCGAAAATTCTGATGCCTTTGTCATTTTCCCCGGGGGAGCTGGCACGTTGCAGGAATTGCTGGCCCTGATGATTTTCAAACATCAGAAAAACCCTCTCATGGCGGACAAACCCGTGGTGATCTTTAATCGGAAAAACGAGGCGGGATTCCCGTTTTGGGATCCATTAATCGACCTCTTGAGCGATATTTGTCGTCCCGACGACTTTGTCGTTGCCCACGAATTGCGCGATGTTCTTGCGGTGGTTCATCCCGCGATGCGACGGAAATCGCGAGTGTCATCCGGATAGAATCTCGGCGTCTGGCGTCGTCGGCTGTCGCCGGGGACGGTGACCCTAGAAAGCCTGAATTCAGAAATGGAAACCGCGGATGGCCGGTTTAATCGTTGGAGTCCCGGCTTTAGCCGGACCGAACCCTGAGCCGCCTGAAGGCGGTACGCCAAGATGGACTCTGCGCTCTGCCGAGGGAGAGGGAGGTCTAGGGTCTAGAGTTAGCGTTTATGGGACGCCGACGCCGGAAGAAGAGCACGCCGATCTCAACGTGGCCAGTTTCAGCGAGGCCAGGTCGAGGGGCGTGCGTGCGTCCGTTTTCTGCGCTCTTAGTCCTCGGCTTTTTCCGGATTCTTGAGGCTGTGGACTTTCGTCGTGAGGAGTTCGATATCGGTGAAGCGGGAGATGCTTTGAATCGTGGTCGTGCGGGGTCCACCTTCAGCGGGAAGTTCGACTTTGTCGCCGGGCTTGCGGCCCATCAGCGCTTGGCCGATGGCGGCTTTGTAAGAAACAATCCCGAGGTCCGGGGCGCTGTCCCAGGCTCCCAGAATGTTGAAAGTCTCTTCCTGGCCGTCCGCACTGCGGAGGGCCACGGCGGTTCCGATGGAAACTTGGCTGGTGTCGGCATCTTCAAAATTGGTTCCACGGGCCAGCCCCAAATCACGTTCGCCTTCGGCCCGCCGCCGTTGGAGGACGCGTTGTTGTTCCTTGGCGGCTTTGAAACCGAAATTCTCTCGGAGATCGCCTTCTTCTTTGGCGATGGTGATGTCGCGAAGATTCTCGGGGATTTGTCGGCCAATGAGGTCTTCAAACTCTTCCTTGCGTTTTCCGAGGCTGGCCCAGGAGACCGTCAGGGTCTCGGCTTGGCTGGTGCTGTCGCCGCTGACAAGGCTTTGCATCTCGGGATGGAGTTTGATGATCCGGGCGAGGAGCGAGCGTTTGCTCAATTCTTCGAAGACCGGGCTCATGATGAGGCGGCGGGTGAGGTCGCGCACTTCGTCGGGTTTGGCGCCCTTGATGAAATCACTGATAAGCTCACGATCATCGAAGAGAAGGTCCTGCAGTCGGGTGCCGCGTTTTTCGTTGAGTTGATCGAGCTCGAGAGCGCTGAAGACGGCACTGAGCAAATCGGGACCGAAGATGTTTTCGAAGCCGGCACCGCGTTCCTTGCAGAGCCAGATGAGGATTTCGGAGGAAGCGGAACGCTCGCTGATCCAGCGTGCCAGAGCGGCGGAGAATTCGACTTCGTGCCCTTCTTTCTTGGCCACGCGGGCGATATCGACCACGAGGCGGGCGGGAGCTTCTTTGGCCAGGCGGAAGAGAATCCTCAGCCAGTCGTCACCGAAGGCGACGGGAAATTGTTCGACCGCCCGGCGTTGTTTCGACGCGGGGAGGGCGGAGAAGAGTTCAGGCAAGCGGCTTTGTTCGCCGACGAGAATGTCGGCCACAGCCGGGGCATTTTCGGAGGGTTGGAGCGAGTCGTGGCGGGCGTGAATTTCGTCCCGGGCGAGGAGGAGTTCCAACGCCTGGGCGGGTTGAAGCTTGCGTCCTTTGTGGGCGGCTTCTTCGATTTGCGCGGCCAGCGAGCGGAGTTCTTCCACTTCGTCGGCAAAATCCCCCAGAGCCTTCGTGACTTGATCGAGGGCGGCCACTTGATCTTTGAGGTGGCGGGCACCGCGGAATTTTTCCAGCAAGCTGCTGCCGGGCGCGACCGCTTCGTCGAGCAGGACGATCGGGTCGGTCTTCTTAATCGGAAGTTGAAAGTGGCCGTCGGATTTGAGTTTTTTCTTCGTGGCATCCCACCATTTTTTATAGGCGGGAGTGGTGAAGATGGCCGGGCTGAGCACGTTGGTGATTTGTGTGAGGGTCGCGGAGCCTCCATGATCGCGAAGGATGTCGCGGACGAGCCCGACCGGGTCTTCCTTGGCGCTGGCTGCGACAGCGGCAGAGTCGGAGGCGATCCGGGCGAGGATGTGCTCGTTGGGAATCGGACGCAGGGTCTCTGCGGCGTAGTCGGCCTGCATCGGGTGTTTTTTGCGGGAATCAAAATCGATCAGGATCTGACCGGTGACGAGCGTCCACTCGGCCACCTGTCCGAATCCCCAGCTCTTATGCAGGCAAAATGCGCCCGGTGTGAGCAGGGCAATGGTTTCGGCGGCTTGAGGGGAGAGTTTTCCGGTTTCGATGGCTTGTTGGATTTCTTCAGTCATTGTGTCTGCGCATTTTCAGATGAAATTCGCCGATCTGCAAGGGCCAAGAGCAGTTGCGGGACCGAAAGGATCATGTTTTATTGAGCGCCCATGCCAGCAACCCCTCCCGAACCCCTCGAAAATGAGCGTTTGACGGTGACTTTAAAACGCTTGCTGACCGTGGCTGACGGGAGGGCCTTGGCCGTCCATGAGATGGTGGCGGTGATGCAGGGCCGCGGTTTGCACGTCCTGATCATGTTGTTGTGCCTGCCATTTTTGTCTCCGGTGACGATTCCCGGGCTTTCCCTTCCCTTTGGGTTCGCCATTTTCGTTTGCGGATTTCGAATTGGATTTGGTCATCAACCCTGGTTGCCCGGATTTATCATGCGGCATCAGGTTTCGAACAAAGCCCTCGAACGCTTGGTCCGGGTGGGCCAGGCCGTCTATGCCCGGTTGGAAAAAATCATCCGCGCGCGTTGGGGATTTGTTTTTGAAGGCCCGGGGATGCAGATGCTGATCGGACTGAATGTCGCCTGGGCGGGATTGCTTTTGAGTTTGCCCATTCCGCCGCCCTTTCCGCTCACCAATACGATTCCGGGATTTGCGATCGTGTTTTTTTCTCTCGGGTTGAGTGAGCGAGATGGGGTCCTGATCCTGATCGGCTATGGACTGACGCTGCTGGCGACTGCCTATTTTGCCCTCATCGCCTTTGCCGGGAAAGCCGGATTAGAAAGCCTCTGGGGACTTTTGACCGGAGGTTGAGGCGGCGCGCGCTTTGCCGCGAGTGAAAGGGGAAAGTGAAAGGGGAGGCGAGTGGCGTCCTGAATGCGTGGAATTGGGAGAAGTCGATGTTGGAGTTCCGCCTTTAGGCGGCTCGGGGTGGGGACCGGCTAAAGCCGGGACGCCAACGGTCCGAGCGGGTCGGCGGTTTTCCTCGCTCCATCTTGTGATCCGAGTGACGAGTGAGATGTCGTCGCTTGCCAACTTTCAAGCGAGCTTCAGGCGGGCCCAATCGACAAGATGCCGGGCCAGCGCAGCTTTGTCGGGCAGATGGCAGACAGTTTCCACATCGGCATCGAGGAATCCGAACCCGGGACCATAGGCGGGGCCATTGGCGACACAGGCGTCGGTGCGGGCCCGGGTGATTTGCGACCGCGCCAAGTGTAGACAATCCGCCTGTTCACCCTCGACCTCATATTTCCAACCGACAATGAGCGCCTCGGGAAAGAGCGCCCGCAGACGGGGGAGGATCTTTTCGGCGGGGCGGAGGGTGAGGACCAACTCGGACACATCGCTCCGGATCTTGCCTTCGTTCGCGGTCAGTCCAGAAATCGAACTGAGACAAAAGTCGGCTAGAGCGGCAGCATGAAAAATCACCTCCGGAGCATGTGGAAGAACCTCCAGCGCTTCAGCCAGCGACGTGTTGGTGGAAAATGCGATCACCTCGGCCGCGGTCGGCGCAGGATGGGAGGCGGACTCGCCCCGGAAGCAAACGACATCAAATCCGGCATCGTGCAGGGCGGTGCTGAGGACGGTTCCGACTTCGCCGGTGGCGTGGTTGGTGATCCGGCGCACGGCATCGATCGGCTCGTGGGCGGGACCACAGGTGACGAGGGCAAAAGGCATGTCCGGAGTTTGCGCCGGTGTTTCGTTAGGCTCAACTCTCAAGTGACAGGCGTCCGCGGTCCTGTTAGAAAAATCACCATGAATGTTCTTCTGGCCGCAGCGGAAATGACCCCCTTTGTACAGTCCGGCACCCTGGCGGATGCCTTGGCCGAGTTGGCCGGCGGTCTGCAAAAATCCGGCCATGCCGTCAGTGTGGTCCTGCCTTTTTACCGTCACATTCGGAAAGACACCTCGGTGAAAATGAAGCGGGCGAGGATGCGTTTCTCCGTTGAAGTCGGCGAGGACCTCCTGCCCTGCGAAATCCGGGAAGCGGAGACCGCGAGCGGGATACGGGTCTTTTTTGTGGTTCGCGATGAATTTTTTGACCGTTCCGGGATCTATGGCGTCGAAGATCGCGACTACCAGGACAATGCCGCCCGTTTCATTTTTTTCAGCAAGTGTGTGGTCGAATTGGCAACCCGGATGGACAAGCCGCCAGAGATTTTGCATCTCAACAGCTGGGAGACCGCCATGGTTCCTGCCCTGGTTCGACACCGTCAGCTTCAGGTTCGCACCGTCCTGACCCCGCATTCTCTGGAATTTCAGGGCAACTTTTGGAGTTACGACTTTGCCCTCATGAACCTCCCCAACGATTGGTTTTCCGCTCGCGGGGTCGAGTACTACGGCAGCATGAACTGCCTCAAGGCCGGCTTGATTTTTGCCGACGCCGTCGTCTTTCCAAGCGAGTGCATGGTCGGAGCGGTCCAGACGGCCGAATACGGCTGTGGTCTCGACACCGTCCTGCGCGAACAACAAAACAAACTCATGGGATTTCCCACCGATACGGACTTGGCGGGATGGGAGCCCTCCGATGATCGCGGCGGGGACCGATTGGCTTTGCAAAAGGCGCTCTCCTTAAAGGGCGATGGGCCCATCTTAGCCTGCGTGGCCGAAGCCACAGCGGGGAGGGGAGTTGACGTTTTACTGGCGGCTCTCGATCGGATGATTGCGGCGGGGAATCGAGTGGTTTTGCTCGGAGCCTCGGGAACGAGTGCCCACCGGACAGGATTGGAAACGGCCATCCGTAAACACCGGGGACGTTTCGTCTGGCGGGAGAAATTTGCTCATAAGCTAGCCAAGGCGGTTTTAGCCGGGTCCGACCTTTTTCTTCTGCCCGGAGTGGTTGAGCCGCAGACGACTTGGCTCCGACGAGCCCTCCGATATGGATGCGTCCCCATGGCCCGGCAATGCGAGGGGCTCTTCCAGTTGGTTCGCGATTGGGATCCGGCTGGTGGTTTCGGGAATGGGTTTGTCTTTTACGCCGGGACCGCAGACGCCCTGGTCGATGCCTGTCGCCGGACGACCGGGATTTGGGCGGGGCCGGCGTTACGGGCGGTTTTACAAAGCCGTTGTTTGGAGAAAAGCTTTTCGCCGGCCTCGTTGGCAGCGGATCATGTCCGCTTGTATGAGCGGCTGCTTGGGCGCTCGGCGGCCGTGGCTGCGTAGGGGGAGGAATGCTGTTTCGGGATTCCGGGGGATCGCGCAACAGTTACTTCTATGGGTGGCGCGGCGCCAGTGGTTCGTCCTCAAAGTTGGACTTCCGCGACGGGGAGACTAGCGGGGACAAAGGTTCGGCGCTCATGTTTTTGGAAAAGACATTCGGTGGGTTTTCTTAATCTTGTCCCGCCATTCGTTGGAGAGTTTTGCCGCCGTTGCGAATTCTGGCCAGCGGTTCACGGCGGCTCGTACTTCCTCGAGGATCGTTGCGGCTCGGCCGCGCTTCATTGATGCTGCCTTAGCGCAGGCTTCAAAATCCGCCATCGCGAATCCATCCCGCTTTCCGTTGAGGGTCATTTGGTGCGTTGCCGTCCAAGCGCCCGCGGGGTTGTAGCTGGAGGTGACGTCGAAGGCAGGTGCGAGCGACCATTCGCCCTGCTTGTTCATGAGGAAGGCGATGTTCTTTACGTGATCGTCCTGATTTCGGGCGACGATATTGAAGACCATCCGCCGGAACTGTTCTTCAACGGCCGCCATGGGCAACTTAAGCTGGAGGATCGTCAGCAGTGCCTGTTCGTAGGCGTAAGCTCCGGCTTGGTTGAAATCGAAATGGGCCAAGGCACAGAGCGACTGCAGGTGCAGCTTCTCGCCTTGGGCCAGTCGGTCAAAGCGTCGCGTCATGAAGTGACGGCGTCCGTTTTCTTCCAGCAACCGGCACTCGGTCATGGTGATGCCCGCTGCCTTCGCCATGAGGTGGTAGGCATAGTCGATGGCCCCATATCCCTTCGGGTCTTCCAGTTCCTTGTCCTTGTTGCCCGCCACGCCGTCGAATTTCAGCAGCCAGTAATTGAATCCATCGCCCGCCGCGATCTGACCGGAGCGCACCTCGTTTGTTTCGCGATTCCACGCGATCACGGCTTTGGCCCGCGCTCCGCCGGCGGACGTGCCGACACGCAGGATGTCTCGGAGCATCTTCTCTTTTCCGGTGGCGTGAAAATGCCCCTGCAAATCCGCCCGATGCGTCAACACCTCGCCCGCCAGCCGTACGAGCGCATCGATCTCGATCTTCGTGGCCTTGCGCGGCGTGGGCCCTAAGGTCGGGGCAAACTCCAGCGCGCCCATGCCTCGCGCACCCGTGTAGCAGAGCCGCTCCACGGCGCTGAAACTCGCGGCCGTGCGTCCTTGCGTCGCCAGCCATGCGTCGATCAGGGCGGTGCCAAACTTGTCCGGCAGTGAGTCCGCAATGAGTCCCGGTAGGCCATAAAATGTATTTTTGGGTAGGGCCGGAAATTCATAGACCCGCTTGCTTAGCGGCATCATCACCGGTGAAAGCTCGATCCCGCTGGCGGCGAATTCCCGGTCGTATTGGAATGCGGCGTAATCGCGGCCCTCATCCTGCGCAACCGCTCCGATGGTTCGACCCCAAAGTTGGACTTCCGCGATCATACCGGCTCACCCCAAGTCCATTTCTTTTTTTGTCCCCGCATGGTCGGCTCTCCGGTGGCGCGTTGCCGCCTGCGGCCCTGCAATTTCAGTTGCACCATTGGACTCATCGCCACCTCGGGGATGAAGGTGTCGAGGTTCTCTATAAGCCCGATCACTCTGCAGACCCGGAAAAATCCCGAGAGATGGGTTGCAGCAGCTCCCAATTCCAGTCGTTGCACCGTCCGCAAACCAAGCCCCGCCTGCTCGGCCACGTGCTCTTGGGTGAGGTTGCGCGCCAGTCGCAGGTCGGCAAGCCGCTTTCCGATCACCTTCAGAAGGGCATTGTCGTTCATGGTTTGTGTAATCTTCATGCGCGCCATATATGGCGTATTAATGCTACTAAGTCAAGTTATACGTCATTTATGGCGGTTTATTAGTTTTTTGGCAGCAATGCGGCATTAACGGCGGTTAACGCAACCTTTGCCATGCTCATGACGCGGAAAACCGCTATTTGGGTTTTGGAGATGAATCTTAGGCATTCTGAGTCACCCGGATCAGGAGATAGAGTCAGGAAAACCGATGACTCGATCGGACCGTTGGAGTCCCGGCTTTAGCCGGTCTGCATCCAGAGCCGCCTGAAGGCGGTCTCCAACATGGACTCCTCGCAATTCCTCGGGGCCGAGTCCCTCCAGCCCGAGTTCCAAACGACTTGCTCGGAAACTTCCAAGGGCCGGCCCGCGTCTTCGTCAGCTCATGAGCTGACGAAGAACGAAGGGCAGGATGCCGCCGTGGCGGTAGTAGTCGACTTCGATCGGGGTATCGATGCGGAGTTTGACGGTCTGATCGACGGTGCTGCCATCCTTGCGGGTGATGCGGAGGGTGGCGTCTTGACGAGGGACAATCTCATCGGAGAGTCCGAGCACGTCGTACGTCTCGGTCCCATCGAGTCCCAGGGTCTTGGCGTCGACGCCGTCTGGGAACTGCAAGGGCAGGACGCCCATGCCGCAAAGGTTGCTGCGGTGGATGCGTTCGAAGCTGGCGGCGATGACGGCTTTGACTCCGAGAAGGGCGGTGCCTTTGGCGGCCCAGTCGCGGCTCGATCCGGTGCCGTATTCCTGCCCGGCCAAAATGACTAGCGGGGTCTGGTCGGCTTTGTAAGCCATGCAGGCATCGTAAATGAAGGTCGGTTGACCTTCGCCAGCGGGGATTTCTTTGTCCGGTACCGGGACTTCTTTGGCTCCGTGGTAGCGGGTGTAACCGCCTTCGATTCCGGGAACCATGAGATTCTTGATCCGGACATTGGCGAAGGTGCCCCGGGTCATGACCCGGTCATTGCCACGCCGTGAGCCGTAGCTATTGAAATCTTCCACCGCGACTCCGCTTTCTTCTAGGAAACGGCCAGCGGGGCTGGTTTGCTTGATCGCGCCGGCCGGGCTGATGTGGTCGGTGGTGACACTATCGCCGAAGATGCCGAGGGGGCGGGCGCCTTTGATTTCGTCGATCGGGCCAGGCTCCATGCCGAAGTCGGTAAAGAACGGCGGCAACTGAATGTAGGTGCTCTGGGCGTCCCATTCATAGACTTCGCCGACCGAGGCCGGGATCTCATTCCACTTCGGATTTTGTTCGGCGAAATCGGTGTAGAGTTTGCGATAGACTTCGGGTTTGAGCGCCGAGGCCATGGCGTCGCAGATTTCGGTCAGGCTGGGCCAGATGTCTTTCAGATAAACGGCGGTGCCATCGGATCCGGTACCGAGCGGTTCTTTTTCCAGATTGATATCGACTGTGCCGGCGAGGGCAAAGGCGACCACCAGCGGCGGCGACATGAGGAAGTTGGCGCGGATATTTTGATGGACACGGGCCTCGAAGTTGCGGTTCCCCGAGAGGACGCTCGCCGCGACGATGTCGTGTTCGGTGATGGCTTCCTCCAGGGAGACATCGAGAGGCCCGGAATTTCCGATGCAGGTCGTGCAGCCGTAGCCCACGGTTTGGAATCCGAGTTTGTCGAAATACGGTTGCAGCCCGGTTTTTTCCAGATAATCGGTGACCACCCGGGAGCCTGGTCCAAGCGAGGTTTTCACTGCGGGATTGACGGTGAGGCCTCTCTCGACAGCTTTTTTGGCGAGGAGAGCCGCGCCGAGCATGACGCTGGGATTGGACGTATTGGTGCAACTGGTGATGGCGGCAATGAGGACGCTGCCATTGCGGAGTTCCACATCGGCGGTCTTGTAAGGGGAGGGGAATCCGTTGTCGGGCGTCGGACGATTGCTGACGAGTTCGCTCTCGTTGCGTTCGAGACCTTCTTCGGCATGATTGGCCAACGCATCGGTGGATGGCATGTCGTCGGTGGCACAGGGGCCGGAGCCTTCAATATGCACCGGGATAGCGACCTTGAGATCGGAGGCTGGTTTGCCATAACCGCCGTCGGCGACGGGACGGCTGATGAGGGATTCGAAGGTCTCTTTGAGATCGGGCAGGTTGATCCGATCTTGGGGGCGTTTTGGTCCGGCCACGCTGGGGACAATCGAGTCCAGATCGATGTCGATCTCGGAGGTGTAGTCGACATCGCCCTTGCGGGGGATGCCCCAAAGGCCCTGAGCTTTGTAGTAGGCTTCGAAGGTTTGACAAAGTTCGTCGCTGCGGCCAGTGCCTTTCATGTAGGCGAGGGTTTCCTCATCCACACCAAAGAATCCCATGGTGGCGCCATATTCGGGGGCCATGTTGGCGATAGTGGCGCGGTCGGTCACTCCGAGGGCGGCGGTGCCCTCGCCGAAGAATTCGACAAATTTTCCGACCACTTTCTGGGCGCGGAGCAATTCGGTGACCCGAAGGACGAGGTCGGTGGCGGTGACGCCTTCCCGGAGCGATCCGGTGAGGTTCACTCCGACAACTTCGGGGGTGAGGAAATAGACGGGTTGGCCGAGCATGCCGGCTTCTGCTTCAATGCCGCCCACGCCCCAGCCGACGACGCCGAGGCCGTTGATCATGGTGGTGTGGGAATCGGTTCCGACCAGGGTGTCGGGGTAATAGAGCGTTGAGGGTTGACCGTTATTAGTTGATGGGGAGGAGAGGACGCCCTTGGCGAGATATTCGAGGTTCACTTGGTGAACGATGCCGATACCGGGAGGCACGACGCCAAAGGTATCAAAAGCCTGCTGGCCCCATTTGAGGAATTGGTAACGCTCGCGGTTGCGGGTGAACTCGCGATCCAAATTCATACTCAGAGCCTGGGCGGAACCGAAAAAATCCACCTGGACCGAGTGATCGACGACCAAATCGACAGGCACAAGTGGCTCGATGATCCCGGGGTTGCCCCCGAGATCCTTGACCGCGCTCCGCATGGCGGCGAGATCAACGAGGAGCGGCACTCCGGTGAAATCCTGAAGGACGATGCGCGCGACCACGAAGGGGATTTCTTCCTGGGCGGGAGATTTGGCATTCCAGGCGGCGAGGGATTTGACGTCGTCCTCGGTGACTTTGTTGCCATCGCAATTGCGCAAAACCGATTCGAGGACAATGCGAATGCTGACAGGCAGGCGGGAGATTTTTCCCCAGCCCAGTTCTTCGAGAGCGGGCAGGGAGTGATATTGGCCGGGTTGCCCGTTTCCGGCAGTGAAAGTTCGCAGTGTGTCGATCATGGTGTCCGGTCATTGACGACGAAAATGCCTCTTCCTGCCAGAAATTTATTGGGAGAAAGTGCCGCCCGGGCGAAAAATTCCGTTTTAGGGACGTTCGCAAGAGCTTGTGGAAGGCAAACGAGCCGCTTTCGGATCACGATTGCGCCGCAGGGAAAGGGGTAATTTCAAGCTCAAAACAATGTTGGCAAAGAACGAGGGGATCGGCATTCTTCCCGGCATGAGTTACCCTCGTAGTCCCCAAGATCAGGTCGGCGGCATTGTTTATTTTGGCCGGATGATTGATAAAATTCGCCTAATGGCTCAGGGCGACCTGCATCCGGATCTCCATAAGAATCTCGGCCGGGGATTTGATGCCCGCTGCTGGAAATTTCTCCGGGTGGACTGCGCGGCCTTGTCCGAGGCGGTGAACGGTGGCCTGTCCGATGACGAAGCCTTGCAGTGGTGTTTTTCCCATGGCCGCCAACCCGGCGAGGAAGAGATCGAGGTCTGGAACGAATTCCTCCGCAAATGCGGGTGGCGGGATTCCGTCAGCGAGATTCTGGCGTCACGAAAGAAAGAAAGTGGTTTTGAGAACCGTGACGACATCCAGACCATGTTCGAATATATCGACGCGGACGAAGGGCGCATGTGAATTGGTGCAGCCTGTTCGCAATCGAAGTGGGGTGACCGACGGGATTATCGCGGCAGGCCGCGATCTGCGAGAGAGGCTTCGCTCTAAGTTGCGCTAACGCGCTGGCAGTCGAACCGAGGTTCTCGTCCCGTCTAAAATGGGGTGACCGACGGGATTATCGCGGCAGGCCGCGATCCACATATTGGCCTACGGCAAGGAGGAAGCGCTACCGCGCAGGGTGGTCGAACCGAGGTTCTCGTCCCGTCTGTGAGTGCCGACGAAAACAATCCGAAATTCCAAATCAACAATCCGCAATCGAAAGGGTGACCGACGGGACTCGAACCCGCAACAACCAGAATCACAATCTGGGACTCTACCATTGAGCTACGGCCACCATTGTATGGAGGGGTAAAGTTAAAAATAACCTCAACCTCCGGAGCTTGTGAAGCTCAGAACTGAACAATCCGATTTTCTTGATCGATTTGTCAACCGGGATGTCATTCCGATTGGAAATCAGCGTTTCCAGCGAAAAGGGACGGTGGGCGTGACGATGTCCGCCTGGACGGGAAGAATCGGTGCTGGCACCCGAATGATGACCGGCCCGGATGGGGGATCGAAAGCGGTCGAAACGGTCCGGAATCCCGGGGAAGAGGTTGCGCCTTGGACGCCGGGGAAATATCCCCACGGAGTGTAGGCCCAGGGAGCGTAGAAACGAAGAAAGCAGCCAGAGGCCGCCGGCGAGCAAAACCGGGATGGGGCCCAACCGCCTTGGAAACCAACGACGAATCCCAATCGGACGCCATCGGCCCGCAACGATCCGGGCAGAAAGACTTGGGTGGCCAGGAGGAGGGCCGGAAGAATGAGTTTGGTTTTCATCGGAGGGCTTCTTCTGCTATGATCAACGCTCATGATCGAAGGAAAATCAATCGGGATGATTGCCGGGATCGCCGTCGGGGCCTTTTTTTTGGGGCTGACCGGTTGCGCCTCGGTGAGTTCGACCAGCCAGTACTATCTCTCGGAGACGACCACGACCTATCCGCCGAAGGAGAAGGACGTTGTCATTCCCATCCTGAACCAGCCGCCCAAAGAACGCTATACGGTGATCGGGCGATTGACTTTTGCGACCGATCTGGGGTGGCCCTTCCTGCGTAAGAGCATGATTTATAATGCCCGTGAGAACGGAGCCGATGCGGTCATTCTCAAATCTCTCAAGACGCGGCGGGAGGAATTTTTCACCGACGTGCCGCCGCAAGTGGATTGGATTCCGGTCGAGAATTATGTCTCCTGCCGGAATAACGATGGGGGCCGAACCTACACGAATTGGATTCCCATCTTCCAACCGGGCTATGTGCGCCGCAGTGTGGTGGAAATCTCGGCCATTGACTCCGAGATGATCGTGCTGAAAAAATAGATTTTATGTCGGAAGAAAAATCTAGAAGCGGTCTTGAACGGCCCCAACTCGAGTTGCCGGGCGGCCACCGGAAGGTCTTGTTGCACTCGTGCTGCGCGCCTTGTTCGGGCGAGGTGATGGAGGCAATCCAAGCCTCGGGAATGGAGTACGCCATTTATTTTTACAACCCAAACATCCATCCCCGGGACGAATATGAACTTCGCAAAGCCGAGAACATCCGCTTCGCGGAGAAGCATGGAGTTCCTTTTGTCGATGCGGATTATGACACCGAGAATTGGTTCGCGAGGGTGAAAGGCCTGGAATGGGAGCCGGAGCGGGGAGCCCGCTGCACGATGTGTTTCGACATGCGCTTCGAGCGGACCGCACTCTATGCCCACGAGCATGGGTTTCCTGTCATTACCAGTTGTCTGGGGATTTCCCGCTGGAAAGACATGGAGCAAATCAACGGTTGTGGGGAACGGGCCGTGGCCCGGTATCCGGGGATGCACTACTGGACCTTCAACTGGCGTAAAAAGGGAGGCTCCAGCCGCATGCTCGAGATCTCCAAAGACGAACAATTCTATATGCAGGAATATTGCGGCTGCATTTATTCGCTTCGCGATACCAATAAGTGGCGTCTCGCCTCCGGACGGCCCAAGATTGCTCCGGGAGAAAAGTTTTACGGTCTTGCTCCCGAAGAACCCACTCTTGCACCCCCGGCGGTTTCCTGATGCGGGGCAAGGTGGAGCTTGCCTTGGCCTGAATCAAGGGATCCCAAGGCCCTTGCTTGAATCGAAGGCGCTGTAAATAAATAAAGGCGCCATCTGGCTTGTTCTTTTGGCCTCTGGCGGCGTTGCTCCTCAGTCACAGAGTGCTTGGGCTATGCTTCTTCGTTGCGCCTTGCCAGAGCCCAAAACTCCTGCGCCATCTTTGGCACCTTTATTTATTTACAGCGCCTAAGCCGCTCTAAAGTCTGACTCGACGAGGTTTTACTTTGTCGGGGTCAAGTTGTCGGGGGCGGGGATTCCGTATTCCTGCATGAGACGGTCTCGGCCGGTTTCAGCCGCTTTGGCGTCGAGGAGGATGAAGCCGGGGTCTTCTTCGAAGGTGATTTTGTGAAATCCATTTTCGGGAGAAGCGGCGGCGCGGGAGACGTCTTCGAGGCTTTTGATTTCGATCCCGTTGATCTTTTTGACCACGAGGTGCGCGAGGTTGGCGAAGCCGAGGGTGTCGGGGGAGGGGAGGACTTGACTAAGGAAAACGACCTTGCCGGTTTCGGGAGGCAGTTCTTCCTGGTAGGCGTCCAAATAGACGAGTCGCTGCGGGGCGTCGGTCTGCCAGCGGGTGCCCCACTCCTGGAGGTAGGGGCGGGAGAGTTCTTGAAAGACGAGACCGCCGAGAATGTTGTAGCGGGGTTGGGCATCGAAGAGGTAGGCCTCACTGACGGTGGGGGTCGAGTCGTCGGCGTCGCTTCCAAGCGTGAGGGGCAGGGTCTTCACCGCGCCATCGCGCTGGATTTTGAAGGTGAGAGTGTCTCCGGGATGGGAGCGGGTACTGATGAGATGGGAAAAGGGGATCTTGCCAAATTCCGGGTCGTCGAGGTTGCCATCTTGATCGATCGGCTGGTCGTTGACGCCAAGGATAATGTCGCTTTTTTGCAGGCCGGCTCGGTCGGCCGGGCTTTTCGGGGAGACGTGGTTGACATAGACGCCGCCGTTTTCTTCCAGTTTGATGAAGTTGCGGAATTGCGGATCGCGGGTGGAGGAAAAGGCCACCCCGGCGCGGGGAAAGCCGCCTTGGCTCGGATCTTTGGCGTCATCGAGAAAGTGGCGGATGACTGGTGAGGGGATGAGGCTGGCAGTTTGGGTCCGGGCGTCATAGCGCATGAGGAGTCCAAGGAGTCGGCCGGAGCGCACGACGGGCATGGTGAAGCTGCCTTCGCGATTGGCGAGGGGAGCACTCAAGCGATAAGTAAGCAAGGCGAGGCGTTCGAGCGGATAGGGGGCCACGGTGATCGTGCTGATGGCGGCGGGGGTTTCGGCAATATCGTCGTTGGATTCGAGCTGGAGGATGACGGCGCGGTCGCCGACCCGGGCTCCGGTATCGAGAGCCAGGGGACGGGAAGAGGCAAGGAACTCGGGGTCGGTGGGTTGCAGGAGGGCGAGGTTGCAGTCGTAATCGACGGCGACGACGGTGGCGGGGGATTTTTCCGCAGTCCCGGATTTTTCGAGTTCGATGTAGGTGTGGTTGGCGACGAGTTCGGCCGTGACGAGAATGAATCCATCTTCCACCACGGGTCCGAGTCCCCGGCGCATGGCCGGAGGCTTCTTCGCCCAGGGCCGAAAGAAATCAAAGGCCTGCGCGGTGGCATTGACGCGGACGAGGGATTCGTTGCCGACCGGGATGGCGGAGGATTGGCGGGGGGACATGGCGGCACCAGCCAGGGCGTGGGCCGTCGTTCCCGCGATGAAAAGAAGAGTCAGGATCGATTTCATTTTTTGAGATTTTCTTCCGAGGTCAGGCGGTAGCGCTGTTGGATACGCTCCCGGGCGGATTCGACGGCCTTGCGCTCAAGCACCAAGGGACGGCCGAGTCCGAGCATTTGGATCGCGTAGTAGTCGGAGGGTTTGGCAAAGGCGGCGGCAACGTCGTCGATGCGGGTGATTTTTTCTCCATTGATGGTGTCCACCACTTGATAGCGGAAGGGAGCGGCATAGGCATTGACGGGATCCGCGAGGACACCGCTGAGGGTGACGATTTCGGACCGATCCGTGTAGAAGCCCTGGGCGACAAATTGATCGAAGACGTGCCGGAGGCGAAGATCCTCGGGGCGGTGTTCGCTCATGAAGTTGGCATCGACGGGTTGAAAAACGAGGCCGCCAAAGACGACATAGCGGGGGGCTTCATCATAAGCATTGGCCTGAAGCGTAAACGGCCAGGTGTGATCGAGCGGAATGGTGACTTTGCTGGGCTTTCCGTCGCGGAGAATTTCGAGGGCGACGGAATCACCAAGGAACTTGCGTTCCACCACTTCGGCCATTTCCACGTTGCCTTCGTCGATCTTTACGCTGCCGTCGCTGGCAATGGGGAGACCATCGATGCTGAGCAAGACATCGCCGGTCTGGAGGATTCCTTCGGAGACGCCTCCGTTGTGGACACTGCCAACAAAGACGCCGATGTCGTCGTCGGGCAAACCGAGGGCTTTGCGCATCCCGGGATTGTGGAGCGGATGGTAGCTAATGGTGAGGTCCACATATTTGTCATAGCTGCCATCTTCGACATCTTTGAGGAAGCGATTGACGACTGGAGTCGGGATCATATAGCCGACATTTTGAGCGACATTGCCGCTGTAGCCTTGGAAGGCGACGCCGACGACACGACCATCCTGGAGCACGGGGCCGCCGCTGTTGCCGGGATTGATGGCGGCGTCGATTTGAATCGTTAGGTGGGAATCCACTCCGGAATGCGAATAGGGTTGAAAGTCAATCCGGGAGACGATCCCGCGGGTGACTGAGAGCCGGTCCCCTCCGATGGGGTAGCCATAGACCGACACGGACGACTCGATTTCAGGAACTCCGCCGAAGGGCAGATCGACCGTGTCCTTGAAGAATTTGGGATCATCGACGGTGAGAAGCGCGAGATCGCAATCGTGGGCGATGAAGAGGACCCGGGCGGGATAGGGTTGGGGGTCTCCCTCCTTGGAGACGGCGAGGAAGCGGGCATTGCTGACCACGTGGGCGTTGGTCATGATGCGGTTCTTTCCGATCATGAAGCCGGCCCCGACGCCGCCACTGACGTCGCCTGAGTTCCAGGGGATGCGATAATTCGGGGACTGGGAGGTTGCCTGGATGCGCACCATGGCATCGGCCACCTTGGGGGAGGGGGTGGGGACTGCCGCGGAAAGCACCGTCGGGCCGAGGAGCCCACAGAGGAGGAAGGCGAAAAATCGGAGCATGCGCGAAAAGGTAGGCCCGATGGGGGCTTTGACAATGGGGAAAAGTAAATTTGATCAGACCGGGACCTTCACCACGACCTTGACGACGGGGCGGGCGGCCTCGCCTTTGACGCATCCTGGTTTATGCAAATCCTCGGGGAAGAAGATGGCCAGTTCGCCGGCCTGGAGGATGCAGTCGGAGATGTCGTCCGTGGTGTCAAAGAGCTGGCAGTCGCTCGCGATCTCATATTCGGTCGAAGGATTCTGACGGCGAGGCGGGGTGACTTGAATGATTTCGCTTCCGGCCGCGAGGAACTGGATGTCGATCATTTTTCGATGCGCCTCGATCGGCTTAGTCGTGGCCGGAGCGGTCTCGTACTGCTGGACCAGCGCGAAGGCGTCGGTTCCTTCGATCTCATAGCGGCCAACGGGCGTGGCCGGGTCGAACGCTTTCAAATAGGCGAGGCAGGACGAAAAAGCCGGGTGAAGAGTGGCGTAGCGATCGGCGTGGGCAAGGGCGGAATGAATCATTTGGGGTTTATCTTTCCGGCGGACGCGGCGGATGCAAGCGGAATCATTCATGGGCGGGCCACCAATCGGGAAAGAGAATCCGGTTGCGATATTCTCGAAACCGCTGATCGACGAGGAGCGCGGCGCCTTGATCGGTTTCGGTCCGAATTAACCGGCCCACGGCTTGCAAAACGCGTTGCATCCCGGGGAAGCGATAGGCGTAGTCAAAGCCGGTGCCGCGGGTGGTGGCAAAGTGTTGGAGCAAGAGGTCGCGTTCCAGGGAGAGCCGGGGGAGTCCGACTCCGATGACCGTGACCCCGACGAGTTGATCGCCGGGGAGGTCCACGCCTTCCGCAAAAATTCCCCCGAGAACGGCCAGCCCGATACTGGCGGAGCGGGTTCTGAACCGGTCGAGGAAAGCGGTTCGCTGGGATTCATCCATGAAAGAGGTTTGGGTGAAAAGCGCCTCGTCGCCGAGCAGCTTGGCGAGTTTGGTTTCCAGCTCGGATTGATAAGGGAGCGAGGGAGAAAAAATGAGGTGATTGCCGGGATGCGCCTGGACATGAGCGGCCACCGTTTGGGCGACGGCAGCTAGGGAATCGGCCCGGCCTTTGTAGGTCACGTCGTAGCCGACGACGGAAAGCTTCATTTGATCGGGGCGGAAGGGGGAGGCAAAGCTGGCCACTTCCTCGTCCGGATTGCCCCCGAGGAGGTCGCGGAAGTATTCCAGAGGAGTGAGTGTCGCGGAGAAGAAAATCGCCGAGCGGAGATGATCCAAAACTTCGTGCAATCGTTTGGCCGGATCCGCGCAATAAAGGCGAGCCTGGCCCTCGGCGGGGGAAAGAAGAAAGCGGCAATTGGCATCGGCGGCCTCGCAGGCGCGGCTGAAGGCCATGAGGGCAAACCAGGGCTCCAGCCATCCGGAGAGGTCTCGTCCCGGTTTCTGAGCGGCGAGAAGTTCTTCCAAGCTCCGGGCGGCCTGCCGGACCGCGAGAATAAGTTCCTCCGGTGGGGAGGACATGGCCATGGCACCATCGTGGTAGGGGCGGGGGGGAATGAGAGAGGCTTCGGGAGAGACCGCATCGAGAAGATTCTTGAGGGTTCGGGCAGCTTCGTCCAATCCGCGGCGGGCCTTGGCGGCACCTGGGATCCGGGGCGTGCCGGCTCGCACCGCAAGATCCTCGATCCGAAGGGAGGCGGAATGCATCTCCCGGCTGCGATCGACGAGGTTGTGCGCTTCGTCGATGAGGACGACATGGCGGGCGGGGCCTGCGCCGAAGTGACGTTGCAAGCGGGCGGTGGGATCAAAGACATAGTTGAAGTCGCCTACGATCACGTCGGTCCAGAGGGAGGCATCGAGAGAAAGTTCGAACGGACAGACCTGGTAGATTTTGGCGACGCGCTCGACGGTTTCCCTGTCGAGGTGATCATGGGTAAGAAGTTCGCGCACCGCGGGCTTGATCCGGTCGTGGTACCCGAGCGCATAGGGACAGGTCCGCACATCGCAGCCGGTGGGCGAGTCGGTGAAGCAAATCTTCTTTTTCGCCGTCAAGATCAAGCTGCGCACCCGGGCTCCGGACTGACGGATCTTTTCCAAGGCATCGGCGGCGGCGAGGCGTCCCGGAGTTTTCGCGGTGACATAAAAAATTTGTCCGTCGCCGAGACGGGGGAGGGCTTTGACGGCGGGAAAGAGGGTCGCCAGCGTTTTGCCCATGCCGGTGGGAGCTTCGAGGAAAAGATTTTTACCATCACGAACGCTGCGATAGACGGTCCGGGCCAACTCCCGCTGCCCGCTTCGAAAGCGACCAAAGGGAAACTCGAGGGCCGCGAGGGACGTGTCTCGGATCGTCAGCCACCGCACCCGGGGTTCGAGCCAGGCCAGCCATTCCCGAAGGGTCTCATCGAGAAAGCCGCCGAGGGATTCCTGCGGCTCGGTGTCGTTGAAGGTGGTGACCTCGTCGGTGTCGAGATTGAGGTAGGTGAGTTGATGGTGGACGGAGGTCCAGCATTTCTCCTCGGCGAGCAGTGCGGCGTAGGCGCGGAGCTGGGCGAGGTGGACTGGGTCGGGGTGGCCGTCCCAGTGGGCGGTGACGGTTTTGATTTCCTCGACGAAGGGCGGATCGGCGTCCGGGATGATTCCGTCCACCCGCCCGCTGATGAGGAGTCGGAGTCCGGGGCGTTCAATGATCCGCTCGACGACCACTTCCGCCTGATAGGATTCCCCTCGGGATTGTTGGACCCGGCGGTGTCCATGGGTGCCCGCCACCGCGCGCTGGGGGGAGCGAAAGGCTCCGGTGCCGGCGAGATCCCCGGTGCGGTGGACGAATTCCACCAGATCCCGCACGGAGGTGCGGAATTCATGCTCGGGCTTCATTGGTCGGCGAGGGGGGACGGCACGACGGGCGGAGAAATGTCCCCCTGAGCGGCTGATTTCGAAGGCGGGATGGTGTGGACGGAGTGGAGAATGGCGGTGATCGAGTTGGTGGGGCGGCTTCTTTCAGGTGGAATGGGGTGTGATTAAAACTGGGTGAGGTGGAGTGGCCCCGGCGTCCCGCCGCTGCCACTTTTGCAAGGCAACCGCACCCAGTTTTAATCACACCCGGTGAAAAGGGCTAGACCGTCGGGTGGAAAACGTTACCTTGCCGAGTCTTATTTGTCATGAAACACCGAATTGAAAGGGTGTGTGAAGTACTCAAACGCGAATTGGGTCTGGTGATGGTCCGGGAATTGACGTTCCCGTCCCCACTGGTCACGGTGAGCGGAGTGGACGTCACCCCCGACCTGAAACAAGCGCATGTCTTCATCAGCGCCCTGGGCACTCCCGGAGAACGCCGTCGGACGATGGTGATGCTGGAAGACCGGCGGGCGATGCTGCAGAAGGAATTGGCGGGCCGGGTGGCTATGAAGTATACCCCGCATTTGTATTTCCATCTCGATGACTCGATTGAACGTGGTACCCGCGTGCTCGGCATTTTGGATGAATTGAAAGTGGAACAGCCGGATGAGGAACAACCGGAGGTTGAAAAGCCGGCCGATGAATAATTCCACCTTTGCCGAAATTGCCACCGCGCTCGAAGGAACCAAAGAAGTCCTCGTCGCCAGCCATCAGCGTCCGGACGGAGACGCCCTTGGGTCCACCATTGCGGTGGCCCTGTGGCTGCGTTCTTTGGGCAAAAAAGTGACGGCTTGGAATGAAGACGGGATGCCGGAAAAGTTTCATTATTTGCCTTGGCATCAAATGATCACTGTTCCTGAGACCGCCCCGCGGGCTTTTGATGCGGTGGTGGCAGTGGACAACTCGGTTCGGAATCGACTCGGAACCGTTTGGAATGGGGTGGGAGCCGTGGCGGAGGTGATCAATATTGATCATCACATCAGCAATCAGGGATATGGCGACTGGAATTATGTCGATCCCTCGGCACCGGCGACCGGTCAAATTTTGTACGAATTCTTTTTGGATCGCGACATTGAGATCACTAAGGACATGGCGACTTGTCTCTTCGCGGCCATCTCAACCGATACGGGGTCTTTTCAATACGAAGGAACCAACCAGCGAACGTTCGCCGCGGTGTCGGGGCTGGTGGCTGCAGGCGTGGATGTGCCGGGGTTGTCTCGGGCGATGTATGATTGTTTTCCACGCCGGCGACTGAACTTGCTCCGGCATGCGCTCAACGAGGCGAAGTTCACCTGCAACGAGCGGGTGGCGAGTTTCAATCTTTCCCTTGAGAAAGTGCGGGAATTGGGCGTGGTGCCGGAAGACAACGAAGGGATCATCGACCATTTGCGTTCGGTGGAGGGTGTCGTCACGGCAGTCTTTTTCGAAGAGCTCGATGGAGGCAAAGTGCGCGTCAGTGCCCGGTCGAAGGACCCGAAGGTGGATGTGTGCGCGATTTGTGGACAATTTGGCGGGGGCGGACATTCGCTCGCCGCGGGGGCTCGCATTGCGGGATCCCTGGAAGAAGTAGAGAAACAATTTTTGGAGGCGGTTTGTTATGCGATCAATCAGTGAACTCGACGGCGTATTGTTGGTGGATAAAGCTCCGGGGATGACTTCCCACGACGTCGTGGCGATCACTCGCCGGGCGCTCAATACCAAAAAAATCGGGCATTGCGGCACCTTGGACCCCCTCGCGACAGGGCTCTTGATTTTGACCGTAGGTCGGGGCACCAAGATCCAGGACTTGATCATGAGCGAGGATAAGGAATACGTGGGCACGCTTCGGCTGGGAGAAACGACCGACAGCCAGGATGCGGATGGCGAGGTGTTGGAGACTAAGCCAGTGCCGGAATTTTCGGCCGCGGAAATCGAGGCGGCCTTTGCCAAGTTTCAAGGAGATTTTTATCAAATCCCGCCCATGGTGAGCGCGATCAAGAAAGACGGGGTGCCGCTCTACAAGCTGGCCCGGCAGGGCAAAGTGGTCGAGCGCGAGCCACGCTTTGTGCGGGTCTATGCGAGCGAGGTTCAGGCGATCCGGTTGCCGGAAGTGGATTTTCGAGTGGTCTGCAGTAAGGGCTTTTACGTGCGCACCCATGCGCAGGACATTGGAACCGAGTTGGGCTGTGGGGCGCATTTGCGCGCCCTGCGTCGCACGAAATCCGGTCGCTTTAGCGTGGATGGAGCGGTGACTGTGGCGGAACTGAAAGAATCTCCCCGCGAGGAACTGGTGACCCGCATCCTTAGTCTGCCGGCCGTGTCGCGGCTGCGGGGAGCCTGAGAGAAAGCAGAACGTCCAACATTGAACGTCGAAGAATGGGGAAGTGCCTCACGCAAAGGCCGCAAAGGTCGCGAAGGAAGAGGGGATGGGGAAAAGCAGAACGTTCAACGTCGAAGTTGGGGAAATTTAAGAATGCTGAACCAATGACTAATGACCAATGACGAGTGACCGATGACTAATCCAATGCGGATTCTTACGACTATCGAGGAACTGGCGGATATCCCGGGTCCGGTTTGTGTGGCCATCGGGGTCTTTGATGGCGTCCATCGCGGTCATGAAGCCTTGATCCACCGCGTGATCGCGGAAGCGAAGGCCGTCCATGGTACTGCCGTCGTCCTGACCTTTGATCCCCATCCCACTCGCATTTTGCGTCCCGATCGGGCCCCGCGGTTGCTCACCTCCAGAGCCCACAAGGAACGGCTCATTGCCGCGCTGGACTGTCCGGTTTTGTTGGTGGTCAAATTCGATGCCGAGTTTGCCGCGCAATCGCCGACGGCATTCATTGAAGCCCTGGCCCGTCCCAAGAATGCTCTTCGTTGTCTCTGTGTCGGCCACCAATGGGCCTTTGGCCGCCAACGGGCCGGGAACGTCGATCTTCTCCGGACGCTTGGCGAGAGCCTCAGATTTGCCACCGTCGAGATCGAACCGGTCTGCGAGGGGGGAGAAACAATCAGCAGCACCCGAATCCGTAGGGCGATTGAAAAAGGAGATTTTTCTAGGGCGAAGGAACTTCTAGGCCGCGAGTACACGATTTTAGGCACGGTCCAACACGGGGCACAATTGGGTGGAAAAATTGGGTTTCCGACCGCGAATTTGGCGGCCCACAACGAGCAATTTCCGCCCGATGGGGTCTATGCGGTCAGTGCCCGGCTTCGCGGAGAAACTCATCGTGGAGTGGCCAATATCGGCACCCGGCCGACGGTGGACGGTGAGTCCGGTCGGATCCTGGAAGTCCACATTTTTGATTACACCGACGATTGTTACGGCGAAGAAATGGAGGTGCGATTTATCTCCTACCTGCGTGCGGAGAAGAAATTCGCTTCCATCGATGCTCTCAAGGAACAAATTGCCCGTGATGTGGCCGAAGCCCGCCAGATCGGCGGCCTTTGACCGCGCTAAGGCACTGGAAACAACGGCACCATCTAACTTGTTCGTTCATCGACGACATGTCGCACCTGGACCGAATCGAAGCGCTCTCCTCCGGCGAGGACGTCGGTCAGGATGATGAGTTGGTCGCCGGCTTTGACAAGTCCCCGTGAGAGCAAAAGTTTTTCGGCGGCGGCGATGGTGTGTTCAGGATTAATCTCGAAGCTCATTACCAGCGGATGGGTGCCCCAATTGATGGTTAATCCCCGAGCGACTTCCCCGGATGGAGTGAAAGCAAAGATGGGGGCCTTCAAAGGACGCATTTGGCTGAAATAGTTGGCCAAGAGCCCGCGCTTGGTAAAAACCAAAATCTTCGACTGCGGAAGGCTGTCAGCCAGTGCCACTGCCGCGCTGGCGGTTTTGTGACGAATGGTTTCCACCTGAGCCTGATCGGCAAATCCGAGTCCTCCGCTGCGTTCAATGCGACGGGCCACGCGGACGAAGACATTGACGCATTCCACCGGGTACTTTCCGACGGTGGTCTCTCCGCTCAGCATGATGGCATCGGCTTCTTCGTAAACAGCATTGGCCACGTCGGTGATCTCGGCCCGGGTCGGCAGAGGATTTTCAATCATGGACTCCAGCATGTGGGTCGCGACGATGACGGGACGTCCGACGCGGATGCATTTTTTGACGATCCGGCGCTGGATGATGGGGAGTTCCTCCATCGGGCATTCAATCCCCAGATCGCCTCGGGCGACCATGATGCAGTCTGAGGCGGCGATGATTTCGTCAATGACACTGACTGCGTGTTGGTCTTCGATTTTGGCGATAGTTCGGGCGGTGGAGCCCGCTTCGTCGAGGACGCGACGGAGTTCTAAAATATCGGCAGCCTCGCGACAAAAACTCAGGGCAAAGAAGTCGACCCCGATGGCGACTCCGACGGCGATGTCGTCGAGGTCTTTCTGGGTCAACGGAGGGAGGTTGACTTTGACTCCTGGAAGATTGATGTGGCGGCGGGACCCAAGGAGACCTGGCGTGAGAACCTCGCAGCGAATGTGCGGGTCGTCTTTGGAGAGGACCTTGAGATGAATAACTCCATTATCGACCAGGACCGTGTCGCCGACGGAAATGTCATTGATCAGGCCGGGGTAGTTGACATCGACGGAATAGACGTCTTCGCTTTTTTCGCCCCGAACGCTGAAATCAAGCGTGTCGCCAACTTTGAGATCAAGTTTGGTTTCTAGGTCGCCGGTCCGAATCGCCGGCCCCTGGGTGTCCATCATGATGCCGGTGATGATGTTGAGTTCATGCGATACTTCGCGGATGTTTTTGACCACATGGCGGACCCAATCGTGGGTGGCGTGGCTCATGTTGAGCCGAAAAATATTTGTCCCAGCCTCAATGAGGGCGCGAAGTTTCTCCCGGGATTCGGTGGCAGGACCTAGCGTGCAGATGATTTTTGTTTTGCGCATGTTCATGGTTCCAGAGGGTGGCTATGGGGCCTTGAGGCCGTTGATAATTTCTTCGACCCGGAGCGATTGATTGCCGATGTCGCGGAAGGTTTTCAAACGGGAAAATTCTTCCGCGCGGGGAAAGGCGATCGGGGCGGCGGAGGGCTCGGAAGCAAGGAGTTCTCTGGCCGCCAGATTGGGGTTGATGCGCGCGATGGTGCGGGAAATTTCCGCACTGATATCGGGGCGAAGCAGGAAATTGATGAAGGCGAGCGCGGCCTCCACCTGGGTGGCGGTCCGGGGGATGCAAAAGCTATCCACCGCCAGGTGGCTGCCTTCCTTGGGAAGGACCCATTGAAAATGGGAATCTGCTTGCATGAGAGCGGCGGCGGAATCGCTGCGAAGAATGCCAATATCGACCTCGTTATTTTGGAGGAGCGATTCGGGATGATCGGAATCAAAGGCTTTGATCTGGCGGAGCCATTTGGCCAGAAGGGGTTTGGCTTTGTCCAAATGGGCATCCGTGACTTCGTTGACGGGGAGATCGAGAACAGCGAAGGCCCAGCTCGTGATCTCCCGAGGCTCGTCCAAGACGACGATCCGTCCCTTGTTCGCTCCGGAAAAAACGTCTTCGTAGCCAGCGATTTTCTTTTTGACCCGTTCGGAATTGACCACAATGCCGATGATGTCAGCTCGGAAAGGGACTGAGAACACATTGCCGGGATCAAAGGGCAGGTTCCGAAACTCCGGGGCGAGATGTTGCAAATTGGGCAGAGCGGCCTGATTAAGCGGGAGGAGGAGGTTTTCCTTGATCAGGCCTTCGATGACATATTCTCCCGGCTCGATGAGGTCAGGGCGATCACGGCCGGAAAGCAAATTGGCCAGCATTTGCTCGTTGGAGGCATAGGTTTCCACTTCGACGGGGATCCCGGTTTCCTCCACGAAGCGTTCGATGATGGGGCGGGGGATGGAATCCTGCCGGTAGAAGAGATGGAGCGACTTCGGAGGAGGGGTGGGTTCACCGTCGAGAGGGGTCGGTTCCGGGGAAGGAGATTTTCCACAACCGGACCACATCAGGGTGGTCAAGCCGACTAGGCCGATCAGGGCGATCCGCAGAAGCGGAGGCCGCATTTCGCGACCGCGGCCACGAAATGGATAGGGAGTTCCTGATGGATCCAGGGCGAGCAAATCAATTTCCCGTAAGTCGTTCGCAAGCCGTGACGGTATTGGCCATGAGCATGGCAATGGTCATGGGGCCGACTCCGCCTGGGACCGGAGTGATGGCGGCGCAGCGTTCGGCCACGGCGTCGAAATCGACATCGCCGACGAGACGATAGCCGCGTTCGGTTTCTGGAGCCTCCACGCGATTGATGCCGACATCAATGACCACCGCGCCTTCGCGAATATGGTCGGCTCCGAGGAAATGAGGCCGTCCGATCGCCGCGATGACGATGTCGGCTCGGCGGGTGATCTCGGGGAGATCTCGGGAACGAGAGTGGGCCACGGTGACGGTGGCGTCTCCCCCCAGGCCGCGTCGCATGAGGAGCAGGGCCATCGGTTTGCCCACGATCATACTGCGACCGACGATGACGGCGTTGGCCCCGGCGGTGGTGATGCCGGACTCGGTCAGAAGGCGGAGGCAGCCAAGCGGAGTGCAGGGGACAAATCCGCTGGGATCGTCGAGGGCGAGCTTAGCCACATTGACGGGATGAAACCCATCCACGTCCTTGCGGGGGTCGATGGCCAGAACCACCACCGACTCATCGATGTGCGCAGGCGGCGGCGACTGTACGAGAATGCCATGGACGGCCGGATCCGCGTTGAGTTTTTCCACCAAGGCGATGAGTTCGGCTTGGGTGGTGGTGGCGGCGAGTTCGTGTTTGACCGAATGGAGGCCCAGTTCGGCCGCCCGTTTGTCCTTCGAACGGACATAGGCGCGGGAGGCGGGATCGTCGCCGACCAGAATGACCGCGAGGCCGGGACGTTGCCCGCAGGCGGTGAGTTTCGCAATCCGGAGTTTGGTTTCTTCGTGGACGCGTTGGGCAATCGTTTTTCCGTCAATCAGCTTCATTTTTCAATAAGGTTTCAATCCGTGCGCGGGTGGCTTCAAATTCTTCCTTGGAGAGGTTTGGTGGCACGGAAATTGTCGAAGCCATGATGACGGAGATGGAGGAAAAGGGCAATGGGATGATGAAGTTGTCCCAGGTCTTCAAGCGGATGCATCGGGAAAATGTGGCGTGCATGGGGACGAGGACAGCTCCTGTCGTTTGGGCGAGGAGGATAGCGCCAGGGCCAAACGAATAGCGGGGACCGCGCGGACCGTCCGGGGTGATGGCGACATCGCCAAAGGACTCGATGCAGCGCACCAACTCGCGAACGGCGGCGGAGCCGCGTCGGGAGGAAGAGCCGCGCACCACGGACATCCCAAGGCCTTCGACCACCCCGGCGAGGATTTCCCCATCACGGCTGGGACTGGTGAGGACCGTGACGCCGGGTCGCAGGCGGTGAGGGTACCTGCGCAGGAAGAGAAGAGTGATGCCGAGGATCCGATTGTGCCAAAAGCACATGATGACCGGCTTTTTGTAGGATTGGTCGCCTACGCCGACGCGATCATCGACCCGCACCCGGACGGTGGAGAAAAGGACCCGGAGCAGGAAGGTTCCGAGGGCGGCGAGAGCTTTTTCGCGAGTCATGGGAAAAGGAGCGGCTTCGCCGCGAGTGAAGGTGAAAGGGAGAGTGAAAAGGGAGTGATGAGTTTCGAGTGGCAAGTTGCGTTCAAATTCTCAAATCCGCCTGCAACCGATCGGGCGAAGCCCGAACGGCCAGGCTTTCAATCCGAAGTCCGCAATCGTTGGAGGCGGCTTACGAATGGCCAGAAGCAAGCAGAGGGGAATGGGCATCTTGTCGCCACGGCTGAGAGAAGCCTAATCGAGGAGTTCGGAGTGAGACCCTGTGCGAACGAGAACCGCGGCTTTGTCGATGAGTTGATAGAGCAACAGCCAGTCCCCACCGAGATGGCACTCGCGGTAATTCCTGAAGTTCCCGACGAGTTGGTGGTCGTGATTGCCTCGAGGGAGAGCCTTGCCTTCAGCGAGCAGATCGATCACCTCAGAGAGGCGGTTCATGTCCCGTCCGGTGCGTTTGATCCGCTGGACGTCCTTTGTGAACCGCTTCTTGAAAATGATCTCGCGCATCAGATTCCGAGGACGGCTTTGGCCTCGTCTGCGGTCTGGTAGCGTGGGAGATCGTCAATGGACTCATCCATTGCGGCAAGCGTGTTCGGGTTGGGAATCCAGTCTTCGATCAGGAGGGTGACAACGGCTTTGCAGGGTCCGCGCACGGGTTCGACAAGGGTCACAACCCCATCGGCGGAGACAGTAGCTTCGATTGCTTTTAGCGTCGCAGACATGATTGACTTGTAACCTAGCATTCATGGCCATTTTGCCAAGGCTGTTTTTGCCAGCCTGCCCAGATTGGACATGTCTGTTCGGGCGTTGTCCGATCCATTGCCGCAGGATTCATTTAAAATTCTCTGCCTTTCCTTTGCGTCCGTGGCGACGTTGAAAGCCTGGCCGTTCGAGCTGCGCTCGATCCGTTGCAGTGCGTGAGGCATGTTTTTCGGAATCAGAAGGGGAGGGTGGAAGGGCAAGGTGTGTGTTGCGAATGACCGGTGACCAATGACTAACTAAGTCAGAAATTGACGGAGAATTTTTTCCAGCACCGGTCGGGCCTGGGCCGCGAGCCCCGGATTGGCGTAGGCCATCCAGGTGATCCCGCTGGTGGTATCGAGTGGCGCGTCGGGAAATCCTCCCAGGGGGTGTTCGTAAACAATGCCGGCCTCTTCGATCAAAAGGGCGGTCGCGACATCGTAGGGGTGGCAAACCAAAGAAAATTCCAGATCGAGACAGGCATGAATGAGGGGGCGAATGTCGCCAATGAGGCGGTCATGGCCAGCGAGCAATTCGTAAAAAGCTCCTCCGGTGCTAATATATTGGTCGTCGAAAACGGTCGGTGAGGCGTCCTTTCCCAAACCAACCAATTCTTCCCAAAGCCGCTCCTCGATTTGTGCGGTGAGGGTTCGACCTTCGGGAAAATAGCGGGCGAACCAGGAAAACCCATGTCGGAAATCGGTGGCGGCGGAGGGTTGGAGTTGCAGCGGTTGCCGGGTTCCGTCGAGGACATTGGAGGAATTCATCTGCAATCCTTGCCCGCGCACCGCGCTGATTTGATCCGAACGCCATTGTTTGGTCGTCGGGAGTTCCGTCATCGCAGCGACAAAAATATCCGAGAGCATCGTCTCGGGTCCTTTTTGTGGGGCAAGTCCGGCCAGGGTCCAGGCGCTCCGTTTGTCGTACATCAGGCCCCGGGTGCCATCAATGGGATCGAGGAGACATTTCCAGCGGGTTTGGGCGGGCTTGAAATGGCGGGGAAAGCACGATTCCTCATCGAGGCCTTCCATCACGATTTCGACCGGTTCGTCTTCCGGCCATTCCCGGGCAAACCATTCGAGGATGGCGGCGTCACCAAATTTATCGATGGCGTAGATGGTGTCCGCCTTCGACTCATGGGCAACGGAGGAAAGGGCCTCGACGGATTGCCCCTGACGGTCGGCGAGCACCCGTTCGCGGATGGAGTCCCCGAGCGCACAAAGTTTGAGGCGAAGCGTTTCCCGGGAGTCGCTCACGGGGTGTCTTTGGGAGTGACGATCGTGGGCGCACCCGTGGGCGTCTCGGTGGGCGTCTCGGTGGGCGTCTCGGTGGGCGAAGGCGTGACGCCAGAATCCGGGGTGGCGGAGGCGTTGGGAGTCGGCGTCTCCATTCCCGGGGTGGGGGCGGTCAACGGGAGAGGAGAGGTCTCAGGACTTGGTCCAGGCGTCGGCGTTGGGATTGGCGTCGGCGTCGGAGTGGGCCAGGGAGGAACGACGTCTTCCCAAGAATGGAGTTCCGGCGCGATCCCGCCAATTTCGTCGAGGTATTTTTGGCAAAGGGCCTGCCAGTGTTCCAAGTCAGGTGGGGAGGGATTCTCGGCAGTTCCCGGGAAAACCAGATAGGCGACCTTGACCGAGCTGACCGGCCGGGAATTGGCGCCCGCGCGGGTGTTGATTTGTTGGCAAAGGCGGAGCGAAGCCTCCCCGACTTTGAAGGAGGGGCCCGCATCCCCGACGATGGTGGGATAGACTACGCCATCGTAGATGACGACGGCATAATCTCCGACGGAGGGCGCATAGGCATCGGTGGACTGGCGGAGCATGAACCCAGGCAGAACGATGGTGGGATCGGCTCCTGAGACCAGAAAACTGAAGGCCTTGAGGTCATTGATCGTCCGGGTGGTGTGCGCGATGGCCTCGTGGAGATCCTGATTGCGCTCGGCGGAGAGATTCGGCACGGCGTATTCGGCTTTGAGCGCGATGAGTCGTGCTTCGGCTTTGGGCAAGAGCGGGTTGATTCGGGCGGACTGGCGTGGCCAGCGGTAGCTGGTTTGCGGCTGAAAATAGCGACCGGAATCATCGACCGAAAAATTGCGATCACCGTCTGATCCGTCCACATTGACATCCATGTCGCCGACGACGAGAAGGGCCTTGCGGCTGGTCTCGGGGTCTTTCAATTCCAGAATGGTTTCGCAATCGTAAAAATTGTGGCGCGAGAGGACGGCATCGAGCGCAAAAAGATTTCGTCGAATCACCTCAATTTTATTTTTGTACAGGGTTTCAAAAAATGGCGAGACCGAGGCGGACTCGAGCAGGGTGGGGATTTTATTGAGGACCTCGGGAAGTTTGGAGTCGTTTCGGGCCAAATCTTCCAAAGTTTTGGCTGCGCGCGGCAGGGTCGCCGTGACCGTGATTTCGGCTTCGTAGCGATCGTCCTCGACCCGCTGAAGCGAGGCCGGTTCGTCGCTCTGGGGGGTGTTAAATTTTGTCCGAAAGGTCATTCCGTTGAATAATCGCCCCATCACAATGGGTTTCCGAGGGAGGACCGGAACTGGGGTTGGCGTAGGCAGAGGGGCCACCGTGGGAACCGGGGAGGGCGACGGGCTGGCTGGCGCGGTACGAATTTCCGGGACCTCCGGTTCCGCCACCGGCCGTTTGCAACCGACGAGGCTCAAACTACAAACGAGGGCGAGAGAAAAGACGCGCATGAATCAGGTGTAGGCGACAAAGGCCGCCACGACCTCCGAGGGCACATCGATTAATTTGTAATCTGCAGACGCCACGAAGAGAAGGGTCTGTTTGCCATGGCCAAGCACTTTTTTTGAGGAATCGAAAATCTCATGTTCGAGGGTGACAAATTTCCGGTTGTAGGACGCGATCCGGATGTGAACGCTGACGGTCTCGAACTCCTTGGTTTCGCGGACGAACTTGTGTTCGAATGACCGCGTGAGGATGTAGTAGGGCGTGCTCTGAAGATTGAACTTCGGCATGACGTTGTTGAAAAACAATTCCCGGGTTTTCCCGACCCACATGGCATACATGCCGAAATAGACATTGCCGACCGAGTTGGTGTCGGCGTAGGTAGCGACGAAAGTATGGATAAACCATTTGTCTTCGAAATGTCCGCCGAGATGGTGTTGGGGGGCGGGGGAGCCGTTTCCGGCCGTGACCGGCATGTGGTCTCCTGAGGGGGGGACGAAGGCTCCCGCCGACGGGGCCAGATCGGAGACCGTCGCGTTCAATTCGTCCGTGTCGCCGACGAAGTCTTCCCCGGCGCTGGGTTTGAGCAACAACCAGGCGATGGAAGCCAGGGGGAGGAGAGACCCCAGCATCATGAAGAGCGGGTAGCGAAGGAAATATCCATAGGCACAAATGACCACCGCCAAGCTGCCAATGCAGAACATTTTCACCTGGGGAATGGCATTGGTGGGACTGACGAGATAGCAACGCGCAATTCCCAAGGCGGCATATCCGACAAAGAAGGTGGCGTAAAAGATCATGAAATACTCGAGTTCGAGTCCAACCACCGCGCCCACCACGGCGATGAATCCGGCCAGAGCAAAGGCAGGAATCGGGGAGGTGAGGAGCCGTTTCGGCACCAAGGTAAGGAGGGCGTTCTTGGAGCGAGCGATATTATCCTGAAAGAACCATCGGAGCGCGATGTAGCCGCTGTCGAGCGTCGTGAGGACACAAATACAGAGAAAGGTGCAATAGGCCGCAAAGGTCCAAGGTGCGATGCTGGCTCCTTCGTGGAAATAGCGGAGAATGATTTCGTGTCCGTAGTGGTATCCGGCCAGTCCCTCCCGGAGCCATTGCCCCGCACCGTGATTCATGACCCACAAAGCGAGGGAGCCGTGGAAGAGCAACAACCCGAAAAACTCCAGTGAGCCGATCCAGTAGGCGGCGGCGATGGAGACGCGTTCGCGATGCATTTGAATGGCGCGTTGCCATTGCTGCAAATCGAGCCAGGGACCGACGAGGAACCCGATCATGATGGGCACGACATTGCCCCAATAGAGCCAGTCGTTTGTGGGGAGCTTGGTGAGGTGAAAAGAGCCGGTGCCGGTCTGGGCCATGTTGACGAGGATGACGGCAATACAGACGGCGAGGAGAAGCCCGAGAGCCCCATGGCTCCACTTGATCCGCCGGATATCAAACTCTTCGCCAAACAAAATGCCGGCCGCCAGGACGATGAGGAGGGTGAGCGGAAGATAAAGCGCCCAAGGTTCGAAGCCCAGCGGCGCCCATCCATAGCGGATGAAGGCAAAAATGGTCAGAGTGATGGCCAGAAGCTGATACAAAAAGAAAATCAACCGGAACGGACGCGACCACGTGTTGAAGAACCGGGCCAGCGATTCGGACCCGGATTCGCGGCGGGCGATATGATGAGTGACCAGACCAAACGCGAGGAGGCCAATGCCATTGGGGATGGCAAAGGTGAGCAAACCAAAGATGCCAAACTGGGTGGTGAATTGAACCGAGAAAAAGAGCCCAAGGCCCCACATCCAAGACAGGGCGACGGAATTGCCCCAAAGTAGAGTGGGGAACCATCGGTTGGAAGACGAGGAACGATCAGCAGCCATACAGGGGGGGAGAGTTAACAGAGCCGCAAGGGATCGTGCAAGCCGGGAGGCTGGACTTTTCGCGTCGGAGGAATCAACCGACAGAACCTTGCGCAACTCGACCCTTTGGACCAATGCCTTTAGTTTCCTCGGATGTAAAATTTGAAAAAATACAGCAATCCCGGCACCGATGACAATCGCAGCGGCCTAGGAGGAGCTCGGCGGATATCGTCGTCGTTGGGGGAGGAGACTCCGGCAGATCGGAAGAGAAGGGCCAGGGGGGAGGATCCGTTTTATAGCAGTCCTTCGCGTTGGAAGTATTCGTGGGCCGCCTCCAGCGTTTCCGGGAGCTTCCGGTGGGGATGCCATCCGCTGAGGCTGGAAAACCGGGTGCCGTCGCAGACCCATCGGGAGGGCCAAATTTCTTTGGCGCGGTCGCGGGTGAGGCTGGGAAGCTGATCGCGCAGGGCGGGGATGGCATCGACGAGAAAAGAGAGCAGGCGCATAGCGGGTTGGGGGAGGGGAACCGTCAGGCCGCGGGCCTGGCGACAGGCGGCGACGGCGGCGATAAGTTCTCTGTCCGTGAGAGTTTTGGGAGCCGCCAGGTAGTAGCTCTCGGGCGGAAGCAGGGAGGGCGAGTTCAGGGCAGTGAAGATGGCATCAACCAAATCTTCCACCGCGAGGAAGCTGTAGGTTTTGGTTTTGAGGCCTGGTTTGAGGCGGAAAAAATTTCCGGCCATGCGAAAGAGCGGGAGCGTGGCGGTATCGCGGGGACCGAGGATCATAGGGGGGCGCAGGATGGTGAGGTTCCGATGGGGAAATTCTGCCCGGAGAGCCTTTTCTAGAGTGACCTTGGAGGTTCCATACCAAGTGAGCGGTTGGTCGGAGTCGATTTCCGTTCGGGCGGCTCGATTCTCCGGAGTGGGACCGCCGGCGGAAAGCGAGGAGATGACCACCGTCTGGCAGGTCTCCGGCAGGGAGCGGACGCCTTGGAGGCTCCAGTCCACATTGGTGGAAAAATATTCTTCCCGGGTGCGGGCGAAGAGAATGCCGGCACCAAGAATGGCATGGTCGGGGTGAAGATCCCGCCAGTTGGCTGGGTCGGAGGAGAGAATTTGGAGGTTCGGGGGAGAGGGATCGAGACCTTCGGCGGCGAGTTGTTTTCGGAGTTTTTCTACCGAGCGGACCGGGACCCCCACCGTCTCGTAGAGGGGGAGAGCTTGCAGAAGAAGGTTTCTGCCCACGAATCCGGTCGCGCCGGTGAGGAGAAGTCTCATGGTTTTGACGTTATCCTAAAAGCAGAAATGAACCACGGAGTGCACAGAGGACACAGAGTGGAAGTAAGTGAAAATAAAAGGCTTATGAGTATTCGTAAAAAGTTCTGGGCTGCCATCTATAAAGTGCCTGCCAATCCATTGATCTCTTCTTTGTAAATCCCTGCCTCTGTGCTCTCTGTGACCTCTGTGGTAAATCTGCATTTTCCTATTTAGGGTTATGAGCTGAGGACTCAAGGTCCAAGGTTGGGATTCGATGTTCGATATTCGTCAGAGGGCCTTCTCAAAGATCTTCCAAGTGCGGTGTTGATTGGCGCCGAGCATGAGAGCGTTGTTGAGAATCTCAGTGTTGGCTTCTTCGATCCATCCCAGTTCGGCGTTTGGGTAGCGGGCCTTGGCGGAAATGAATTGCTCATGGAGCAACCAGGCGTGGAGCCCGCCGCGATCTCGGAAGCGGGGGGAAATTCCATAAACGACCTGACGGGCGGAGCGGATGGGACGCGTTTTCATCGCCCAGAGTACATGGAGGGGACGGAGCCAACGTGGGGTGGACTTCGTCAGGGCAAGGATTTCATTGAAGTTCGGCAGAGAGAGCGCCACTCCTGCGTTTTCGCCATCGCGTTCCGCAATAAGGATCATCTCGGGGTCCGCGATGCTTCGCATGTCGCCGGCGGCGACCAAAAGGTCATCCATGGAGATAGGAACAAAGCCCCAGTTGCGCTCCAAGGTGTTGTTGTAAACTTCGTGAACAATTTTGAGTTCCTCCTCGAGGCGGGAAAGATCGATGGGTCGAAGTTTGAGGCGGGAGCGGCGGGCTTCCCGGGCAACAATCGGAGTGAGCCGGGGAGGAAGTTCCAGGCGGTGGAGGGGAAGTTGCAAGCCGAAAGATTTCCAGACGGGCAAAAATTCCCAGTCGGTGAGCAATTTTTCATAGTAGGCCGGATTCCAGGTCAGCCCAAGGTAGGGGGCAAACTCGAACCCTTGGGTGAGGAGACCGCACTCATCATTGATGCTCGGATTGTAGGGGCCGCGGATGGTGAGGAGCCCGTGTTGTCGGAGAACGGCGGCAGCGGCTTCGAAGAGTTTTCGAGCGGTGTCTGAATCGTCTTCGCAGGCAAAAAAACCAAAGAAGCCGGTTTGGTCTTTGTAGAAGGTATTATGGGCCCGGTTAATGATGGCGGCGATGCGTCCGACGGGCTGGCCATCGCGGGTGGCGATGAAGGCATGAACCTCTCCATAGCGTTTGGAAAAGACGGAATCAGGTGCCAAGATCTTGGCGACCGATCCAGGAAAGGAGGGAATGAAGGCCTTATCTTTGTGATGAAGGTCTTCAGCGACATATTCGAATTGTTTCCGAAGACGGGATGTTTGACAGGGAGTGATCGAAACCATGGATGCGTGCGCGAGTGAAAAGTGAAAAGTGAAGGGCTAAAGTGAAAAGTGGAGGCTATCCCTTTTGAAAGCCTGGCCATTCGGACTCCGCCCGATCCGTTGCAGCACTCTTGTCGAGCGAAGATGTCAGATTTTTTTCAAAAATCTTCCAGGCGCCTTGAATGACGCCGCCGATGAGGGCGGAATGTTTGAGGATCTCGGTGTTGGATTCTTCCATCCAGCCGAGGGTGGCGCTGGTATAGCGTTCCTGGGCGCGCATGAATTGTTCATGAATAAGCCAGACGTGAATGCCGCGATCGCGATAGGGAGGAGAAACCCCTAGAACGGCCTGACGACAGCTCGTGATGCGATGGGTTTTCATCAGCCAGAGAATATGGGGAAGCCGCAGCCAACGCGGAGTCTTTTTAATTCGGGCGAGGATTTCGTTGAAGTTGGGCAACGTGATGGCCACGCCGGCGTTCTCGCCATCGGACTCCGCAATGAGCAGGAGATTGGGGTCGGCGATGGCCTTGATGTCGTTGGCTGCGCCAAAGAGGTCCTCCATGGAAATGGGCACGAACCCCCAATTTCTTTCCAAGGTGGCATTGTACACTTCGTGGACAATTTTGAGTTCATCCTCAAGGTGCGAGAGGTCCATGGGGCGGAGTTTGAGTTGCGAACGTTGGGCCACCCGGGCGACGACGCGGGCAAAACGGGCTGGCTCCGCCGTTCGGTCGAGAGGCACTTTCATGCTAAAGATCGTGCAAACAGGATTCAGCCCCCAGCCAGTCAGGAGGTCGGGATAGAAGCGGGGGTTCCAGGTCAGGCCATTGCAGGGCGGTGAATCGAAGTCATTGGTCAGGAGACCACAATCGTCATTAATGGACGGATTGTAGGGACCACGTATGGCGGCGAGCCCTTCTTGCCGGAGGATTTCTGCCGCCGCATCAAAGAGGGCCGCGGCGGTGGCGGGGTTGTTTTCGGCTGCAAAAAATCCGAAAAATCCAACCATGTCGTTGTGATAGGTGTTGTGGGAACGATTGATGATGGCGGCGATACGACCGACCGGACGTCCATTCCGGATCGCCAGCAGGGGGTGAATCGATCCATGCCGGAGATGGAAGGCCGAGGTGGGGCTGAGGGATTTGACAATGCTTCCGGGAAACGGCGGAATGAACGCAGGGTCATCCCCATGCAAGTCTTCCGAGACGTTTTCGAATTGGCGTCGAAGCTTGGGGGTGTCGCATGGGATGAGCGAGACCATGGAAATGCAAGGGATTCGCCCGGGCGGAGCGCGTTCCGTGGTTACCGGGACGCGATAGGCTGCACGGCGGAACCGTTGTCTGAAGGCGTTCCTGCGACGACAGGCTGCGTGTCCTTGCCGGTGGGCTCTGGGAGACGAAAATCGAAGACGTTCGCCTTTCGTTTGCCTTCGCCCCCCCCATTATAGGCGGGATCTTCGAACGTGCCAAGTTCGCGGGCCAATTTGGCAAAGACTTCCAGCACGCGGTCGAGATCATCGTCGGTGTGGGTCGCCATGTAGCTGGTGCGGACGATGGCTTCACCGTAGCGGACGGCAGGATAGATCGCCGGGGTGGCGAAGACGCCCTCTTCGAAAAGTCTTTGGGTGAACTGAAAGGCACGGGCTTCACTGCCGATGAGAATGGGAACGATGGGCGACTGGGTCGTGCCGATCTTGAAGCCCATGCTCTTGAACCCAGCATGCATTTTGCGGGTGTTGCGCCAGAGATAGTCAGCCCGTTCGGGTTCCTGCTGCATGATTTCGAGAGCCTTGAGAACGCCGCCGGCGACCGCGGGTGCGAGCGAGGCGGTGAAGATGAGGCAACGGGCGCGATGTTTGAGATATTCGATCATTTGCCCATCACCGGCGATAAATCCGCCCATGGATCCCAGCGATTTCGAGAAGGTCCCCATGATGATGTCGACCTCGTCATTGAGTCCAAAATGATGGACGGTCCCCCGTCCTTTGGGGCCAATGACACCAAGAGAATGGGCCTCATCGACATAAATGCGGGCTCCGTATTCCTTGGCGACTTCCAATTGCGGTGGCAAGTCGGCGAGATCTCCGGACATGCTGAAAACGCCATCCATAATCACAAGCTTCCCGGATTCAGGGGTTTGACGCTTCAGGCGGTTGCGCAGGGATTCGGCGGAATTGTGCCGGTAGGGAACGAGTTTGGCCGGTGCAAACTGGCATCCGTCGATGATGCTGGCGTGGTTTTCTCGGTCGCAGAGAATGACATCGCCTTCCTCGGTGAGGGAGGCGAGGGCTCCTTGATTGGCAAAGAATCCGGTGGAAAAAAGCAGGACCGCTTCGCGTTGGAGGAAGTCCGCGAGGGCTTCTTCCAGTTGGGAGTGCAGTTTGATCGTCCCATTGAGGAGGCGGGAACCGGTACTGCCCGCTCCGAACTTTCGAGTCGCGTCGCAGGCGGCTTCGATCACGCGCTCGTCTTGGGCGAGGCCCAAGTAGTTGTTCGAGCCGATCATGATTTTGGTCTCTCCCTCGCAGAGCACATGATTGCCATCGGTTTCGTCAATGCAACGGAAGTACGGATAGAACCCCTGGGCTCGTGCGTCTGCACTGTCCCGGTAATCCCGACATTTCTGGTATAAGTCTCTGGCCACGTGAGGCATCAAATGAAGGGATAAGGTTGCATGATCAGTTTCATTGTAAAACCTTTTTCACCAAGGCTGTGAGTTGCGATCGGAGAATCAGGAATTGGAATTTGTGGTGAGAAACGGAAGGGATGCAAGGTTTAGTTGCAATTCGGTATTTTCCAAGAAGGGTTTGATTGGGCTGAGCAGGCTTTTTCAGGTCGGCTTTACCTGTTCGCGAGAGCTTTCAGGCGATTTGCAACGACGGCCGGATAATTGTGGCAAAATTCGGCCCGGGTGGCCGCGATGCGCTTGGGAGCGAGTTGGTAACGCCTTCCCTTGAAGGCCCGAGATGCAAATTCGAATCGCATTTTCCCGGCGGACCACCCCGAAACGCGCCCGATCAAAATCGAGTGCCGGGAAAACCGTCCTTCCCTGCCACCGCTTTCTCCTGGCGCCGGCCGGCCGTTCCACCTCTCCAGTATCACCAAGGCCGACAAGGTTTTTGCGATGACTCGCTCCAAGATACCAGATGCGATTGGGCTGGCAGGCGACAAAAATTCTCGCTCATACCCCACTGGCTGGCGTCCTGTCAGCGGCCTGCGGACATAGTGCAGGATCTCCTGACCGGGAATTGGCCTTGCTTGTTGGAAGGCGCTGTCGTGCGGGCAGTCGAACTAAAGTTCGAACCCTGTCGTAGAAAAAAATCGGGGCGACAGGATTTGAACCTGCGACCTCCTGGTCCCAAACCAGGCGCTCTACCAAGCTAAGCTACGCCCCGATGCACTGCAAAATCGCTGGTTTTTGAAAAATGACAATGATTCTTATTGAGAGAATAATTCGTGGGCCAAAACGCTGAGGCAATAAAGGGCGGCTGTTTCGGTCCGAAGGATGATGGGACCGAGGGTGATGGGCTGGCATCCGCGGCTCTTGGCCAGGGAGAGTTCGGCCGGTGTGAAGTCGCCTTCCGGGCCCACCAGAACGCAAACACTGCTCGGCGCAGGGTGGTCGGCGAGGACATCCTTGATCCGGCGGGCGTCGGGTTGGAGCGAGGCAATGAGCATCAGTTCGCTGGGCTCGTTGTGCTCAAGAAAGTTCCCCGGCGACTGGGGAAGTCCAATTTCCGGGAGGCGATTTTGACCGCATTGCTTGCAGGCTTCGATGGCGATTTCGCGCCATTTGTCTCGTTTTTTGGCTGCATCGGCCCCGGAGATTTGGACCACGGTGCGGTCGGAAAGGAGGGGCGCGATCCGGGCGGCTCCGAGTTCAACCGCCTTCTGAATGATGAGGTCCATGTTTTTACCCTTGGGTATGGCTTGGGCCAGGGTGATGGCACAGGCCAAAGGAGGCGTGGGGGATTTTTGGCCAATTCGCAGAAGCACGGACTTGCCTTCCAGGGCGCAGATTTGCGCGGAGGCTTCGGTGCCTTCGCCGTCGAAGATGACAACACGATCATTTGGTTTCAGTCGGAGGACATCGAGGGCGTGATGGGATTCGGAGGTATCCAGTCGGGGGGAGGGGGCGTGCCACGCGGGGGCTGGGAGATAAAATCGATTCATGAGGAGGTGATAAGTGGAAAGAAGAGTCAGGGAATTGGAGTCGGGCGGGGTTTGTCTGATCCGGCCGTGTCGGATTTTCCTTTGCGACCTTGGCGGCCTTTGCGTGAGGTATGTTTTTTCTGAAGAATGTATTCTTCCAGCGCTTCTTGCCACGGACGCGGAGGATGGCCGATGACGGCGGCCAATTTTTTCGTTTCCAAGGCGGTATGCGGGGGGCGCGGGGCAGAAAAGTTTTTCAGATCGGCCAAAGCGATGGGATCGACGGAAAGCGCACGCAGTGGCCAGCCGGCCCTTCCGGCCACATCGAGAACGTGTTGACCGTATGCCTGCCAGGTGCAGGCTCCGGAGTTGCAGGCATGATAGAGACCGCCGACTGGCGCGGAGGAGGCCTCCGCGTCAAGAAAGGGATCTAGCCACTCGGCGAGGTCCAAGGCGGAAGTGGGGGAGGAAATTTTATCGGCGATGGCTTCTACGCGGTCATTGGCCAGGGCCCGCTCCAGGATCATCTCGACGAAGCTGGGCTTGTCGGGGCCGAAGACCCAGGAAACTCGAACCACGACGTGGCGGTCGGAGGATGCGAGAACGGCGGTTTCTCCGTCGAGTTTGGTTTGACCGTAGTGGCCGAGGGGACGGGCGGGATCCATTTCACGATAGGGCTCGGTTTGGACGCCGTCGAACACGTAGTCGGTGCTGAAGTGAATGAGCCGGGCGTTTTTCTCTGCGGCCACCCGCGCCATCAGTCCGGGGGCGGCGGTATTGACCGTAGTGGCCTCGTCGCGGGCCACCTCGCAGAGATCGACATTGGTGAGGCCGGTCGCATTGACGAGAAGGTCGAACTCGGCTCCAGCCAGGAGTTGCGCGAGGGCGGGGAGGTTCGCAACGTCGAGTTCCGGACGGGCGAGGGCGTGGACGTCGTGACGGTCCGACCAAGCACGAACGAGGGCGGCCCCGACCCGACCCCGGCTTCCCAGAATGAGGACCCGACTCACGGACGGGCGAGGATCTTTTCCCACCAAGCGCGATTCTCGAGATACCAGTGGACGGTTTCGCGAATGCCCTCCTTGGGATCATGGATAGGCTTCCAGTCGAGACCGGCGTGTAGCTTGGAAGAATCGATGGCGTAGCGACGGTCATGCCCGAGGCGGTCGGTCACGTAGGAAATGAGGTCGCGGGGCTTGCCCAGCGTTTCCAGGATCAACTCGACCACGGCAATATTTTCCAGTTCCGCATCGGCACCCACATTGTAAACCTCGCCGGGAATGCCATCGAGAAGCACCGCCATGATGGCGCGGCAGTGGTCATCGACGTGAATCCAATCGCGGACATTGAGGCCATCGCCATAGACGGGGAGTTTTTTGTCCGCCAGGGCGTTGGTGATCATCAGGGGGATGAGTTTTTCCGGGAATTGGTAAGGGCCGTAGTTGTTGGAGCACCGGGTAATGAGCACCTCTTGCCCGAAGGTTTTGTGGGCGGCGAGGACGAGGAGGTCGGCTCCGGCCTTGCTGGCCGAGTACGGGGAACTGGGGTCGATCGGAGAGGTTTCGGTGAAGCGGCCCTCGGATCCGAGGGAACCATAAACTTCGTCCGTGGAAATCTGGACGAAGCGTTTGATGCCGTGACGGCGGGCGGCTTCGAGGAGTACCTCGGTGCCGGCGATGTTGGTGTGCACGAAGTCGCCGGGCGAGGAGATGCTCCGATCCACATGGGTCTCGGCGGCAAAATTGACCAAGGCAAAAAATTTGTGCTTGGCCATGAGGGCGTCCATGGCGGCCCGGTCGGCGATGTCTGCCTGGACGAATTCGTAGCGTTCGCCGCATTGTTCGGGGACTCCGGCGAGGTTGTCTGGGTTGCCCGCATAGGTGAGGGCATCGACATTGGTCAAAAATTCGGGCTGGTAATGTTCCAGCACGAATCGCACAAAGTTGCTGCCGATGAACCCACAGCCGCCAGTCACAAGAAGTCGCATGGACCGATTGTAGCCAATTCAATTCGTCTCCCGCAATGAGGAAAGTTCACTACCAATGCCAACGCTGCACAAACTGCTGCAAATGGCCGGGTTTTGTCAAATTGACTGAGGAAGACATTACCCGGATCGCCGGCTTTCTGGGGCTGTCGGAAGGGGACTTCATCCAAAGTCACACCCGGCTGCGTCAACATCGCGACGGCCTGGCCCTCATCGACAAGCCCAATGGGGAATGTATCTTTCTGGAGGGGCGGGACTGCCAGGTCCAAGCGGTGAAACCTGCGCAATGCAGCGGATTCCCCAATACGTGGAATTTTCCAGGTTGGCGGGATGTCTGCGAGGCGATCGAGGTGGAAGAAAAAATCTGAAGGGGATTGCCTCTACGAATCGCTCGATGTCACTGGAGGGCAGGCTCACTTTTGCCGCCCACCTTTGGACAAGGCCGCGTTTTTTTCGCTCCACGCCCGTGATTTTTCACCTTCTGCGTGAGGGGCCTTCACCAGAGCACCCCGTCCGGAGTTCTCGCCAGAATGCCTTGACCCGGGAGAATGATTTAACAACAAGTCACTCATGACAACAGAAGAATTAGTCGCCGTACGCCTTCTGCCTGAAGCGCTGGATTTTCTGCGGGAGTTGGTCGAATCCAACAGTTACTCGCTCAATCGCGAGGGCGTGAAAAAGAACGCGGACTTGATCAGCACGCGTTTCTCGAATTTCGACTGGGCCGAGCACCGCATCGCCTCCCCGGTCGAGGGAACAGGGCGGCATTTGCTCCTCGACTCGGGGCATGTCGGCCCCGTGGTTTTTCTCATTTCACATCTCGATACGGTTTACACCGCAGAGGAGCAGGCAACCGCCGGGCCAGGATGGAATCCGGAGGGAGAGCGCGTGCGCGGGCCGGGAGTAGTCGATAACAAGGGCGGAACCGCCATGCTTTGGCTGGTCTTGCGAATCTTGCAGGAAACGGCACCAAAAACCTTTCACGCGATTCGCTGGGTGGCGGCATGGAATGCCGCGGAGGAATTGTTGATGCCGGACTTTTCGGTCGCATGCCTGGCCTTCGCTCCGGCGCCGAAAGCCGCGCTGGTTTTTGAAGCGGACAATTCGGCCACGGCCGGGACTTGGGAGGTGGTCCATTGGCGCAGTGGGATCGTTCGCTACCGCCTCATTTGCGAAGGCCGTGGGGCCCATGCCGGAAACGGTCATGAAAAAGGGCAAAATGCCATCGTGGGACTCGCTTCCGCCATTCTCGAAATCTCGGGCTGGACCGACTATGGGAGGAACACGACCATCAATGTCGGGACCGTGCAGGGCGGCGAGTCAACGAATCGCGTCCCCGACCTTGCCGAAGCCACTTTCGAGATCCGTTTCCGGGACCCCACCCACTTCGCCGAACTCGAAGCCCGGCTCGCCAGCCTGCCTGCGACGATCGGTTGCTCGCTACGCATTCAAAAAGTCGCTGAAATCACCCCGCTGGATCGCGGAGCGGACGGCGACCGCCTGGAAAGCAACTGGCGCGAAGCCGGGCGGGAACTGGGCCTGAGCGTTTCGAGCGGGGGCCGCCGCGGATCGAGTGATGCCAATTATTTCTCCAGCCATGCCCCAACGCTGGACGGACTGGGGCCACGTGGCGGGAACATGCACGCCATCGAGCGCCGGGACGGTTCCATCCAGATCACGGAATATCTGGAACTGGATTCCTTCGCCGCGAAGGCTGCGCTAAACGCCCGCGCTCTCACTCGGCTCTTTCCCTAGCAGAGGAGGCTACTCAAGCTCAGGGGTTTTTTTCGTCGCGGAAGCGTAGCCTCATCAAATTTTGTTCAAGCGTCGGTAGATGGCCGGTGAGGTCTGAAAGCGCTTGCGGAAAGCCTTGCAGAGATGATTGGCATCCGAAAACCCCGTTTGGGCCGCCACTTGTTTGACAGACCATTTTTGTTCGCCCAATAATTTCGCGGCCTCTTCCAGCCGAAGACGATGAACAAATCCCGCCGGACTCATCCCGACGACCTTGCGGAAGTGGTGGCTGAAATTCGAACGACTCATCCCGTTGGCCGCCGCCAAATCGGCCACGGGCAGCCCACGATCAAGACGCGCCAGCATGTGTTCGCGGCAAAAACGAAGAAGCCGCTCCCGGGCATCAAAAGGATGCCGCAAAAAGAACGCCTCACGCTCCAGATCGATCATCCACGCGAACAAATCCGCTTCCAGTTCGTAGGGGTCCAGCCCAAAAACTCTCTTGGTCCCCTCGATTAACCGCCGAGCGCTCCGTATGCAGGCATGGTCTTCGGACAAAGACAGCCGGGAGTTGACCAAATTGGGATGCTGCTCCAAACGACGAACCACATAGGGATGGTGGACGATGATCCAAAGGAATTCCCAGGCGGGACAATTCGGATCGGAAGAATAAACATGTCGCGATGGGAGGGAGGCGCAAAACGCCTGACCGGGTTCCACCTGCCATCGTCCCCGGGATGAATGGAATATCCCCCATCCCGCCAAGGTGAACTGGAAAAGCCACATTGGGTGAGATCGACTGGCTCCCCGCTTCATTCCCTCCCAGAAATAAGGATCATTGGGGGTGATGACGCTCCTGCCCCACGAAATATGGCCATTTTCCTGGAGGGTTTTTGGAGGAAAACTTTTCACATATTTACCATAAGTTCATCGCAAGATCCCATCAACTGCGATTTTTCTCTTCCAGATCGGGAGTATGATCACTGCGCACCCAATGAAACTATGCCTATAAAAGTTGCCATGATTGGAGCCGGATCCATCGGATTCACCCGACGCCTGATACAAGACCTCCTGACGGTGCCGGAACTCACAGACACCGATTTTTCTCTGATGGATCTGAGCCGGAGCAACCTTTCGATGGTGGCGCAGCTTTGCCGTCGGGATATTGCCGCCAACAAGCTGCCTGCGACCTTGCAGGCCACCACAAATCTGCGGGAGGCCGTTACCGGCGCCGATTACATCATCTGCACTATCCGGCAAGGAGGCTTGGATGCGTTTCAAACCGACATTGACATCCCGCTTCGCTATGGGGTGGACCAATGTGTCGGAGACACCCTGGCGCCAGGAGGATTGATGTACGCCCAACGTTCGATCCCGGCCCTGCTCGAAATCTGTCGTCAGATCCGGGAGGTGGCCAAGCCCGACGCCCTGCTCCTGAACTACACCAATCCCATGGCCATGAACACCTGGGCCTGCAACGCTCACGGGGGCGTGCGCACCATTGGGCTGTGTCATGGCGTCCAGGGCGCGCACTGGCAAATCACGCGCTGCATTGAAATCTGGGCTCGCAAACGCAAGTTAATCAAGCCCGGGGAAACCCTCCATCGGCGGGAAGTGGATGTCACGGCGGCCGGCCTCAATCACCAGACTTGGTTCCTCAAAGTTCACTGGCGGGGCCTCGACATGGTCCCTCTTTTGCCGGAGCTTTTTGCCGCCCACCCGGAATACTCGCGTACGGAAAAGGTGCGCATCGATGTGTTGCAGCGTTTTGGCTATTACAGCACGGAATCCAACGGACATTTGAGCGAATACCTTCCGTGGTATCGCAAACGTCCCCGCGAAATCCGCAAGTGGATTGATCTCAGTTCCTGGATTCATGGCGAGACCGGCGGCTACCTGAGAGTTTGCACGGAAGGAAGGACTTGGTTTGAGACGGATTTCCCGAACTGGATGAAAGAGAAGCCTCCCATCATCCAAGCCGAAGATCGCAGTGAGGAACATGGTTCCTACATTATCGAGGCTCTCGAAACCGGTCGGCCCTACCGCGGACATTTTAATGTTCCCAATCGTGGTCACATTTCCAATCTTCCCGAGGGTTGCATCGTGGAGATTCCAGGGTTCGCCACGCGAAACGGAGTGGAGATACCCACAGTCGGTGCGCTCCCTTTGGCCTGTGCGGCCACCTGCTCGGTCTCAGCGCGGGTTCAAGAAATGGGGGTCCAAGCCGCGATCCATGGCGACGTCCAGTTGCTCAAACAAGCCATGTTGCATGATCCACTCACTGGAGCGGTCTGCAACCCGGAAGAGGTCTGGCAAATGACGGATGAAATGCTGGTCGCACAAAAAAAGTGGCTCCCTCAGTATCGCGACGTCATCCCTGCCGCCGCAGCGCGATTGAAACGTCATCTCCGCAATGGCACCCGGGTTGTTCCACACAAATCACGAGGAGCGGCCCGGCTGAAAACGCGTTCGGTCCGGGAATTGTCCCAAAATCGAACAGAAGCCCGAAAAAATGCCGCTGCCGCGGACAAAGGGAAGATGACCTCGGGCGCGTGAGCGTGCTCCCGGCTTCCCCGCTCAGCCGTGAACAGCGCCCGCGGGGACTGCCCACGGTGAGAGATCGCACCGGGCAACACCGTCCAGGCAACACAGGGGACTTCTGCTGCCCGGTGATGAGTAAAGCGCGGCAGAGAGGAGAGAGTAACCGTCACACGCAGGAAACGAAGTGTGGCGGGAAGGAAACCGGGAAGTCTTAGGCCCCTCATAGTGCCGATGGAAAGATTCGACTGGCGGAGACATCGCAGCCCACCTGCCGCCGCCCGGAGTGCATACTCTCCCGTTGACTTCGAAGACTTGGTCCTACCAAAAAATTTCAGTGTCGCCATGGAGATTATCCCGATTTCGGGACTTTCGCCTCTGGGCAGGGTGGTCGCTGCCAGGGCAAGCTTCGGGGGATTCGTCCAGCATGTCCCGTCGCCACCGGATCAACTCCTCCCGCTCCGGGGAGGACTGATGATTCACCGAACAGAACTTCCCAGCTTGCCAATTCAAAGCATCAAGCGGACGGAGATGGCCTGGCCGAACCGTCAGGACGTCGATTTTTCCTGGAGGCGTTCCACTTCGGTGTGGGGGACGATGAGGGACGTTCCGGTGGCTTTGATGAGGATCAGGTTGCCGGTGGGATCGAGGCCAGTGAAGGTGCCCTGGGTGGGGGAGCCATTCGGGCGGGTGATTTCGACGGGGCCCGGCTGGTGATGGGCGTTGAAAATTTCGATCGCTTGAGCGAGACCGGTGGCCAACATGGCTTCATGCGCGTCGGCGAGGGCGTCAAGGACCGGGATGATCAAGTCGGTTGCTTCGGGACTGTCGGGGAGTTGGTCCGCCAGGCGCGTGGTGATGGTCTCTAATTCCGGGGTGTGTTGCCAGGGAGTGTTCCGGACATTGAGTCCAAGGCCGACGGTGAGGGTTTCGTGTCGGCCTTGCTCGATGAGGAGGCCACCCAATTTTTTCGAGCCGATCATGAGATCGTTGGGCCAACGCAGACGCGCATCCGCCAGGCCGAGGCCGTGGAGCATCTCGCGGAGATGGTTGCCCACCATGAGCGAAAATCCATTCCAGCGAGAGGGACCATCTTCCGCCGGGAGGACGGCGGAGATCCAAAGACCGCCCTCCTCGGAAACAAAGGCGCGTCCAAACCGTCCCCTCCCGGCCGTTTGCGAGCGGGCGGTGACGGCGGTCCAGGCCGGAAGCTCGCGGGCAATGTCGTTGGTGGAAGAGACCGAATCGAAGGCCTGCAGGTGCCACATGGCGGTGCCGACGCGGGAAAAAGATGGGTTCATCGAGGTCGGGATTGTGGGAGGGACTTGGCGGGTTTCAAAATGGATTCAAGGGATCTTCCCTGAAGGATTGAAATTCCTTGAGCATCCGCTGACTTGGTGGGCCGATCAGAAGGTCGATGGCAACTAAATTTCCCGCATGGTCTCGTAGAACATTGCGATCATGGGCGTCTGCGGCGACCAGTCCAAGTTTTTCGGAATAGTAGATTGGAGTGTCGAGATTGAACGAAGTGGACTGAAATCCAAAGCCGCCCATATAAATATCAATTTCTTCTTGAGTTGGGTTTGGTAGTTCTGGGTGGACGCTGATCCAAGGTTGGGATGTTACGATTTCAATATGCTCAGGGCATTCTGCGTCTCCTGAATAGAAAACTCCGATCAAACGCATATCATCTCCAAAGATCGCGTTTTGCGCCCCCAATCGTCTCAGGTAATCCAATGGGGAGGCCCCGAGATCTTCTCTGAAAGTCGAGTATCCAAAGCGATTGGACAATGTGGCTTTGATGGCGAGATTTTCAATCGTGTCATCTCGGTAAACCCGGTGCTCGGCACCTTCGCCAACGAACTTGAATTGCTCGATATAAGTATGATCGAGCGCGCGTCCTACTGTGTGCGCCCATTCGACGAGGGCGAGACGCTCTGCCCGATACTGACTGATCCCTTCTGTACGCGCTCGAATTGCCTGCGCGCTTCTGCGGACGAAATTCGCGGCTGATTGTGGCGAATTGTTCGCTGCTCGTCTGCTTTCTTTTTCAACCATTTTGGAAGAGTGACCATGGCCATACTATTCCTTGTCCGGCGCGAGGTGTCAACTTGACCTTGCCCGACGATGCCGAATCCTGTTTGCCCAACGGACGTTTTTTATCGAGTTCCTGCACGGGTTCATCGTGAGGAAATTCAAATTTCACCTTACCGGTCATAGCTGGAGAAGTTTTAGCGCCTTTGCCTCACCCTCCGTGATGGTGACTTCCACAGCGTGTTTGGCTTTCGCGAGCAGGGCTTGGGCTTCCTGGCGGGCGGCGTGGGCCTGACTCCAGCGCGGGGACGAAGGACGATGAACTCGGAGGAACCAACGGCTGGTACGGTGTCGCCGGTGTTCACGACTGCGATCTGACGGACGGCTTGAGGCGATAAAGGCCGCTACCGGAAAACGCTGGGAGGAAATTGCCGAATCGCTGGGAGTGACTCGCGAACATTTGTACAATTACCGCACTGGAAAACATATCCCTCCCCAACATATCGAAATACGCCTTGAAACCGCAGAGCGGGAGGCCGGTGTAACACCACCATTTCAGGAACAGTTTGCAACAGCGAGCGGAGAGGACACGGTGAAGCTCCTTGAGTCGGCGACGCGAAGGGAACTCTTCCGGGTGATGCCGGCGTCAGTGCAACAAAAGTTGCTGGAGGGCGATCTGGCGGAGATGAACAATCGGATGATCGGATGCCTGATGAATGCGGAGCGCCTAACCATGGCGGGGAAGACCACCGTCGATATGGTCTGCAAGGAGGGTGGCGGAGCGTGGCAGCCTTTTGACAGCTTAACGAAGCGCCCGACAAAACAGGCAGGGCCGCCGCCGATCCCTGGGCCATCGGAGCCATCTGCGCGACCACAACAGGTCGTCGTCGTGGACTTCAATATGTCCTTCGGAAGCATGGTGGAATTAATGATCAAATGGGCCTTTGCGGCGATTCCGGCGATGATTGTTTTGTTTGTCGGTTTCATGATAGGTTCGTTTTTATTGGCGGCTTTTATTGGCGGAATTTTTGGCGGAAAGTACTGAGTTGAGTTTTTTTCCGCAACTCAGCCAACCGAAACAACCCGTCCCTCACGCCTCTGCTTTGACTGTGCCAGCCTCGCTGGCACATGGAGCACAGTAGCCAATTTACCAAACATCTTTCCCGGCGTGCCCAGTCCGCTGGGTGTGGATGTGTTCATAGCACGGCACGCCGGGAATCCCCTTTTCCGGGTCGGAAATACGGAGGGCCAGCGCGATGAAAGCCGCGCTCCTCAATACTCTGGCCTGGTTGACCGGCGTCTCAAAGCAAGTCCTGGCCTTCCTCCTACCGATTGCCTTGGAGATCGTCACCGAATTGGCCACCTCCGCCGCCCCCGGCCCGGAGAGGCAGGCCGTCGCGGTCGCCCGGCTCAAGCGCAAAGCGACTGCAGCGGGCGTCGTCGTGGTGTCCTCCAGTCTGCTTAATCCTAAAAACGGCAGTTGAACATTCGCCAAACGAGCACAAGTTGCTGTAAAAGAGATGGATGGCCGATAATTATTCTCTAATTCCACTTCACCCCCAAGGTGAAGACTCCGAGACAACTCTGAGCACCGTATTTGCGACCTCGCTGGGTGAAGCCGATGCGGCCACAGGGGAACTGCAAGTGCAAACCCCGGGCGGGAAAGTTTTCGTGGACTGGGACGCCCAAGCCCCGTTGACCCCAATTAGACAACTGGTGTTCTTCTCGCAGTTTCTTAAGATCACGATGTCCGCCCGCTTGGAGCTGTCACGTCCGAAGGTGATCGGGTATTCGACCCGAATCCGGGAGAGCGGATATTTGTAGTGGTGGAGAAGCGTGTGCAGCCAGAGTTGGCGGACGATTTCCTCCGGCTTCGCCATGACCTCTTTCTGGCGCACCTGGCATTTTAGATAGGGCTTGTTGTTCTTGGTCAGAAGAAGCTTTTCGACAGCCGCGATGGTTGTCTCGGAGAAATGCGCGGCGCGGGAAAACTGGGCGAAGAGTCCGGGGAGTTACCGGCCATCCAGTGGATTGATCCACTTCAGGGACGGGAACCTAGCGAAAGCGCGGTCGGTCGAATAGAGCACGCACGCGTGCTCGACGGCAAGCGCTGCCAAGTGGGCGTCACTGACCAGATTTCCACTGGCGGAGGATGCGTTGAGCTGCTCTTGGAAGATTCGCCAATGGAATTCGGTGGGATTGACGAGGCGAACACACGGCTGGGCGAACCAGCTTGAGACTCGCTCCAGGGCCTCATCGCGGGTGAGAGGCCGGACGTGGAGTCTTGCGTTGGTGGCGATGCGAATGAAGGCATTCACAACCGGCCAGCACAGACAAACGGAGTCCGTGCCGCTGAGGCTGCCATCCCACCATGAGGCGGCCATTTGGTGATGCGGCGAGAGGGTGTCCTCGGCATAGAGCAGCAGATTCGCATCGGGCAGGATCATCGCCAGTCGTCCCCTTCTCCGAGTTCCAGCAATTCGGAGATATTGTCATAGCTCAACCCAGGGCGAAGGCCAAGGGGGCGACCCTTCGTCTTGTAGGGCAAGCCCTCGCGGGGGGCGACAACAGCGTCGATGCCGATTCGCAGGGCGTCGTTGATCAAGCGCTTGAAGGGGAGGCCGGTTTTTCGCACCGCCTCCTTCGCCTTCGCCGCCACATCGCTATCGATCGTCAGGGTGGTTCTCATCGAGAAGCATCATGATGCTTTCATGCTGGATGTCAAGATACTGAGGAAGTGATTTCCAGATTTCTGCTTCGATCTGAGTATTTTGGGCAACTCTGGCTTGATTTGTGGCGTCTGCTGGTGACACTCGCCCGATGCTCGAATACCTGAAAGTCCTCCGGCCGGATCACTGGCTGAAGAATGTCTTTATTCTCTTTGGATCCGTGGTGGCCATTGCCCTGCTTCCTGGCGAGGTCCCTCAAGACAAGATGCAGCTCGCGCTGGCGATCACTCTTTCGCTCATCCCGGCCTGTTTGGTGGCCTCGGCCAACTATATCATTAACGAAATTCTCGATGCGCCGTTTGACCGGATGCATCCCACGAAGTGTCTGCGTTCGGTCGCGGCTGGTACGGTAAGCATTCCGATTCTCTGGACGATCATGGCGGTGATCTCTGTGGTGGCCTTCGCGCTGGCGGCGTGGTGGTTCAATATCGGATACACGATCGCGTTGGCCCTCCTGCTCATCAGTGGCTTTGTTTATAATGTGGAGCCCATCCGGCTCAAGGATCGGGCCTTTCTCGACGTCATTGCCGAGTCCTTTAATAATCCGATCCGGCTCTGGCTGGGTTGGTATGCCTTGTTGCCGGAGACCTCCTTTCCCCCGCTTTCCATCATTTTGGCGTGGTGGTTTTTCGGAGCTCTTCTCATGGCGGGCAAACGCTATGCGGAATTTCGCTTCATTGGGGATGCCGAACGTAGCGGGCAATACCGTCGGTCGTTTAAGGTTTATACCGAAAAATCCCTCATTCTTTCGATGGTCACCCATGCAAATTTTTTCTGCTTTTGCATGGGGATTGCCATTGCCGTCTATCGGCCGAATTTGGTTTTCGTCTTCCCTTTGGTGGTTTTGGCCATCGCGGTCTATCTGAACCTGGCCATGAGCGAGGCCGAGGCCCGTCTCGAACCCGAGCATCTTCTGCGCAGTCCCTGGGTCATCCTTTGCACCCTGGGGGTGGTCGTGCTCTCGGCGTTCCTCGCCTGGACCAATTTGGATTTGACCAAGTCGTTCCACTTTTTTGAAATCATTAGCGGAAAATAGTTGGCGGCGGCAGGCCGGGGTGGCGGCGGCTCAAGCGGCCATAGCGGCCTCATCGGCACTGCGTTGGCTGGAAGCCCGTCGCTGGCGGGTCCTGGCCGTGACCTTGCCGGTCGTGCTGGTCACCCATGCGTATCTCGCGGCGGTGACGATCAGGCATTCCAACCAGGATTCCGTGAAGTCGGATCAGGGGGCGGAGATGTGGATGTCGGCGCTTTCGGGTGATGACCTCGTGCCGCAACGGACGGATGGGGTCCGCCATCCGCTCTGGTCGTGGTTGGCGCGTCATACCGTCTATACCGAAGACGGGGACGCCTTTTTTGTCCGGGGGAAATGGCTCAACACCGCGCTGTGTTTGGGGTTTTTGGCCGTGCTGGGAGTGGCGCTGACTCGTTGGCTCGATCCGCTTGCGACGGTCAACGTGTTGTTGCTCTCGAGTCTGGGGATCTTTGTGATTCGGGGAACCTATTTTCAGCCGGAGCCTCTCTATTATATCTTGTCGTTTCTGGCCGGGGTCTCGGTCTGGAGGCTTCTGCGGGGCGCCGCGATTTGGTCGTATTTGGGTTTTGGGTTCGTGGCGGCGTTGGCCTACCTCTCGAAACCTTCGTTGTTGCCATTTCTGCTCGCGTTTGCGGCGGCCTTTGGGGTTCGGGTGGTGTTGACTCTGGTTCGTCGGGAGGGGAATTGGCCGCCCGGGCGGAACATTCTTGGAGGGATGATGGCGGCGGCGGTCTTTGGGCTGATGTTGATTCCCCTGGGTCGTTTCAGTGCGGAGGCTTTTGGGACTCCCTTCTTTAACTACACGAAGATGTGGATGTGGACGGATGACTTCGACGCCGAGGCTTGGCCATTTCAGAAGAAATTTCCCGGGCGGGTTCAGTTGGAAACCTTGACCGTGGAGGAGACCCCTTCTCTGCAAAACTATTTTCAGCGGCATTCCTTCGCGGACGCGTGGACGCGTGGTTGGAATGGTTCGCTCGCGGTGGGCACCGACTTTTTCTTTCCGGAAGACAAGGTGAAGGGATCGGCGTTTTTCTGGCGGGCCGCGCACAGTCGATGGAATCAACCCCTGGCCCACCGGGGTATTTATTTGATCGCCCTAGCGGTTCTCTGCGCGGGCTTGATCTGGCCGGTGCGGCGGCTGGTGGCCGCACGATTGGCCGGATCAGAGAATTTGGCCTTCGCGGCCTTTTTTTTCATCGCCGTGGGACTTTATGTGGGACTGTACGGTTGGTATTACCCGATCGGGCGGGGCGATCGCTTTATGGGGAGCCTCTGGGTGCCTCTGGTTTTTCTGCTCTCCTGGTGGGCCTGTACGGTGCGGCGGATGGGGAATCGCGGGGGAATGGACACTGCCTATCTCGGTCTTCATGGCGCGATTTTTGGGTCGCTGGTTTTGCAATTGGTCGGGATTCTTTGGCGCTTTGCGCATGGGATCTTCATGGTGACGAGGAACTGAAGCGATGCTGGGAGGGCAA
>Ga0222659_1000100_pt1 | contig 60370 bp, 45 predicted proteins | sample AntAcemetagen547_FD_179850 | JGI IMG/M metagenome (GOLD analysis project Ga0222659, IMG submission 179850) | Saline water microbial communities from Ace Lake, Antarctica - #547 | ecosystem: Environmental > Aquatic > Non-marine Saline and Alkaline > Saline | place: Antarctica: Ace Lake...
CCGAACTATATTCGCAAAAAGTGTTACCAACGTCCCCGGTCAATGTGTTACCTATGTCCCGGTCCGCACCAGGTGCCGCCGAGGCCGAAGTCACTGGGCGTCGTCACGATCCCCTGTCCGAAGTGATGATGCCAGAGACGATTGACGATGACCCGTGCCGTGAGTGGGTTTTCCGGATTCGTGATCCACTCGCTGAGCGCACCGCGGCGCTGGCCTTCGGGTGTGGTCGCATCGCCGAAGTCTGCTGCGGCATGTTGGGCCCATGCGATACCTCCTGGAGTGACTTCCTGAGCTTCGTCCTCAGGATTGCCGCGTCGATGAACGCGAATCACGGCAGGCTTTTCATCGCTGACGACGGCATAGACTTTGGGCGCTACGGGCAGCGCTTTCAATTCGGCTTCGAGCTTCTTCGCTTCGACCCGGAGTTGCTTGAGACGGTCTTCATCTGCGGCCGTAAGTATCGTTTGCTCCCCTTCGTCACTGAGACGGGCGTCACCAATGAAAAGTAAATCACTGCTGATACCGTCACCTCCATCCGTCGCAATCAGAGTGAGTGTTTTCGCATTGAGAGGAATCGCGATGTCGAGCGTGAGGGTCTCGTCCTTGCGCAGTTTGCGCCTCTGTAATTTCAACTCGGTGTTGAGGTATACCATGAAATCAGCCAACGAAGACTTGCTCCGATCGGCAGCACCAAAGCCCATGACACCGCTGAGTCGCATCACACCCAGTCCACTGCTCTGACGGATTTTAGCGAGATCGAAAGTGATGCCACTGTTCGCGTGCAGGCCGAGAATGGAATGCCCTTTCGTCGTGAAATCGGTGCCGTCGAGCGTCGTGGTCGCCTGGGCGTTGAGGGGACCATTGCGAATCGCATCCCAGGTATGGCCACTGGTCGCGGGAAGATCGACCACTTCCTTTTGGTAGTCCACCGGCACAGGGTTTCGGCCATCGGGCACGAAGACATACTTCACGAGTCGAAGAGTATCTTCCGGTGAACCGGGAAGCTCCAGTTTCTGCAGGCGGTTGGTCTTGATGTCGCGATGGTAGTTATGCTTTTCCGTAACGAAATTACCAGTGCGGAGGTGAATACCACGACCTTTGATTCCGGAACCGCGACCGTCACCGCCACCCACCATGTCGGCGAGATCCAACTTTTCCCCGGCGAGCTTGCCAATCAGCGCACGGGTCTTCGAGAGCGCTTTCGTGAGGCTTGTTTTCGCGGCGGCGATGCGCTCTGTCTCACCTGGATCGGCATCGCGTTCGCCGCGTCTCACTCCGGCAAAGACAGCCCAGAGCCGGTAATATTCCTCCTGCGAAATCGGATCGATTTTGTGATCGTGACAACGCGCGCAGTTAATCGTCATCCCCATTGTCGCGGTCATAGTCTGCGTCACGATGTCATCGAGATCGAGAGCACGGGCGGCGCGCTTCAGCATATCGCTCTTCGTTTCGACCTGCCCGACATAGTCCCACGGCCCGGCCGCGAGAAACCCTGTCGCGATGACGCTGTGAGAATCTTTTGGCGCGATCACATCCCCCGCGATTTGCTCGCGAAGGAATTGATCATAAGGCTTGTCGGCATTGAGCGAATCAATGACATAGTCGCGGTAGCGCCATGCGTCGGGGCGAAGCTTGTCGCGTTCGAAGCCGTGGGTGTCCGCGTAGTGCGCGATGTCGAGCCAGTGCCGCGCCCAGCGTTCGCCGTGATGCGAGCTGGCGAGTAGTTTGTCTACCTGCGCCTCGTAAGAATTAATCGTGAAGGCCTCAACCTCTTCGGGCAAAGGCGGCAGCCCGGTGAGGTTAAATGACAGCCGTCGAATCAGGGTGCGGGCATCGGCTTCAGGAGAGATCGAGAGGCCATTTTCGAGAAGCCTCGCAGTGATGAACGTATCAATATTCGTATCACCCGGGAAGTCGCGCTGCACCGGTACTACGGACCAATGCTGGAGCCGCTTGTCGATCGCGGCGGCTTTGTCGGCCGCATTCTCAGGCCAGTCCGCCCCACTATCGATCCAGGCTTTGACGGCGCTGATTTGTGTCGTCGTGAGCGGTTCACCCTTCGGCGGCATGCGCTCGTCCTCGTCGGTAGAAGTGATCCGCTCGTAAAGCGGACTTTCGGTCGACTTGCCCGCGACGATGACGAGTCCCTCGTGCCCCGGCTTGAAGGCGAAAGGTTTGGCATCGAGGCGCAGTTCCCCTTTTTGTTTCTTCTCGCCATGACATTCGACACAGCGCTCCTGGAGTAAAGGTCGAATCTCCTTATCAAAATCAACCGCCCTGCCCGGTGTCGCAGCCAAGGCAAAAAGGCAAAGAGTTAAAGAACGAAATTTCATCAGAGTTACAATTTTCTCAGAAGTTCAGGTCGTCACTAGCGCCAAGGAGATGATCTCCCATCCGTTACGAGGCTATTGAGAGCTGTTCGGCACAGTGTTCTCCGATGGCGCGCAGGTCGGGAACTTTTCCCGGCCGGGCGCGGGAAAAGTTTCAAAATCAGACCTGTTAACTACATCCGCTTCACTTTGAAGCTACGGAACTCCACGGGATCGCTGTGTCCCGCGAAACCAATCAGGCCCTTCGTGCGAGCAAGGCCTTTCGGTGGATTCTTTATCTGGCTAAGGTCGAATTTGGCGATGTCCGCGTCGAGAATTTTGGTGCCGTTCAGCGTCACCATGATGCGCTGTCCCTGCACTTCGATTTCCTGAAAATTCCACTCTCCCGACGGACGTAGATAGCCGTGCTTCGCGGCGACGCAGTGATAAATCGAGGCGTGGTATTGAGTTGGCTTTAAACCACCTTTGCCTGCGGCAGCCTGTTTCTCGTTGTAGCCATCGCTGTCGATGACCTGTAGCTCAAGGCCATCCGACGCCGAGTGGCCGCCGAGTGGGGTCCGCAGTGCGATGCCGTTGTTGCCCGCTTTCGGAAGCTTGAATTCCACCCGAATCTTGCCGTTCTCAAATTCCTCCATCGTCAGCAAGTCACCGCCTTTGCCTTGCTTGCATTGGATATTGCCGTCTACGACCTCATAGCTATCGACCGCACCCTGCCAATTGCTGAGGTCTTTTCCATTAATCTGCTCAACGAATCCATCAGCATCACGTTCGGCGAGTTCCTCGTTCGCTTCTTCCGCGCTGATCTCGCGGATAAACACATTGCGCCAGCGAATCTCGCTGCCGTGGGTTTGGAGTTGGATCGGGCCTTTCGCAAACGCGGGATCTTTCATCCAGCCGTTCGGCATTTTTTCCTGAGTCTTCTCTTCGCCTTTCTTTTGTTTTCCGTAGGCGAGGTAGCCTGCTTTTTTGTTGGCGAAGAAGTTTTCGAGGACCGCATTGTCGACCACCGTCTCGCCGTTAAAGACGATCGTGACACGTTCGCCTATCATCCGAATTTTAAACTGGTTCCACTCGCCGAGAGGCTTGTCCATTTTCTCGCTCGGGTCTTTGCCGGCCGCGCCCTTGCTGTTGTTCCAGAGGCCGCCGGAGCCTTTGGCCCGACCGAGGCCTTTAGGGTCGTCCTCAGCAGGATCCCAAATCTGCACCTGCGGTATCCCGCGCAGATACACCCCGCTGTCCCCTGCCGGGAGCGCCTTGTATTCGACCCAAAACTCGAAGTCGCCGTAATCCTTATCGGTCGTGAGATAGAGCCCTTTGCCGTCATTGACGAGTTCTCCGTCCTCCACACTCCAGTGGGCGTTGATGTGATTCTCTGAGTCCTTACCCTTGGCATCCGTCAATCCACCTTCGACCGATTTCTTTTTATACTCAGCTCGATCCTCCGGCGTCATCGTCCAAAGCTCAGTCGGATCTTTCGTGCTCCAGCCATACCAGCCAGAGAGGTCCTTGCCATTAAAGAGGGCTTCGAAGCCCTCCGGCGGAGCAGGATCAGCGGCAGACACCGTAGTAAGCGAAACTCCGAGGAGGACTGCAGGGAGAAATGAGGAGGTCAAAAAAGGTACGCGGGATTTCATGGAGTGATATCTTATCCCTTAAGGCTCATCGGTCGAGAATCAGATTCTCCGGAGTCGCGCCAATTTTCCTCCTCGTTTAAAGCTAACGCTTCTTTAAGGACCAACAGGAACCAAGCAAGTCTCCCATCGCCCAATTGATCGGAGCAACATTACAAAACAAGAGAACCAATCCAGCACCCTCTAAACTAAAATGAAAATTCCCTACAACAATTACAGCGCTTCACAGGCTCCCCTCGAACCAGAGGACTCAATCGCGATAGAGCACGATGGTCTGCACTACTCAGTCATGCGACAAATCTATCCCGATCAGCGGGAATACATCGGAATTCGTAGTCATATTTTTCGCGGCAATTCCGAAATATCACTGCGCATTGAAGTTCAAGCAGCTCGCCAGGTAGCAGAAGCAATTCTGCTACCTTTTGAATCCAGAATTCGTGCCAGTCCCGACAGCGCAAGAAAAAATAGATATCCAAATCACCGACGAAATATCGACCAGGAACACGGGAACTCGTTGGGCGCAAGGGGAGGAAGCATTACTATTCTATCTATACGCTTACACTGAAAACCCTTTAGCTAAAATCGCAGGTCTTATCGGGAGGAGTGCATTCGCCCTTCGCGCTCATCTTCGAAAACTGGGAGTAAATCCGGCACCGATGACTGAAGAAGAAGCTGAAGAAACAAGCAAAGAGCCGGAGCAGTGAGTTAGCTGTCGCAACACACTTGCGACATTTGGATTTCTTTCCGCCACTCGTAGCCTCCTCGCTGCGGGCGGTTTGCATTTCCTAACACTTTCCCTTGCCAAAACTCCGGTTTTCTGACTTCCTACATCGTAGGATGAAGGAGTCGCTGCCAACAGGTGCCGAGATCAAGGCGTGGAGAGACGAGCTAGGTGAACCAAGACATTGGTTGGCCGAAAAGCTCGGTGTCTCCACCAAGACGATCGAAAGCTGGGAATATGGGGTTCGAAACCCCGGTGGACCAGCGCTCCGTCTCCTCGAAATGCTAATGAAAGAACACCCGAAACCGCATGAAGATGAGTAGGGTCAATCATAATAACGAATTGCGAAGGTGCCCAGCAATCGCTAACGGCACCAACTCCTGTTGTCCGACCCATTATGCCAAGCTCTCCACGACGTTTTTCCAGTAGATGACAATCGACACCCTCACCCTATCCCAACTTGAGCAATACCTCTCCAAGGCTGCCTGGATCCTCAAAGGGCCTATTGGAGCTTCGGACTTCAAGGCTTACATCTTTCCGATGCTCTTCTTTAAGCGCATCTCTGATGTCTATGACGAGGAATACAAAGCCGCTTTGGAAGAGTCGGACGGTGACGAGGAGTATGCTGCTCTTCCTGAATTCCACCGCTTCGTCATCCCTGAGGGCTGCCATTGGAATGAGGTCCGGGAAACGACCTCCAACATCGGACTGAAAATCGAGACCTGTCTCCGGGAGATCGAGAGCGCCAACCAGGAGCATCTCTACGGCATCTTTGGTGACGCCCAGTGGTCGAACAAAGACAGTCTGCCCGACCGACTCCTGACGGATCTGGTCGAGCACTTTTCACAATACACACTCTCCACCGAGCTGGTTGCGAGGGATATGCTAGGGCAGGCATACGAATACCTGATCAAGCACTTCGCTGACCTGACCAACAAGAAGGCCGGCGAATTCTACACCCCTCGCTCCGTCGTCCATCTCATGGGGTTGATCACCGACCCGCACGAGGGCGAAAGCATCTACGACCCGGCTTGCGGAACGGGAGGCATGTTGATTGAGTCCATTGATCATCTCAAAGAGGCTGGCGAGGATTTCCGGACGCTGAAGCTCTACGGGCAGGAGAAAAACCTGACTTCCTCATCCATCGCCCGGATGAACATGTTTCTGCATGGTGTGGAAGACTTCCAGGTTGCCCGGGGCGATACCTTGCGCTCGCCTGCCTTCTTCGATGCGGATGGGTTACAAGGCTTCGACTGCGTCATTGCCAACCCACCGTTCTCCCTAAAGGAATGGGGAGCGGAGGCTTGGACCAACGACCCTCACGGCAGGAACATCGCCGGCGTCCCTCCCAAAGGGAACGGTGACATGGCTTGGGTGCAACACATGATCAAGTCAATGAAGCCCAAGACCGGACGCATGGCCGTGGTTCTTCCTCATGGGGCACTCTTCCGTAAGGCAGCAGAAGGCCGGATCCGAAAAGCTTTGCTGCAGATGGATCTGTTGGAGGCCGTCATTGGGCTTGGTCCCAATATTTTCTACGGCACCCAGCTCGCCGCCTGCATCATGGTGTTCCGCTCACAGAAGCCTGCGAAGCGCCGCAAGAAAGTCATTTTCATCGACGCCTCCGATCAGATCCGAACTGGTCGAGCGCAAAACTTCCTCGAGCCCGAGCACGTCCAGCGGATCTACAGCTGGTATTCCGAAAGCAAGGACGTCGAGAACCACGTCAAGGTCGCCACGATGGAGGACATCGCCGAGAACGATCACAACCTGAATATCCCGCTCTACGTCGAGAAGATCATCGAGGACGACCTGCCGACGGTGGAAGAGGCGCTCGCCGATCTGAAGACAGCCTGGAGTGACTGCCAAGAAGCAGAAGAACATCTCAAAGAAAAGCTCCGCGAGTTCGGAGTCACAGTCTGACCAACCACAAGTTCATGGCCTACGAAAAACCCATCACTATTAAGGAAGCGATCGCCAGTATCGAGGACGGCGATTATGTTCTGCCGTCGATCCAGCGAGAATTCGTCTGGGAACCCGAGCAGATGGAGACGCTTTTTGACTCTCTCATGCGAGACTACCCGATCAGCACCTTTCTCTTCTGGAAGGTCAAAGCGGAGAACGTCAAAAAATTCCAATTCTACTCATTCCTCTGCGACTATCATGAACGTGACTCGAAGCATAACCACCCGGCTACCCTATCTGGAAACAAAGACATCATCGGTGTTTTGGATGGCCAGCAGCGCCTGACTTCGCTCTATATTTCCCTGCGCGGATCGTATGCTTCCCGTCTTTCCTATCACCGGGTCACCAGCGATCACGCCTATCCGAAAAAGAAGCTCCACCTCAACCTGCTCCGGACATCCGAAGAGATGGAAATGGAATACGACTTCCAGTTCCTGACGGAGAAAGACGCGAAGGTGATGGACGGTGAACACCTGTGGTTCCCGGCAGGTCAGATTCTCGACTTCGACGACATCAGCGACGCATTCGAGTGGATCAGTGAAAAGCTCGACGAACTGAATGATTCACTGGAAGAGCCCTTGTCCAACGACACCAAGAAGTTCGCCAGAAACACCCTCAACAAATTCTACAAAGTCGTCTGTGAAGCAGAGTCGCTGAACTTCTTCCTCGAGAAAAGCGAAGAACTCGACAAGGTCCTGCAAATCTTCATCCGCATCAACCAGGGCGGAACCAAGCTCAGCTATTCCGATCTGCTCCTCTCCATTGCGACGGCAAAATGGAAGGACCTCGATGCCCGTGAGGTGATCCATCAATTCGTCGACAAGATCAACGACACCGGCAAGGGCTTCAATTTCAACAAGGACTTCGTCCTGAAGAACTGCCTCGTTCTTGCAGACCTCCACGACATCAAGTTCAAGGTCGACAACTTCACGACCGAGAACATGAAAATTATCGAGCAGGACTGGGAGGCGATCTCGAACGGGATCTCTCTGGCTGTCCGGCTCGCGGCTCACTTCGGTTTCGATGAGAAGACGCTTACGTCGACCAATGCCATCATCCCCATCGCCTACTTTTTGAAGAATAAAGGAATTGGTGAGAATATCCTCCACGCGAAAAGTCAGGCAGAGAATCGGGCAGTGATCAAAGAGTGGCTTGTCCGCGCTCTGCTCCGTCGTCACTTCGGGGGACAGCCCGACAGCCTTTACCCCATTTATCGCCAGATCATCCGGAACGGCGGCGAGGTCTTTCCTCTTTCGGCATTGTTGGAGCGCTTTGCCACTCTGCGTCCTCTTGAGTTCTATGACGAAGACATCGAGAATTTGCTGAACGTGAAATACGGGTCTGCCTTTGCTTTCATGCTCCTCAGTCTGATCTATCCTCCATTGGACGACTACGAGTTCCATCAGGACCACATCCATCCCAAGAAATACTTCACCAACAAGCGGCTCAAAGGCCTGGGAATCGAGCCTGCTGAAAAACGGGAAGAATACATCGACCGGTGTAACTGCCTTGCGAATCTGCAGCTGCTCCAGGCCACCCCGAATCTGGAGAAGAGCGACAGCCCGCTGGAACAATGGCTCCCCGAGCATAAGAGCACACCGGTGGAACTCGATCACTACAAGGATCTTCACGTTTTTCCAGCAGACACCTCGCTCGCGTTCGATGACTTTCTCGAGTTCTTCGAGAAGCGGCAGGACATGATCCGGTCTCGCTTGATGGAGATACTCAACGTAAAGCGCTCGGACAAATCAGTCGAAGCATGAACCAGCAAACCTTAGAAAAATACCTCTGGGGCGCGGCGACCTATCTCCGTGGTCACATCGATGCCGGGGACTACAAGCAGTTCATCTTCCCTCTGCTGTTCTTCAAGCGCATCTGCGATGTCTACGACGAAGAGTTCGCCGAGGCCCTCGCCGAGAGCGATGGGGATAAGGACTACGCGAGCGACCCGGTATTCCACCGCTTCGTCGTTCCGAAGAAGAACCACTGGACCACCGCCCGCGAGACGACCACGAACGTTGGCCTCGCTATCCAGGAGGCCATGAGCGCCATCGAGAAGGCCAATCCCGACACGCTCGCCGGGATCTTCGGCGACGCCTCGTGGACGAACAAGGACCGGCTCTCCGACGAGACCCTCGTCAACCTGCTCGAGCACTTCTCCGCGCACACCCTCAGCATCGCCAACGTCCCCGACGACAGACTCGGCGATGCCTACGAATACCTCATCAAGCAGTTCGCCGACGACAGCGGCCACACCGCCGCCGAGTTCTACACCAACCGCACCGTCGTCCGTCTCATGACCCTGATCATGGATCCGCAGCCCGGCGAGAGCGTTTACGATCCCACCTGCGGCTCGGGCGGCCTGCTCCTCAACTGCGCCCTCCAGCTTAAGGACGCCGGCAAGGAATACCGCACCCTCAAGCTCTACGGACAGGAGATCAATCTCATCACCTCCGCCATCGCCCGGATGAACATGTTCATGCACGGCATCGAGGAGTTTCAAATCGTGCGCGGCGATACCCTCAGCGAGCCCAAGCTGCTGGAAGACGACACCCTGAAAACCTTCAACGTCATCCTCGCCAATCCGCCCTACTCGATCAAAGCTTGGGATCGCGACGCCTTCGGGAACGACCCCTGGGGACGCAACCTCTGGGGCACCCCGCCGCAGGGCTGTGCCGACTACGCCTTCCAGCAGCACATCCAGAAAAGCCTCGATCCGAAAAACGGGCGCTCCATCTCCCTCTGGCCGCACGGAATTCTCTTCCGGGATAAAGAAGCCACTATGCGCCAGCAGATGATCGAAAGCGACGTCGTCGAATGCGTCATCGGGCTCGGCCCCAACCTCTTCTACAACTCCCCGATGGAGGCCTGCCTGCTCGTCACCAATACCAACAAGCCCAAGAAGCGACGCGGAAAAATCCTCATCATCAATGCCGTCAAAGAGGTGCGGCAGGACAAAAACATCGGCTTCCTCGAAGAACACCACATTCAGAAAATCTACGAGGCCTACCGCAAGTTCGAGGATCAGGACGACCTCGCCAAAGTGCTCACACTTGCCGATGTCGAAGAGCAGAAATTCAATCTCGCTATCAGCCGTTACATCCGTCCGGAGCGACACGATCCTTCAGGGAGCGATTTCGAGGAAGACCTTCGAGCTTGGAAAGCCTCAAGTGAAAGCCTGAAGAATTCAATGGAGAGTCTTTTCTCCACATTAGTCGTGACTGAATCCTTATAGCAGTGACAGAGTTTAAAAACATCCCCCCAAAAGCGAGAGCAAAGCTTTGGCCTCATCAGGACAAAGCGGTGAGCTTTGCAATAAAGCATCTCCGCAGGTTTGATTCGCCCTGCTTGATTCGTATGCCCACGGGAACGGGGAAGACTGGCGTCATCGCAAGCCTTACATCTTTGTCCTGCCAAGGTGTCTCATTGGTCGTTACGCCCTGGGCCCACCTGCGAGAACAACTGATTAAGGATCTGAACGAGCAATTCTGGGATAAGGTCGGAATTAAAAAAACAGGCCCGGACGCTGAAGCGCTATTCCCGTTAAATGCCAAAGCCCTCTTGGCGTCCCAGCCCACCTCAACAATCTTGGTATCGACATTTGCAACATTGACGACCCTCAGACGAAAAGAACCAGCAATATATAAGGATTTGGCTTCTGCACTCTCGTTGGTGCTTGTCGATGAATGCCACTACGAACCTGCGGTGGGATGGGGAAGGTCAATCAAAGAACTCAACACAAAAACGGTATTGCTTACGGCTACTCCTTATCGAAACGATCTAAAACTCTTCCAAATCCTAGATCCAAAGACGACCACTCTACACTTCACTCATGCCGAAGCGGAGAAAGAGGGCATTATCCGTAAGCTGGAACTGAAGAAGTTTCGAGTTTCTGGAGATGTCGGCACTCTCTCTCTCGAGTTTGCCAAGGAATGGAGAGCACACCTCAAAGCCGGCAATCTGCCTTCAACTGAACCGAGGGCAATAGTCTGCTGCGATACCGATACAAATATTGAGACAACAGTCCAAGTCCTACGGAAAGAGGGGCTCGACGCGATTGGAATTCACGAACGCTTTACGAGCAGGAAGGAGGACTACCTCAGAAAAAAGGTTCCCGATCCGAAGGACGAAACGTCACCAATCTGGGTCCACCAAAACAAGCTAACTGAGGGTCTCGATGACCATCGATTCTGCGTATTGGCGCTGTTCACGCAATTCAATAATGATCGGAAATTGGTTCAGCAGATAGGTCGAGTGTTGCGGACAACCAGTGATGACAAAGCAATACCTTCAGTAGTTCTTTATCCGTCAGAGTTCACGCCAGATCAAGATTGGAATGCTTACCTCGAGTTTGAAGGGCACCAAGAGCTACTCGATCCAGCTCACTTCAGGCAGGTGGTTCAAGATCTCTTGGATCGCCAACCGGAGATCGAATATTTCGCAGGGCGATTCCTTAAAAAATTCGACCCCGGAGAACTTAAAGATAATCCTCAAGTTATTGTCCCACCTAGTGCACTGGTTCGTCGAGCGTCTTCTTCCTTTGACCTTTCCGATTACATCGAAAATTGCACCGATACGCTAAATCTCGAAGACGCGGTAATTCTCGGTGATGATCCCAATGCGCCATGTCAGAAAAGCACGGAGTCAGCACTATGGGTTTATGCATCGGTCTCCAATTCGGCGCTTCTTCATCGGCGCTCCTTCTATCAGATTAGACTGGAAACCCATTGCGTGGTTGTAACTCAGAATTACATTTTCATATCCGATTCTAAGGGGAATCTTCCATCTCAGTATCTGGATGACCACACGACACCTGTCGGCGCAGCAACTCTCTCAAAATACTTCGACAGTTCCTTCCGGCCAACAAACACCAGCATTCACAATACGATCCCTTTCGAGTCAGCAATTAGGGGGCAAGAATTGCGCGGAGCAAATTTGTCATCTATCGCTCCGTCCATAACAGATCGGATCCAGATCTGCAGGTCGACTCGAGGCAGATCGGACGCGGAGAGAGAGAGCCGATATGTGGGCCTCGGGAATGGCCGACTACGCAAAGAGACTTCTGGCTCAAGTCGAAACGCCCACGACTACAAAGTTTTCATCGAGTGGGCCAAGACGGTGGCTTCCAATTTGGATTCCAGCACTGTGATTCCTAGCGGGTATTTCTCACGATATATGCCGGCGTGTAACCCACCCGTGGCAGTTAAGCCCAGGATTATATCGTTGGATCTAAACAGCTCAAATGTAGCATTTCAATTTGCTGATGGAGCGCCCTGCGCCTGCTTGAATACGACAGCCGAAATTTCTGATGGTGCCAAAAATAACACATTCAAGTTTTCGATCACATTTGGAAGAGATGACGGGGATAATGACGAAACGCGCACCATCCGTTTCACTCTGACCTACAAACCTGAAAAGACCAAGTTCTGGCTCACAAAAGACGACGATAGTGATTCGATTCGGGTAGAAAAAAACGGAGATGAGACGAAAAAGATCAGTTTGGGTAACTACATTAACGCAAACCAAGACTCGATCCTGATTTGCCTCGAAGGTGGTGAGACCGTCTATCAGGGGCAATCCTTCTACGCCGTAGATTACTCCTATGCTGAGGGGTCGCTGTTGGAGTGCATCGCAACTCCTCCAAAGGCGAAGCCATGCAAAACTGAAAAAGGGGACAAAGAACAGATCGATAGCCTCAAAAAGGGAACTCAAACACGTTTCGCAACTGAAACGCTTTTCAAAGAAGTCGCAGAAGAACGGATCGATCTCCCCTTTAAACCTGAGATCATAATTTGCGACGATATGGGAACGGAGGCGGCTGACTTCATTGCTGCAGACTTCACAAATCGAAAACTCGCTTTCCTCCATGTAAAGTGTGGAACCGGCTTAAACATTTCCGCATCAGCTTTTCACGATGTCACGGCGCAAGCCATGAAAAATCTTTGTTACATGGTCCCCACTGCTGAAGCACCACAAGGAGTCGGGAACTCATGGACGAAATCTGGCAAATGGAACAACACGAAGATCGCACGCCTGTACAAGACACGCGCAAACTTCCCAACAGCAACAGTCCTATGGGACAAGATTCGCTCAGAAATCCTCCAAGCAAGCGACCGGGAACTCTACGTTGTTTTGGTTACTTCAGGATGCGTTTCACAGGGGCGGCTCGATCAAGCAATAAAGAACCCCCAGAAGAGAACCCACGAAACCGCTCAACTGATTCACTTACTCGACGGGCTGAACAGCCAAGCCCGGCAACTGGGGGTGACCCTTCTAGTTAAAGATATTCCCTACAAGCCATAAAGATCGACCTTATTTGAAATTCATGTCTCTAGATCTCGACAAATCCGACTGGAAGCCAGTCACCTTCGGTGATGTAGTCAGCGAAGTCCGTAAATCCACTAAAGACCCTGTTGCCGAGGGCATCGAGCGGGTTGTTGGGCTCGAACACATCAAGCGCGAATGCATCCACCTGCGGAACTGGGCCTCAATCGATGAGGAAACAACCTTCACCAAAACCTTTCAAAAAGGCCACGTCCTCTTCGGTCGCCGCCGCGCCTATTTGAAGAAGAGTGCTCAGGCTCAGTTCCAGGGCATCTGTTCCGGCGACATCACGGTCATGGAGGCAAAGGATAATCTGCTGCCGGAGCTACTTCCTTTCCTCGTCTGCAACGACAAGTTCTTTGACTATGCCGTTCAGCATTCTGCTGGCGGACTTTCTCCCCGCACGAAGTTCAAAGACCTCGCCAATTACGAATTCCTCCTCCCACCCAAAGACCAGCAAGCAAAACTGGCCGAACTCCTTTGGGCCGGAGACAAACAATCTTTAGCTCACGAACGTGCCAAGGAAACGCATGAAGTAGCACTGAAATCTTTCGTGCATGACCGGATTCTCGATAATCCTGAGGCAACTGAAATACAATTGAACGATGTTGTTGAGAGTATGAAGGGTGGCAAGAGCCCTGTGTGCAAAAACGAAGCCTATGTTCCTGGCACCCCTGGGATTCTGAAGACAAGCGCAGTCACATCAGGGCGATTTGTGAGTAGCGAAGCAAAGACCGCAAAAACAGAAGATTTGGGATCGCTCTCAGTTACGGTCGAGGCCGATTCCATTCTAATTAATCGAAAGAACACGCGAGAATTGGTGGGCGTGAGTTGCTATACCACTGAGTCCCATCCGCACCTCTACCTCTCTGATCTAATTTGGCAAATTCGGCCGAATGAAAAGATCTTGGCCAAGTATCTCTTTTATATTCTATCGAGTTCGCGCGTCCTAAATCGGTTTGCAGCGATCAGCAACGGAACCAGCACAAGCATGGTAAACATCGCGAAGGGTAATGTCGTAAAATTACGAATTAGTGTTCCGACATTGAATAGACAGAAGACAATTCTTACTGAAGTCGAGCGATTTGAGAGTTCAGAACGGCGACTTGAAACGTCCGTGGCAGCTTCCAAGCAACTTCTCAAATCCCTCATCAACCAAATCTTCTAACCGACTCAACCCTGTTACCTCGACGACTCAACCCTCTTGAATCGCCCCGCCTGACCCCGAACATCAGTCTACGCTGTTTCACAGCTACGACCAACAGGCCCAACCATACCCTTCATCAACCTTCTCTCTGCGAGCTACGGCAGACAGGCCTCCCTCAAACGCATCGAGCACTCCATCATCGAGAATGCCAGCGGCGTGAATCTGAATGCCACCACCCCTACCTCCCCGAGGCGAATCCATCCCAAGTTTACTCCCCTCTCAAACCCAGCGCCTATAGTGACTGACGCGCTTATAGCGTTTATTCGACAGAATCCACACACAAGGGAGCGTAGGTTCACCGCATGACCATGAGCACCCGACAAAACCGCCTCGACCCCTCGATGCTCGATCCCGATGAGCTGAAGACCTTGGTGCGCTTTCTTTCCGCGACAGGAACGCCAGCGCTCGTTGACGAGCACGGCGAGCGTCATGACCTGCCGAAGCCCGTTTTCGACCAGCTTCTGCGCGTTCTGAAAATGATGAGCGAAGGGCGTGCCGTCGGTATGCTTCCGGAGGAAGAGACTTTCACAAGTCAGGCCGCAGCGAACTACCTCGGCGTTTCCCGTCAACACCTCGTCGATTTGCTCGAGGGGGAAGAGATTCCGTTTCACCGTGTCGGCACTCATCGCCGGGTCTATTTCAAAGATCTCCTCGCCTACGAACGCCGTCGCGATGCGTCTCGTCGCAAGGCACTTAAAAATTTGTCGAAAGAAGTCGACGAAGCCGGTCTCTACGATCCCGCCCATACGGGTGGGAATGACTAATCTCGGCTTCTCATTAATAAAATGATAGAAAATTGCAGGAATAATGTTAAAAATGCTTCCTTTTGCAACAAATGCTTCGTAGATTGACTGCGCTATGATTCGACATTTCAGTTTTTCAAACTTTTGCTCCTTCTCGAATGAGAGCTTCGTCGACTTCACGACATCGGAGAAGACCCCGACGGACCGATCCTTTTTTTCCACAAAACACGGCGATCAAGTTTCGTTGCTAACCGGCGTCTTCGGCCCCAATGCTTCCGGGAAAACCAATCTTCTCAAGGCGCTGTCCTTCATCTCCTTTTTTGCTCGGGATTCCTACGGCCACCTGAAGCCCGATGATCAGATTCCGGTGGATTTGTTTTCAGGGTCTGATGAGAAAGGTTCCCCCGCTTCCTTCGAGGTGGAATTTGACGGCGCGGGCGGACGTTACCTCTATGCCTTTCGCCTGACCCGCGACGAAGTTTGCTCCGAGGTGCTCAAGCAATACTCTCCCAAAACCGGACAATTTCGAACGGTGCTCTCCCGCACGAAAACGAACTCCGGTGGATTCCAGCTTCGGTCGCCGACTAACTTCACCGAGGTTTCGTTACTCCGGGAGGTTCTGATCGACCGGCCAAATGCATCCATGCTTGCCGCGGGTCTGCAGACGGGACGCAAGGAATTTGAAGCGGTTCTCCAGTCTCTCAATCAAGTCGCCACCAACGTGACCCGCAGCGGAAAGATTGAACAACCATTCGAGAATCTCACTTCTGATTTGTTTACCTGCTCGGAGTTCTTCCAAAAGCACCCGGAGCATCACGATGCACTTCGGGAACTGCTCGGGGCTGCCGATATGGGCATCTCCGATTTCTCGATCGAGCCCGTTCACCTGCAGCATGAGAATGGCGAATCGAGGCAAAGCCATCTCATTTTTTTCCAGCATGAGGGCCCCTTCGGAGAATTCAGCCTCTCCGCAGACCGGGAATCATCAGGCACGAAACGACTCTTGATGTTGTTTGAAACCTTTCTCCGCATCCTTTCGGTGGGTGGGATCGCGGTGATCGACGAGATGGAATCCGACCTCCATCCTCATCTGATTCCCACGATCTTCGACCTCTTCACCAGTCCTGAGATCAATACGAAACAGGCGCAGCTCTTCTTTACCTGTCATCACGTAGAGATGCTGAACCATCTTCAAAAGGAGCAAATCATTCTCGTGGAAAAGAATGATCAGTGCGTGAGCGAGGCCTTCCGGCTCGATGAGATCAAAGGAGTCCGCAGGGAGGAAAATCACTTCGCCAACTACAACGCGGGCCGATACGGGGCTATTCCCCAGCCTGAAGTCGTCGCATTCTGATTCTGATCCATGGCGAAGCGATCCAGACAACTCCGTACCCCGCTCGTTCTCTTCGGGGAAGGCCCCACGGAAGAACTGTTTCTTGGCCAGATCCGGCACCTCTACTCTTCCGAATTGGCGGACAAGGCAATCACTCTCGGTAACGGTGAGGGTGGCTCCCCCGGAAACATCCTCCTGGCACTGAAAAAGCAAGTCTTCAGCGTCGGAGCGCCCTCGACACCTGCCCTCGTTCTCATCGACGAGGACAAAGGGCTTGATAAGGAAGCGGAAGCCGTGCTCGCGGAGTTTCCCGAGGTTGTCGTTGTCTTCTCGAGCCCGCAGTGTCTTGAGGGCGTTCTACTCGACCTCCTTGATAATTTGCCTGCAAAAAATCAGCGGAAATCCGAGCAACTGAAGAAGCGCTTCCAGGACAATCACCTCGGAACGAGAAACAAGATCGTTCGTACCTTCAAAAGGAAACGAGCGGATTTATTCACTAAGAAGCTTCTGGAATCAAAGAAAAACTCAAGCCCCTGCCTAGAGGAAATCTTCCGGTTCCTGGGAATTCTTTAACTATGTCTTTTAACGAACTTAACAGCGTCGAGCACTACATCATCCACAAGCTCAGCGGTAAGGATCTCAACGCCGCTCAAGCTGGTGTCGTGCAGGAGTCGCCCACGCCCTACGGATCTTTTCCGTGGGAATACAAATCCGCCGAAGCCCTGAACCGACCGACCGACCAGGTCCTGCTGGAGGGCGAACTGCGCGAGGCCCTGATCCGCCTGAATCCCGAGATCACCGCCAACCCCGCTCTCGCCGACGAGGTCATCTACAAGCTCCGCGCCATTTTCGTAACCGCCCACCAGACCGGCCTTGTCCGGGCGAACGAGGAATTCTACGCCTGGATCAGCGGCGACAAGACGATGCCCTTCGGCGAGAACAACCGCCACGTTCCGGTGCGCCTGATCGATTTCGACCAACTCGACAACAACCGCTACGTCATCACCAACCAGTATTCTGTTAAAGCGCTGGAAACCAAGATCCCGGACATCGTCCTGCTCATCAACGGCATTCCCATCGTCGTCGGCGAGGCCAAGACGCCCATCCGGCCCTCGGTGAGTTGGCTCGACGGCGCCCACGAGGTACACAACATCTACGAGAACAGCATCCCCCAGCTCTTCGTTCCGAACCTGCTCTCCTTCGCGACTGAGGGGAAGAAACTCTTCTATGGCTCGGTGCGTTGCCCGCTTGAGTTCTGGTCGCCTTGGCGGCTCGAAAGCGAAGCCAATGACCTCGTCCAGCAGCTCGGCCTCGGCGAAGTCGGCAAGCAACTCACCGACCTCATGCAGCCGCAGCGCCTGCTCGATCTGTTGCGTAATTTTTCCCTCTACACTTCCGACAAGAAGAAGCGCCGTATCAAGATCGTCCCCCGCTACCAGCAATACGAGGGAGCCAACAAGATTGTCGACCGCGTCCGTGAGGGCCGACTCAAGAAAGGGCTCATCTGGCATTTCCAAGGCTCAGGCAAATCGCTGCTCATGGTCTTCGCCGCCCAGAAGCTGCGCAAGGCTCCCGAGCTGAAGAGCCCCACCGTGCTCATCCTCGTTGACCGCACCGATCTCGACACCCAGATCACCGGCACCTTCAGCGCCGCCGATGTAGCCAACGTGGTCACCACCGACAGCATCAAGGAACTGCACGACCTGCTGGAACGCGGCACCCGCAAGATCATCATCACCACGATCCACAAGTTTCGCGATGCCTACCCGGACATGAACACGGGGGACAACATCATCGTGATGTGTGACGAAGCGCATAGAACCCAGGAAGGCGACCTCGGCCGCCAGATGCGTGCTGCGCTGCCCAATGCCTTCCTCTTCGGCCTCACAGGCACCCCGATCAACAAGGCCGACAAGAACACTTTCTGGGCCTTTGGCTCCGAGGAGGACGAAGGCGGCTACATGTCCCGTTACACGTTTCAAGAGTCGATTCGTGACGGGGCGACCTTACCTCTGCACTTCGAGCCACGTCTCGTCGACATCCACGTCGATAGCGAAAGTATCGACGAAGCCTTCAAACAGCTCACAGAGGCGGCGTCCCTCAGCGACGAGGAAGCTGACGCCCTCAGCAAGAAGGCCGCAAAGATGTCTGCGTTCCTCAAGTCCCCCGAGCGCGTCCAGACCATCGTCAAAGACATCGCCAAGCATTTCCAGGAGAAGGTAGCTCCGCACGGCTTCAAGGCCATGATCGTCACGCCTGACCGCCAAGCCTGCGTGCAATACAAGGAGATCCTCGATCCGCTGCTCGGCGAAGACGCCAGCGCCGTCGTCATCTCCACCACCGCCAATGACGACTACGAGTTCAAGCAGAAGTATGCGATGGACAAGAGTCAGCAGGAAAAACTGCTGGAGCGATACAACGCTCAAGAAGACCCGCTCAAGATACTCATCGTCACCGCCAAGCTCCTCACCGGCTTCGATGCTCCCATCCTCCAGACGATGTATCTCGACAAGTCGCTCAAGGATCACACCCTCCTTCAAGCGATCTGCCGCACCAATCGACTCTTCCCCGAAAAGACCTTCGGCCGCATCGTCGATTACTTCGGTATATTTGATGACGCAGCGGAAGCTCTGCAGTTCGATGAAGAAAGCGTCAAACAGGTCATCTCGAATCTACAGGAACTCGAAGCCAAGCTCCCCGAAGCGATGGGCGACTGCCTTGCTCATTTCCCGGGAGTCGACCGCACCATCGACGGCTTCGAGGGATTGGAGGCCGCGCAGAACTGCATCAACACCGACGACAAGCGCGACGCCTTCGCCAAGGACTACGTCTTCCTCGCCAAGCTCTGGGAATCCCTCAGCCCCGCCGACGTCCTCAACCAATACCAGGCTGACTACCGCTGGCTCACCGGCGTCTACCAATCCGTCAAACCCAGCAGCGACAACATTGGCAAACTCCTATGGCACACCCTCGGCGCCAAGACCTCTGAGCTCATCCACAAGAACATTCACGTCGACGGGATCGTCGATGAGATGAAGGAATACATCCTCGACGCCGATGTCATCGACGAGATCGCCGGCAGCGGAGATCCCAAGAAGGTGAAGCAACTGGAAAAGGAAATTGAGAAACGTCTCAAGAAGCACGGCGACGACCCGCGTTTCACCGAACTCAGCGAACGTCTCGAAAAGCTCCGCGACAAAGCCGAGCGCGGCCTCATCGCCAGCGTCGAGTTCGTCAAAGAACTCTGCAAGATCGCCCGCGAGACCGTCGAAGCCGAGAGAGACGCCCTCACTGAGCAGGAGCAGAAGGGAGCCAAGACAGCCCTAACCGAACTCTTACTCGACCTCAAGACCGACCAAACCCCGGCAGTGGTCGAACGCATCGTCAACGACATCGACGAGATCGTAAAAATCGTCCGTTTCGACGGCTGGCAGGCTTCCACTCCCGGTCAGAAGGAAGTGCAGAAGGCGCTACGAAAGTCGCTACTCAAATACAAGCTCCACAAGGACCAGGAGCTGTTTGATAGGGCCTATGGGTATATTCGGGAGTATTATTAGTGACACTATGATGAAATCGGGCTTCCGGGGGATTACCTAAATATAATTACTTTTTATTTTTGAACAGATACGATATAGCCGGACGCCAATAGTCATTTAGCCGAGAGACAACAAACGTAGTCGATGAAACTTTTAGAACCAGGAACCCAAATCCGAGACACCTACGAAGTCGAACGGTTTCTCGGCGAAGGTGCGTTTGCGGAAGTATATCGCGTGAAACATCGATTCCTCGGTCGGCAAGCGATGAAGATCTTTAAGGTTCCCGGTATGCAGATATCGGAAATCGAGGAGATGATGGGAGAAGCCATCATTCTTTCCAAAATCGGGCACCCGAACATCATCCGGGTCTTCGATGCGAATGTATTTGAGGTGGAAGGAGCAAACCATGGCTACTTCACTATGGAGAATGTCGCTGGAGGTAGTCTAGAGCGCTTCTGGCATTCCTACGGTCTCGAGCTCGTTCCTGTGGGGACTTCGATCGATATCGTTCGTCAGGTGTGCCGTGGCCTATGTCTTGCGCACGACGAATCGCCCCCCATGATCCACCGGGACATCAAGCCGCAGAACATCCTGGTGGGGTATGATGCTTCGGGTTTACGGGCAAGATTGAGCGACTTCGGCTTGGCAAAGAGCGTGAATCCGCTGACGCTTCTCGCCACGGGAGCCGGCACTCTGGCATTTAAGCCACCAGAAGTTTTCTCGATGGACCGTGGCGACTCCCCCGCCGCCGATACATGGGCCCTCGGGGTGACCCTCTACTGGCTCCTGACGGACGAGATGCCCTACAATGTCGATCCCAGTCTAGGTTGGAACCAGAAGGGTTTGCAGGGGGCTCCGAAAACTCCATCAAGCCTGAACCCGGATGCGAACCTTGCATTGGATCGCATTGTCGCAAAGTCACTGGCATCGGCACCCGAGGATCGTTATCAGACGGCACGGGAAATGCTCGAAGATCTGGAAGCATGGAACCCGAAACCTGATACCATCCCTGCAGCCACTTCTACCGAATTCTCCCACTCGAAAACCTCGCTCTCTCCAGGAATCAGCTCGAACAATCCTGACAAAGGGAAAATGCTTGCTGATGAAGCCCTCCAATTCAAGACTAATGGAAGGCTGGCCGAGGCTGCCGATTTAATGGAAGAAGCATTCAATGAGTGGCCCGAACTGCGCCATCGTTACGAGTCCCACGTTGAACTCTGGAGAAACGGAATCAGCATGTAAGAATAGTCCAATGAGCGTCAAACGACAGTTTCCCCAATTACTTGAGGTCAGTAATCCCGATCTCTTTCTCAAGAACGCGTTTCGAGTAACGTGGTTAAAAACTACCGCTTCAAACCGGGAGATCTCGCGCCATGCAGACAAGCTAAAATTGCAGGCTGAACTAGGCACCGGCAGTAATTCGGTTTCAAGTATCTTTGCTCTCGATCCCCCTCCATCCGTGGATAAAGTGCGAGAGGCAATGGCCAAGTTGAAAGAGCCGAAGCTCCGCTTGATCGACGAGTTTTTTTGGTACTGGCCTGAAAATCTTGAGAACCCGAACTCGGATGAAGCGCTCGCAGCCGTGGAACGAGGAGACGACGAAACTGCCCGAACCCTCTGGGAGAAATGGGAGTCAGATCCTTCCCGAAGGATGGTTGCCAGTCACAATCTCGCGGTGATGTATCACATGCTCGCCATCGACTGGACGCTTCTCGACTTAGCGCGTCCCTTCGATGCTGCTCAAATCGAGCAGATGAAAAAGTGCTGGAAGAAGGCTTTCGACCGGTGGGAGACTCTAGCAACAGACGACGAGATGTGGGGCCGGTTAAAGGATCGAATTCGAGAGATCGACGACCCCGCTCTGCCATCAGGTACCGCCCGACGGTTACGAGACACCCTGCCTGAAGCTGTCGATCGAGTGAATGCGGAATTCGCTGTTGATTATGCGACGGCGAAGCGTTTTGACATGACTCGCTGGCATATCGATTTCATGAAAGAAACCCACCAGGGACTCGATGACACCACAAAAACTTCCACCGAAGTCCTGGCCCCAACTAAAAAGCGCGTAGAAGCTCTCACCGCTGATTTCGAGAAAGCCATTCGGAATAACGTCTCTGCATCACTCTATGCGGCTAAAACACTTCTCAACGAATCCAGACCATACTTGCAGCTATTTGATCTCTTTCACGGCGAGGACAGCCACGAACGAAATGAGATGTTCGACCAAGTCGCTAGTTTGTGCCGTTCAGGTCTCGTGCCCTATTACAACGAAACACAAGATGCGACTGGCGTCGTCGCAATGCTAACGACCACACTCGCTTATGCGTCTTCAATATCGCTGCGGGAAGAGATCCAAGAATCCATTGCTACGATCCAGGGCAACCAGGATTTCGCGAAGGTGAAAGAGTTTTTCGATCTTCTCAAAAGGATAGAAGATCTAAACACCGCACCGGCTCAGCGACTCGCACGCTTCAAGACATCTTTTCAGCAAAAATGGGACAACTTCCTGATGTCAACTTCCTTGCCTCCCGAAACACTCAATCAGGTGTCTGATAGTGTTGCGCTCTTTCTTCGCGGTTTGGCGATCGAGGCGAATAACGAATATAATGATATCAAAACTGGCCTAGCCGGTATCCGACTTGCATCAAAGTATGCGCGGAGTGCAGAAATACGACAGAGGGTTTCCGCGGACCTAGAGACCCTGACACACAATTCGACAATAAGAAGAGCCAACGAACAACAAAGCGGGAATGGCTGCCTAGTCGCACTCGCCATCCCTCTGTCGTTCTTAGGAGTGGCGTTGCTTATTCAAATCTTTTCTTAGCAAGAACAAAACCACCACTATTATGGACAAGGAATCAATTTTGAAGGGAGTGAAGAGCTTATTCAGTTCACAGGAAACAGACGGATCTGCGATCGACGCGAAGTCTTCGAGCGGTGAGTCTGAAAACTCTCCCTCTACTGCGTCCCTGGAGCCCGAGATGAGAGAACTCATCAAACATCTCGGAAGCATCGCTACCGACGCGTGGAAGCTCAAAGAGAGGATTACCGAAAAGGACTCCGGTGAGACAAAAGAGGAATTCCGCCGCCTCGCACGAAACGTGGACGGAATTCTTACGTCTCTCACTGACGCAGGCGTCGAGACCCGGGATCGCACAGGGGAGATCTACGACTACGGCTTGCCCGAGCGTGTCGTCGCCTCTGAGAAAGAGGCAGGAATCAATCGCGAGTTCGTGAAGGAAACAATCCGCCCCACTGTTATGTGGCGATCTCAGTTAATTGAGGTCGGAGAAATCGTGATCGCGACACCTATCACACCCGAGAGCACCGAGAGCACCGAGAGCACCGAGAGCACCGAGAAGATATAGGACTGAATCTTGTATATCAGATTTTCGATTCGCCCTGAAAGAGAGTAAATTCCCCACTACCAGACAAATCACATGACACGAAAAAGCAACACAATCGATTTTGGAATCGACCTAGGAACGACAAACAGCGCTATAGCATTCCTAGACGGGGTCAACACGGAGATCGTAAAGAACAACGACGATCAGGATATCACTTCCTCAGCGGTGGCAATCAACAAAAGAGGAGTCGTTAACATTGGCAGCCGTGCAAAGGCTCGCATGGTCGAATCCTCCCGTGATGTGGCAACTGAGTTCAAACGCCGGATGGGCACGGATTTTCGCTACGAATTCCCCTCCTCAGGAAAAGATCTATCGCCAGAAGAACTCTCAGCGGAGTTAATCAAGGCTCTACGATCCAGCGTGGAACAGAGAAGAGGCACGCACATTGACGCAGCCGTCATTACTGTCCCCGCTGCCTTCGAGCTCCACCAGTGTGAAGCGACTCAGAAAGCGGCGGAGTTGGCGGGACTCAAATTGGCACCACTACTTCAAGAGCCAGTCGCTGCGGCACTTGCTTACGGCTTTCAACAAGATGAGAACAAGAGCTACTGGCTTGTTTACGATTTTGGCGGAGGCACCTTCGATGCTGCGCTCATCAAGTCAGAGGAAGGGATGATCAATGTGGTTAACCATCACGGGAATAACTTTTTGGGAGGAGCGGACATCGATTGGGCCATCTTGGAAAAAATCGTCTTACCGGCGTTGCGAGACGAATTCGACCTTTCGGAATTCGAGCGAGGCAGCAAGCGGTGGTCCGAGGAAATCAACAAACTGAAAGTCGGAATTGAGCATGCCAAGGTGGATCTCAGTCGCATGGAGAAAGTCTATTTAGAATGGTCTGCGTTTAAAGACGATTCGGGCGAAGAGGTCTCTCATGACGAGGTGGAGATCGAACTCACCCAATCGCAGATCGCCAATATCGCCGAGCCCTTCATTCGCAAGTCGGCCAAGATCTGTGAACAGGTGATCAAGGAAAAGGGCCTAAGCGCTTCCGATGTTGAGAAAATGATCCTTGTTGGCGGCCCGACTTTGGCGCCCTACTTCCGGGAGATCATTGCAGATGCTCTCCCAATCGAAGTTGACCATAGCGTTGACGCGATGACGGTAGTCGCTCGCGGTGCAGCTATTTTCGCGGGGACCCAACGCGCTGACGTGGCTCCGCCAAAAGCAAAGAACGAAGGAGAATTCGTGGTCGATCTCAAATACAAACCGGTCGGTCAAGAAGTAGACCCATTGGTGGGCGGTCGTGTTGAGGGCCATGGAGGTTCAGCTATGGATGGCGCTACCATCGAAATCACAAATACAGAATCCAAGTGGTCCAGCGGCAAGGTTCCTCTTTCTCCTGAGGGCGCTTTCATGACTAATATTCTCGCCGAAAAGGGCAAGCGGAACACTTTTTCCATCGATCTGAGAAGTAGTTCAGGCGGTAGTCTTAATATACAACCTGATCAATTCAACTACACGGTTGGTGCTGTAATTGAAGAGCAGCCGCTTGTGAACGCGATAGGCGTTGCCAAAGCCGACAATTCCGTGGCGGAATTTTTCGACAAAGGAACCGGGCTACCTGCGAAAAAGACGTTAGTGCTGAGAACCGCGCATGAATTATCTAAAGGAAGTAGCGGACAGGCTCTCAAGATCCCGGTGATCGAAGGCGGAAATTCCTTAGCGGATCGTAATCGGGTGGTTGGTAGCCTTGAAATCACCTCCCATGATATCAGTCGTGATCTCCCCAATCACAGCGAGATTGAGGTGACTCTGGAAGTAAGCGAGTCGCGGGGCATCAAGGTAGTAGCCTACGTGCCACTTCTCGATGAAGAGTTTGAGGCGAAAATCGAACTAGGTCGCCCGCAGGCGAGTGCCGGATCGATCGAGCAGTGGAAAGGTGACTTCCGAAGGGAGCGTGAACGCTTTCGCGAGCTGAAGGATAAAGCTGCACTCGCCGACGACCAAAATGCTCTGCGTCTGCTTGGCCAACTGGATCAGGATGAGGTCATCAACGACCTAAGGGGCATGCTTCGCGGTGCGGAGGGCGACCAGACCCTTGCCGAACAATTCGACAAGAATCTCTTGGAATTCATGGTCGCGCTCGATGAGGTCGAGGGCGTCCTCGAATGGCCAACGTTGGTGAGTAAAGCAAAAGAAGCAGCCAATTCGCTTGAGAAATTGATCCAGGAACACGGAACGCCGGAACTGGAAGCGAAAGCTGAGGAATTCGTCGATCGCCTAGATGACATCATCAAGCGAAAAGACGTTGAGCGATTGAAGAAGCACACTGGCCGCATCGAAGAACTTCATTTTCGGGTGCTTACCGAAAATCCGGCCTTCTGGGTCGGATTTTTCAAGGACATGGAAAACAAACGAGCCGAAATGAATGACTCGGCGCGAGCACAACAGCTGATTGAACAAGGAAACCGCTGTATTGTGAACAACGAGATCGACGGGCTTAGAAATGTCTGTGTTCAGCTCATTAAAATGCTTCCAAGAGATATTCAGGATGAAGTGCAGCAAGATCGCGGTCTGGGATCCGGGGTTATCTAGAGTATTCCAATGCCGAGCCAACACCTTTCGACGGCGAATGCTTTGATCTTCCAGAATCTACAAACTGAGGATAATTACTGAAAATGACAATGGATGACACTCAGCCAAGTGAAAAGGAAGAGAAGAAGATTCCGTTAACTCGCTGTCCTCCGCCATCCCCGGAAACGGAGAAAGAGTCTTTATCCAGTGAAACCAAGAGAATTGGCGGAAAAACAACGAAGGTCGATTCACACCGCCGAACACCACCAAAGAGAAATTCCAATTCCCGAAAGAGCCCCCCGCCACGGAAAAAGATCTCCGTTCCGCGGAGCGCGATCAAACTGAAGCAGCGGACTGAGAAATTGATCGAAAAGAAGGATTGGAATAAAGCTTTGGCCCTTAGTCGAAAACTTTGCAGCGAAGTTCCCAACTCTATCTTCGGCTACATCAACGTTTCTCTCTGCCTTCACGAATTAGGCAAAACTGCCGAGGCCAAGGGCGTTCTTTTGGACGGGCCTAATTTCTTGAAAGACTCTCCTCTGTACCACTACAACCTCGCGTGCTATGAAACTCAATTAGGGGATTTTGAGAAGGCTAAGCAATCGCTGCGCCTTTCTTTTGAGATAGATGAGAGCTATCGAGAATTGGCCAAGACCGATCTCGACTTGGCGGATTTTCCAATTCATCTGTTGGAGCAATTGAACATAGAAACGAAGTGATCATCCGCAGATTTGTTTGTTTTCAAAAATTAAGAAGAAGGAGTATTTTTCACTTCTAGAGTCACTTAGGTACCGATCACGCCCCGTTAGCTCAGACGAACCTGATAATCGACTTGGCCTTGTAACTTTAGGCAACTACTTATAATTACAGAACCGATGAGTCATCAAAACGAAGGTTCGGGCGAAGAATCGCGAACGGATAAAAAAAGCCCGACCACAGATAAAATACCACTAACTCGACGCCCTCCACAATCGGTTCCTGAGACGGCAATGCCAAGCAGCCTGCCTTTGAAAGGAGTGGCTTCGACTTCTCAAACACACAAAAGATCTGCGGGGCAGACAAAGCCCCCCGTCAAGGTTCGCAACGGCTCTCCACTACCTGACTCCAAAGGCACCCAAGTGACCATCTCGGAGGTTCGAGCGGCCCCGGCTGCCAAGGAGTCTGTTCCGAGAGTAACCTCGCCTCAGTATAACGAAAATCCACCTACTCCTGTTTGGGGGGGTGCTTGGAGCAACTCGCAGGGAATGGAGTTTTCCGCGATCGAGCCGGGTCTATTGATGATGGGGTCGCCTCCGTGCGAAGCTGATCGATGGTCGAACGAGATCGAGCACCCTGTCCGAATCACCCGTGAGTTTTGGCTGGGGAAGTATCCGGCAACCCAAGGTGAATGGAAACAGGTGATGCAATCCGATCTAAATCGACAACGCCGGAAATCGATTGTAGCAAAGCTAAAAGATCGCAGCAAAATAGGGAATCGGGTGCCGATGACCTACGTAAACTGGAAGGACTGCCGGGCTTTTTGTAAACGGCTGACCGAACTGGAACATTCGGCTGGAAGCTTGGCCAGGAAGTGGCGATACGACCTCCCGACTGAGGCCCAATGGGAGTACGCATGCCGCTCCGATTCAGATACTTCTTTCAGCGTAGGTAATGGTTTTGAGCTTACGAAGTTAGATGCCAACTTCGGTCGCCTGCACAACAGCCCCACCGAAGTCGGAGACTATCCACCCAATGCTTGGGGCATACACGATATGCAGGGAAATATCTGGGAGTGGTGCCTGGACTGGCATGGACGCTACCCAAGTCAGGAGCAAATTGATCCCATAGGGCCAGCCAAGGGCGATGACCGTGTGATTCGCGGGGGCTGCTTCTTCTCCAAAGAACAGAGAAGCTGTCGCTCGGCAAACCGCGGGATGGCCGAGTCCTGGTCTAGGAACTGGCGAATCGGGTTTCGGGTGGCAATCGTTCGGAACCTCTAATCCTGACTACGTAGTGTCATACTTGGTAACAGGAGTCGATCTCGTGAATATCCAACGCGGTGTCGACAGTGAGGTCAGCTTCTGTGTAGGGCGCTCCACTTGGGGTTTCCCCGATTCCATCGGCTCCGGCTTACTGGGCGCACATTCAGGCTAGAGAGCTTTCGTCGGACCGCTCCGCGGGACGAAGCTTGAGAGGAACGGATCTCCTCGGCGAGACTCGCCGGCGTCAGAAGGGCTGCTTGATACCCATGGGGCCTAAAAGTTTCCAAAAATCGTAAAATGGGCGTTGCTCATTTCTTGAATTGCGGGGCACAGATAACGTCCCGGGTTTGCAACATCGCCCCGACCTGAAGCGCCTCACAGTTGTACTATCTCACTAATCAATCGCGAGTTAACCTCCACAAAAGCAGCAGAATGCTCTCTAAGAAGACTTTCAAAGCTAGGATTGCCTGCCTTACTCTTAATTAGTAGGTTTTGAAGTTCCGGAAGAGTCATGTCGTAGGAAATAGTGTAAGATTCTTCGAGCTCTCCGTCATTCACAACAATTTGTGAAATAAGACTGAATGCATCAAGAGCTCCCTCAAGAGGTTTCCCTGAGGTTACTCTTTTTGAGAATTCGGAATAAATTTTAACTCGATTGCGAATAATTCCTAGCCCAGGCACTTGCATAATCGAGGCAGAAGTTGACCTGTTGGATGGGAATTTAACTAGTGGAGGCCGATGCGAAAGATCAAGATCGGACCCAATCGCGAAGAATTCTGGCATCTTTCCAATCACACATTCCGTCTCAATTTGCTCTTTCAATTTCCAAGCGATTGCACTCTTGGGCAAGTTTGCCCGAATAAGCGAATGTTCGATCAGATAAATGAGAAAACAGGCCCATTCACGCCGAGCGATCGCCACCTGTTCCCCACTCCACGATAGGGCCTCCTGATTTATTCCCTCAGGAAATTTCCGGATACGCTCAAAGACAAAATCCTTGTATGCCTCTCTTGGGTTGCCCGCGGCACTACTACCAACAATCACATTCCCATCTTTTTGGAAACCTTCGTCCATTGAAAAGATAGATCTGAAGAATTTCCCGATATTCCAAAACATTCTATAAAAGAGCCGAAATCATATCTTTTTCAAGGGGCGTCCTTTTGTATGAAAGTCCGTTTGAGAGGCACCCAAACGGCACATGGCGATTCGGTTTGTTTTCAAACACTGGCTGGTGTGACTATTTACGAACAAAGTAATTCCCTTCAGCCCATCAACCTAACAAGACCGCTATCCTCAACCAACTCACCCCGCTGCACAAGCACACCGACCTCCTGCGCAACCAGCTCACGAAGCTGCTTGCTGGTAGACTTGAACCCAAGCATGCGAGCCACTCCGACGGCCAAGTCCCCCACTTCCACTCCATGGCTCGCCTTGACGAGTTGCAGAATCCCTACCTGAATCTCCTGCGGCGGAATAGAATCAATCTTCTTCAGTGATGCCGACTGAACTTCTGATCGATCACGAATCTGAATCTCACGTTCCGGGAAGAGAATGATCTCTCGATCTTCGATAACCCATCCCGCCTGGACGGCGCCATCGATCCCGTGGGTGACAGCAACTTGGATACGTCTCCCCGCACGGCCTAATCCCCAGAAGGCCCGGACACGGGCAATGATCTCGTTGCGATGAATGGGAGACTCTACCTCTACGATAAATTTCACCAGATCCATCATCCAGCCAGAGTCGACCTCGTGAATATCCAACGTAGTATCGACGGTATGATCTGCTTCGACGTAAGGCGTGCCGGCAGGAGCCCCTGCGGACTCCATCGGCTCTGATGGCAAACGATCGATTTCGATCGAAGGCGTAGCGGTTAACTCCGGCTCGCGGTCGATTCCAGCACAAGCGATCGCATCCTCGATGGCACGAACGGTTCGTTCCAATTGTTCCTGAGGGCGAGTGAACCAGTCCGTGCTCCAGATGCGGTGAATCTTCCAGCCATGCCCTTCGAGGACAGCCTGCCTCTGACGATCTCGCTCCCGGGCAGAACGAGCCGAATGGTAGGTCGCTCCATCACACTCGACGCCGAGCACATATTGCCCGGGATTCTCCGGGTGGACGACGGCCAGATCGATAAAGAATCCTGCCGAGCCCACTTGTGGGTGAACAGTGTAACCCTCTCCCTCGATGGCTCGCATCACCGCCTCTTCAAAAGGAGAGTCAGGTTCGCGTCCGGTGTCAGCATCCGGCGTGCCTAGTATCCCCGACTCTGCGAACTGGAGGAAAGTCTTGAGCGCTTTGACGCCACGCCCCCGCCCGGCAACGTCGAGGTCACCGGCGTGTATCGAAGAAAAGACTTCGCAGCGTTCCTTAGCCCGTGAGATAAGCACGTTGAGTCGTCTCTCCCCTCCCTCGTTATTCACGGGGCCGAAGTTCATCAGCCGATTGCCGGCCGCATCCTTCCCATAGCCAACAGAGATAAAGATGACATCGCGTTCGTCTCCCTGAATGTTCTCCAGGTTCTTCACGAAAAACGGTTCCGTGGAATGACCGAGGAAGAAATTCTCCACATCAGGATTCTCCCGTCTTCTCAGCTCTAACTCATCCAGAATGGCGTCTCTCTGAGCGACCGAAAAAGCACCAACCCCGAGTGTCTTGTCAGGATGCTCACGCGCATGACGAATCGCAGCATCGGCCACCGCCCTAGCTTCGCCAAAGTTCTTCCTCGTTTTTCCCCGGTCGAAGTAGCCGTCCGACACATAATGGTACTTCAGGCCGAGCTCTGGGTCGCTCGAGCGAGGACTCGGAATGATAAACAATCGATTCTCGTAAAATTCATGATTCGACACTGAAATCAAGGTCTCGTGACGACTCCGGTAGTGCCATCGCAACATCTTGGAAAGGAGCCCCTTTGCGTTTGCCAGACCTAGAATACTCTCGATGTCGCCGGCGCTGACAATATCGTCTTCTACGTCGTCATCCTCATCCTGTCCGATCCTGGAGAAAAATCTCGTAGGTGGGAGTTGTCGTTCATCGCCAACGACGACTAACTGACGGCCCCGTGCAATGGCACCCATCGCGTCGACCGGCTCGACCTGACTTGCCTCGTCAAAAATGACGAGATCAAACTCGATAGCGCCAGGCGCGAGAAACTGCGCCACTGACATCGGGCTCATCATGAAGACTGGCTTGATCGCCTGAGCCGCACTCCCTGTCTTTTCCAATAGCTTGCGGATCGGCATGTGTCCTCGCTTCCTTGCCATCTGCCCCTTTAGAACTCCGACAGCTCCCATCCCGCCGGCAGTCGAGGCAACGCTTTCGTGATGACGGGAGAGAACTTCGTAGCGGGCATATTCGATGCGCTTCTGATCTGCCTCCCGGAACTGCTCGACAAGGCGACTGTGAGTGCTGCCCTCAAAGGTGGCCAATTCAGGAGACTCTTCGATCAACTTTTGATAGAGCCTACGATAGTAGCCAAGGTCGAATGCTGAAAGCACTTCCCCGGATCGTAGCGCTCCGTTTAAGACAGAGTCAGTAATCTCCCCTATGCCCATTTCCGAAGCGAGCGATATGCGGTGACGGAGATTCACCCAGAGGAAAAGAGACTCAGGCGAGGCCTTCCACTGCTGCAGTCGTTCCTCCAGAGTATTAAGGCCGACTTCAACAAGATCACTTTCGCCAAAAGCTTCTTGGGGGATGAAAGACAGCTTGGCAATCAGACCAGAGAGGAGTTCAAGCAACTCATCGAGCGACGCTTTTGCCTTCACGCCGGCACTTTCACACTCTTTGAATGACTCGATGTCTACGAGAGCATTGAAGAATCGATCATCCACCCCCCTAGACTCGCAGTCACTTCGCCATGAGAATGTTTTCTCCAGCTTACTCCACTCAGATTTTCTTCCACTCCACCATGATTTACCGAAGCAGTTGACCGCGAGGTCAGAGGATTCATCAACCAGCCGGCGAAGTTTCTGCCCTTCGATGAGACTGTCAATCCATCTCAGACGAAGCTTAAAATCCTTGGGTGGAGATGGATCCACCAGCAGGGCTTTGAACTCGGCAAAAGCGGATCGGTATTTTCCATTCAGCGCCCGCAACGCTGATTTCCCGTGAGCCGCGATCTGCATTCGGATACTACTCAGATCGATGTCCCACGCCGAATCGATGAAGTGGGCTCCATCCCCGGACTCAATTTCCTCAAGCCGCGAACCGCCCTCTACCAGCTCTTTCAACTGCGCTCCTCGTTCTGACCAGTTCTGATGCGAAATAGCGACTTTATCAAAGGCAGGAGCATCTCCCAACTGCTCTCCCATTAGGACTATGTGGTCCACCTCGGCAAGACTTGAGGGCTCAGCGACAGTCAGTAGCTTTGCCAACTCTGTAACACGAGATCGCAGCGCTGGCATGGTTGAAGCCGCTTTCTCGACTCGCTGGTGCAGCTCTTCACCATCAATCTTCGTGAGGATGTCCCGGGTGACACCTCGCCACGGGTGCGTTTCCACGTCGCCCACTTCATCGAGGAGGCTAACCAGCGTCTTCAAGATCTCGCGGCGTTCCTTCACATCTGCTTTGCTCCACAGTTCAGCACCCGAAAGCTTCGGGAGCTGATCCAAAGCAACAGCACCCTCCAACAGTGATAGGTTTCCAAGAATATGAATGGGAGTAAGCCCGGCATTCCCCCGCGGCTCGTTGAGCAAATCAGCATGAAGATTCAGCTTTTCTCGAAGCCCCTGCAAATCATCGAGGACACCGTGAGCGCCCTGGACCGTCGGTTGTCCTTGTTCCAGTGTCTGACGAAACTCCTCCAACACGGATCGCTTGTTGCTCTTATGACTGTGGAGCTCCAGCGCCATAGAACCGAGCCCGTAGGAATCGAGTCGGCGTTTGACGACTTCCAAAGCAGCGAGCTTTTCAGCGACGAATAGAACGCGTTTCCCATCCAAAACGGCAGTAGCAATCAGGTTGGTGATGGTTTGAGATTTCCCCGTTCCCGGAGGACCCTGAATCACCAAATTGTGACCCGCTCGAACTTCTTCAATAGCCACCGCCTGAGATGAATCGGAATCGATGACGTGACTCAACCGATCCACGGGGATAAGCTTATCGAGAGAGCCCTCCTCTGAGAGCGACGGTTCTGCGGCTGGAAATCCTTGGCCCATCAATCCGCTAACCAGCGGGTGATCGCTAATCGCTTTGCCTTCGGGCCAATTGTCTGGATCCAGATCTCGATACATGAGAAACTTGGAGAACGAGAAGCCCCCCAGAACAATCGCATCCGGAATAATTTCCCAGCCATCCTGGCTCGAGATGACTTCCGACATCTGGTCGAAATACTCGGCAGGATCAAAATCTTCGCCGTAGTCAAATTCAGGAGCTGTGATCCCAAACTCCTTCATCTTGTGACAAAGTGAGAGGTTCTCGCTGGGATCCTGATCCAAAGCGACCAGCTTAAATCGCTCCTTAGCACTTTGACGCTCCAATTCAACCGGAACGAGTAGCAGAGGAGCAAAGCGATCAACCGCAGAATTACTATCCTCCCGCCACTTCATCTGACCGAGAGCTAAGAAGAGGGTGTTGACTCCCTGCTCTTCGATCGCCGTCCGGGCATCGTAGAATATGGAAAGGAGTCGGCGTTGCAGAACCTCGGACTTCAGCTTCGTTTGCAGCTTCGTATCACGGTGTCGGGCAGCAATCCCCCTCTCATCTAAATCTTCGTCTGCTTCCCCTTTTGGTTGAGGGAGCATGTCCAGTTGCCCCTCCTCCTTGGTTTCCTCGGAATGATCCTCGGTTTCGAGGAAGGAAAACTTCTTCCTCTGTCTGACCAGCATCTCAAAAATCTCAGCGCTCAGTTCATCATTAACGATGATCGACTTGGCACTCGGCTTTTGCGGGAGATTAAGAAGGCGATTTCTGGCCGTAAGATCCAGTAGCTTCTTGCGAGCCTTCTCAAGCTCTCGAAATATGATTGATGGTTCTGTCACAGTATACAATTAGTTCACCAAGCGCATGTTTCTAAGCTATTGTGAGAGGCCTGTCACGAATTCCCTAGCAAGAAATTCTACGCCTCCCCGTAATCGCCTTACAATTGGAGGCATTGGTCGCCAGATCGGAAGACTGTGAATTTAAAGCTCGTCCTTTGCTAGAGTGGGAACAGCCTTAAAACTAGCCAATTCACTAGAAAAGGGATTAGGGTCAACCCTGACTTCAACAACGAAGTGCAACGTTAGGCATTTTCATGGAAGAGTTCTGCAGGCGTTCTAAAGCCTAGTGTTTTCCGAGTAAGGTTGTTCAATTTCAAAGCGATCGCGTTGCATTTCCGCCCCACCAAAACGCCCCTCCTAGATTGCCCCCTAATCTCAAAGCCTGAGAAACAAGGCCCGTAACTCGCAGAAAACAAAGGTAGGGCCACAGGGATTTGAACCCTGGACCAAGGGATTATGAGTCCCCTGCTCTAACCACTGAGCTACAGCCCCTTTGCCTTGCTATAGAAGGACTTGAAAGCGATGGATTCAACCAGAATTATCAACCAGTACCCCCTTTTTGTAATCCCTCGCGTAAAGAAGTGATTCAAAGACAAGCTCGGAGCCGCTTTTTGCGAGGAGGGGACAAAGTTCAAACCAAGTTCGACCATGAGGGACCTATTTCGCCTTAGTTAAGCAAAAGGGCAAGCAAATACACGAGTGCCTGCGAAGCGCCGCCCCTGAACTAAGAGAGCGACGATTGCCCGAGTTTCGACATCCTGCGACTTCCTGATCAACGCCACTCGCGGGAAGAAAGCCCTCGGCCCCTTCCCTCCGGGACATCTCTTTGAAGTGGCGAGCCAATTGGGCCTTCAATTCAAGTGCATTGCCTTCGATTACGATCTTCCGAGTCGCTACGAACTCATTCATCTCCAGTTATTTAAGCTACTTATTTATTCGTTCTGCAGCAGGGAAGGTTTCTACGCTTCATTTCTTGGCGTGCTCATTCCGCTTGAGATGATCTAATGTTAGGGAAGCGGCTCCCGACGGCATGACACCGAAACAGGTTCGATATCCTTATGCCGGAAAGCCCGGGGTCAATCCAGTGAACGAGGCCGGACTCCTCCGCTATCCTTTTTCGACGAACTAGTCAGCTATCTGAACTGACGCTTCTACGATGGCAGTCAGATAGGGATTCTTGGATTTCACAGGGGTGTGATCGCCCTGCAGATAGATCCCCCAGGGGAAAGGCTTGATCGGAGATTCTATTTGGAAACAGTGATCCGGGACTCCCTCCGCGCGCCCCACTCTCTATTTTCCCGACTGAAATCGCTTTGCGATTTTGGCTTTGAGCGCGGCCACTACTTCGGGCTTCTCTTCAGCAAGATTTCGCGTTTCCGCATCGGGCTGACGGTGATCGTAAAGCTCTGTATGTCCGCTCCTGTGGGCGATGAGCCTGTAGTCGTCGCTTCGAATCGTGCGAGCTTTCTTGTGATATGAGAAGGCATCGTGCCCTCCTCCTTTCGGATTTTCAAGGAGTGGTCGCAACGAAATCCCGTCGACATAGTCGGGTGTGTCGAGCCCGGTGAGGTCGGTTAGGGTCGGGAAAAGGTCGAGCGTCTCAACCATGCCATCGGCCTTTGCCCCGGGGGCGGCGATGTCCTCATAGGAAATAATAAGCGGTGAGCGGAGCGACTCTTCAAAGAGTGCGTGCTTGCCCCAGATCGCATGCTCGCCGAGATGCCATCCGTGATCACCCCAGAGCACGATGACCGTCGACTCGCGCAAGCCGAGGGCATCGAGCTTTTCGATAATGCGTCCCACTTGGGCATCGGCGTAGGAAACGCACGCGGCGTAGTGACGGCGCACCTCAAGGGCAAACGCGGCATCGTCGTTGGGGTCCTTTTTCCAGCGATTGTATTTCATGAACTCCCCCGAACCGTGCCAGGTTGTTTTCCCTTCAGGCCTGGTGGGGTGAGGTGTTTCGGGGAGGTCGGCGTCCTTGTAGAGATCGAGGTATTTGGCGGGAGCCCCGAATGGCAAATGGGGACGCAGAATCCCGGTCGCGAGAAAGAAGGGTTTCTCAGCGCTCTCTTTGCCGAGCAATGCGAGCTGTTCCAGTGTTAGCTCAACGGCGAGCCCGTCGGGGTATATCTCGTCACCGCCTTCGAGAGCCTGAAAGACGTCCATCTCTTTGGCGTTGTTGGTTCGGATCTGACCATTCGCGAGGCCGTGCATCCAGCCGCGAGGATGTTGCCAGGGTCCGAACGGGAGGAGATTACGATCCCAGGAATTTGGCATCTCGGGAATCGCGGGATCATTCCAGTCAGGTCCGCCGTGGCCTCCGGGGTGATGCGATACTTTGCCCACCGAGACGGTCGTGTATCCGTTGCGCTTGAGCCAGGCGGGCATGCTGGGATCAATCGACTTTGGATTCGCTTTGATCGCTTTGCCGCGTTGAAAAAGGGCATCATTGTTAGAGCCTCCGTATTTCCCGGTGAGGAGCGTGAATCGTGAGGCACCACAGGTCGGTGCCTGAACGTAGTGCCGGGTAAAGGCTCGTCCGCGCGCCGCTAGGGCATCAATGTTAGGCGAATGGATATAATCGACGCCATAGCAGTTTAGTTCCGGTCGAAGATCATCGACGCAGATGAGAAGGACGTTCGTTTTCTCTGCTGCTTCAGGCGAACTGAAGACGAGAAGGGGAGTAAACAAACATAGCAGACGTCGAATCATTCCGCATTCTGCAATCGCCTTCGTGATCGGGCAAGTTATCTCGGCACTGAATTGAGCTTGTCACGATACCTAATATTCGGTATCCCAATTAAATGAATACTATACCAGAAGCCATCGTTGATCAATTAGCCCGCACCAAAGGCTGGACTCGTTTTATCAGCGTGATATTTTGGATTGGCGGCGCTTTCCTCATTGTCGCTGGTATCTTAATGTTTATCATCGGACTGGGAAGCGGCTCTGCTGTAGGTGGGCTAAACGCCATCATGGGAGGGGCTGGAATGGGGGCCTTGTTGGGAGGGATCTACATCGTAATGGCCTTTTTCTACATCTACCCCGCCATGAAACTGGGTAATTATGCGAGTCGGGTCAACGATTTGATCGCACAGCCTACTCAGCAAAACCTAATCGTTGCCCTTTGCGAACAGCGTCGATTCTGGAAATACGCAGGCATCTGCATGATCGTTCTTTTGTCGCTTTACGCAGTTATTATTGCCGTAGGGATCATCGCAGGGATCGCAGGCGGGTTATCAGGTCTTCCCAGCTAAATCGAAAGGCTCCGGGAAGGTTTGGCTATCGGCAAAAGGCTAAAACAAAGGGAAAGCCGCCCTCCCTCAGCTGGGGCGGGAAGTCCCCGTCGAGCCGATTGGTCCGATTGAATGCACCGATTACCACTCTCCGCTTCGCAGCGAAGCGATTGGGGCGACTCCCTCATCGCAGTGGTCAAGGGCTCCGGCTGGACGCGTCTCCCCACCCGCATCAAAAGATGGCTGTCGGGACAAATAGTGAAATCCGTATCAGATTCCATAGCCAAATGATTTTTTTTACACAGATTCAAGAGGATGGAAGATGAGTTTTACGGATCTGATAGGCACAACTGAACTTTCAGACGGCCTCCCAGTGGCGAGGCCGCGAGGTGGCGAATTGGCTCAAGGATACTTGCGAATTGGATTGCTATACTCACGATGGTTTTAAATACTTTGAGCAATGAAGTTTTCGTCGCAGAGATTCATCGCTATGGCAGTGATCCCGCTGTGTATTCTGACGAACGCGTGTAAAAAAGCGGCACCTCGGGAGTATGCTGTTTTCAATGCCCCTGCTCCGGAGCGCACTGAGAAGGCGACTCTGAGCGCCACCTTGATCGTTGAGGTAATCGATGTGCAGAACGCACGTTTTGAAGATTGGATCACGAAGAACGCATTGATTCCTGATGCCGCGACGCCTCTGCGGAAAGCCGCTCAGGCCTGGGTCGAGGAAGGCGATGCCACGATCAGGGAAACGCTGACCCTTTCGGTGAACAGTGGTTCCTCTTCACAAATCCAATCTCAACAGCTCGTGATCGCCGCCGGAGGCAAGGGTGAGTTCGAAGCAAGGAAACCCGGCATTTCAATGGAGGCTTCGGTAACGATTGATCCTGATTCGAGAGAGTGCGCGGTCCACTTAAATCCTGCGACACTTAATCCTGACAAGAGCACTGTTGAGTCGGGAAGCCGGGAGAATCGCTCAGTCTGGAGCCGAGCAGAGCTCACTACTAATATTTCGCTTCCGGAAATGGCCTACGGCTTTCTCGGTCGCTGCGCCGCAGAGAAACCGCTGCCAGATCAAAAGAATTCGGAAAGGTGGACGTCTCTCTTTTTTCTTCGCGCCGACACCAATTTAGCGCCTCAATCTGTCACCACGCTCACGAGCCAACTCTAATGAAACACGCCATCTTTTTTATCGTAGTCCTCTCCTGCTTCCCCTGCCTCAAGGCACAGGACAAGTCTGGCGAGGCACCCGCTGAAGCGAAACCAAAGAAAGATCAGTCTCTCTACACGAAGAAATACACGGTCCCTGCCACGTTTTTCCGCTGGCTGAAACAAGGACCGCGGACGCCGACTTCTGATCCATTTGCGGATCCAGCGCAAAAGAGCGAATGGAAACCGGTGACACCGGCTGAAAAGTTGGCATCCCTTGGCATTATTACAGGAACGGACGGTATCAGTGCTGTTTTCAATCCAGCGATAGCGGCGATCGTGCTTCGAGGCACGGAAAAGCACCACGAGATTCTCACTGCTGCTCTCGAGACTTTTTCGAGCAGCAGCGAAAGACAAATTCATATCATCGTCGAGTTCATCGAAGTGGAGCATCTCGATTTCAGCGACTGGCTCCTCGACAACAAGATGTCTGGTGACGGCACCGAATTGCGAAAGGTGGTTCAAGAATGGGTGCGTGACAAAGAGGGAACGATTCTTGAAACGTCCATGATTTCCGCCCGCTCAGGCCAGCGCGCAAAAACGGAATCAGGTGATGAATATATCTACCCAACAGAAATCAGTCCGCCCAACCTTCCCAGCACGCTGACTTTATCGGACCGAGCCGAAATGCCAATCGTGGGCCCGCATCCTTCAGCCTTCGAGACACGCAATCTAGGCGTTACTCTTGAGGTGGACCCTGTTCTCGGCGCTGACAACACCACGATCGATCTCAGTCTTGCCCCTGAGATAGTTAAATTGAGCGGACACACTGAATGGTTCAGCGAAGAGACGCAAGATGAGTTGAAAATTAGGATGCCGATTTTTCATCGCATGAAGGTCTCAACGCAGGTCACCCTCCTCGACGGACGCTATGTCCTTGCCGGCTCCTGCCGTCCGATGCCTGAGGAGAAATCGAAACGCGACGACGCGATCGTCTTGCTTTTCATCCGTGCCGATGTCGGTCATCTCGCGAAATGGTCGGTCGAAGAGGTTCCCGCTGAATAGTGAATCCCATACCACCGGCATGATGGCATCAAAACCAGATACGGAATTGTCTGACTATTCGGGAAAGGCCATTCTCCTCAGCAATGGGTTCGCGATCTTGCTCGCGCTTTTCCAGGGGTGGCCAATCTTTCCACTATTGCTGATTTACTGTAGCCAAAGCGTCATCATCGGTGGTTTCAATTTTGCCCGAATCATGAAATTGAAGAAATTCTCATCGGAAGGATTGACTTCGAACGGACGCCCTGTCCCGGAGAACAAAAAAGGGAAACGTTCAGTGGCGTTTTTCTTCGCAATACACTTCGGCCTTTTCCACCTCGGCTATCTCATATTTATCTGGGGCGGGGCGGCTAATTTCGTTGAAACGTTTGAGGGTGAGAAGTCACTCAGGATTGAAATTCTTTGGATTCTCTTTGCCGTTATAGGCTTCTTAATAAGCCACTGGTTTTCCTTTCGAAAAAATGTCGAAGCCGATCTCGAGAACCGTCCCAATATCGGGACGATGATGTTTCTCCCCTACCTCCGGATCATCCCGATGCATCTCACGATCCTCATTGGTGGCGCGATTGCTTCAGGCGGCTGGATCCTGATCGCGTTTATGTCTCTCAAAACAGGAGCTGACTACCTCATGCATATCGCAGAGCATCGCATCATGAGAAAGCCGAAGCGGGCGCAGGTTGAAAAGGACAGCGGAGCCCCGAAGTCGCCTTCAATCTTAGGCTGAACGAAAAAAGGGGCAAATCGGGGGCAGTTGACAAGAAAGGATGCTCGCTTGATAAATATAATAATTATGGTATTTTTATATGTTGAATTTACTTATCATGAAGACTTCCCAGCTTCGGCCCCTTTTTCTGGCGGCGCTCTTGTCCCTTTGCCTCCTCTCTGCGCCTGATTCTCAGGGGGGGCTCCTTAGGAAAGGCAATCAGCCCACGCATCCGCTCGCTCCGCAGCTTCAATCCTCTGCCCCTGCCAATCCGTTTCTTGCCGGGTCTCAACAAGAGGCGGCCAGTCCTCAACAAGCTTCATCTAAAAAACGTCCTTTCTGGAAGAAGCGGACCTACGAGCTCCCCTACTCCGACTACAAATTCCCCCGATCCGAACACAGCTCACGTGGTTTTTCCCAGTCAGGGAAACCGTCTCAGGACATGCTGCAGTTCATCGCAGTGGTGCGCCAGCGCGCTGAAGCTCTCGCCAAATTTGATCTGACCTACAAATTCGGAGGCAATAACCCGTCCGAAGGCGGTATGGATTGCTCCGCGACAATGAAATATTTACTCGCCGACCTCGGATTCACGGACATGCCACGCACGAGCTACCACCAGTATGAATGGCTCAAAAAGAACCGGACAATGCACCATTCGAAAACGATTCCCGCAAGTATGGGAGGCCGCAAAGGAATCAAGCCCGGCGATCTCATCTTCTGGGGCGGAACCTACAAGTCAGGGCACAAAGTCTCGCACGTGATGGTTTATCTCGGTCAGGGTGACAGCGGAACCCACTACATGTTTGGCGCTCGCGGCAAAAAGAAAAAAGGCCTCAACGGCGCCGGGGTCGATGTTTTCAAACTGAACGCGGGATATCAAAAGAGCCTTATCGGTTACGGATCGCTCCCCGGGGTGAAATAAGGCACGATTCCCGGGCGATTGTTTGCCGTTTTATTTGTGCGTATTCCTGCCACTTGGGGAGGCCGGAATTCCCTTGCGGTGCATCATTTCAAGCGCCATAAGGGTGAATGCTTCAAAAACTGATTGCCCCCCTATTGATCGCTGTCGGTCTGGCCTCCTTCGTGAATGCGGCTGAGCGCCCCAACATCGTCTTCATCTTTTCTGATGACCACGCGCCTCATGCGATTGGTGCCTACAATGGATGGCTCAAAACGGTGAACCCGACGCCGAATATCGATAAACTTGCCGCGCAGGGCATGTTGTTCGAGAACAGCTTTTGCACCAACTCCATTTGTGGTCCGAGCCGCGCCGTAATTCAAACCGGAAAGCACAGCCACCAAAACGGTTTCATGAACAATGGAAACTCGTTCGACTGGAACCAGCAAACCTTTCCCAAACTGCTTCAGAAGGTGGGCTACCAGACTGCGATCTATGGAAAGTCTCACCTCAAAGGTCAGCCTCAGGGATTTGATGACTGGAAAGTGCTTCCCGGGCAGGGACTTTACTACAATCCTGATATGCTTACCCCTGAAGGGAAAGTAGTGATCGAAGGACATTGCACCGATATAGTGACCGATCTCGCGGTGACGTGGCTCAAAGAAGAGCGCTCTGGCGACAAGCCTTTCATGCTCATGGTTCAGCACAAGGCCCCCCACCGCAACTGGATGCCAGCCGAACGTCATCTAACTCTCTATGATGACATAACGATGCCCGAGCCCCCTACCCTTTTCGACAAATGGGAAGACAACACACTGGCCGCCAAATATCAGGAACTTGAGATCGATAACCACATGGATATCAACTACGACCTCTTCCTCGATCTCACCGAAGACTTCGAAGGTGTCAACACGCAGAAGCGTCAGGACAAATCGGCCTGGAAGAACATGCAGCGGATGACCGCTGACCAGAAGAAAGCCTGGCACGCCGCCTACGATCCGAAAGATGCCGCCTTCCACAAAGCGAACCTCACCGGTGACGATCTCGTGCGCTGGAAGTATCAGCGCTACGCCAAGAATTACCTGCGCTGCGTCAAAGGTGTCGACGAAAGTGTCGGCACGCTGATGGACACACTCAAAGAGCTCAAGCTTGATGAGAACACTGTCGTTATTTACTCATCCGATCAGGGATTCTACATCGGGGACCACGGCTGGTATGACAAGCGCTGGATGTATGAGGAGTCTCTCAAAATGCCTCTCATTGTGAAGTGGCCCGGCACGGCAGAGAAGGGTTCCAGAAGTCAGGAAATGGTGCAGAACCTCGACTACGCCTCGACCTTCCTCGATATGGCCGGTGCCGACATCCCGGAAGATCTCCAGGGCAAGTCACTCGTTCCACTTCTTAAAGGCGAGCACGACGGCAGCTTTCGTGACGCGATTTACTACCACTACTACGAGTATCCCAGCGTGCACATGGTGCCACGTCACTACGGCATTCGTACCGATCGCTACAAGTTGATCAGCTTCTACCAGTTCGGCGTCTGGGAGCTTTACGACCTTCAGGAAGATCCTGACGAACTCACCAACATCTACGAAACCGCTGACAAGGCGCTCGTTTCCGAGATGAAGGAGAAGCTCAAAGATCTCCGCGAGCACTACGCCGACGACAGCGCCGAGGCTGAATTCTCACTAGAGAAGAAGAAAGAGTTCTGGCCTGATTTTAAGGGTTAGATTTATTGAAAATTGAGGAGTTTCTTCGGCGACACTTACCCTTCGATTCCCTTGGTTGATTGCGGGACGATACGGGCCTCGAGGCCTTTATTTTTCTGACCTCGATGCCTCGTCAGCCTCTTATTTCTACTCTCATTAGATAAAAGTTCGGTTGAAATCCCCTCCTCCTGCGTCGAACGAATGTCACGCTACCGTGTGTCACGACAACCAAAGAGTGAATCAACAGAATCCAGGTATGAATATCAAAATCCTCTTCCTATTTCCTCTCATCGCCCTTTGCTGGTCGGGCTTCGCTTCCGCGCAGGTGACGATCCCCGCAAACTCCGCCAATTCACTTGATAGCGGAACGACTGGAAGTGTCAGCACGCTTCCGCCGGTGTATAGCTCCGCCTTCAGCAATTCGAGCAGCATCTCTCGCGCTCAACAGCTCACGACACCGATTTCAGGGCAGAAGGCGACAATCACTTCCACGCGCCAACCGGTCATGGATCAGAAGCTGATCGCCTCAAAGGTGATCGCGATCCAGCGAGTCGAGGCGAAAGCCCAACCTCTGAGCGTGGTGACGATCAAGCGTCTTTCTGAGCTTCGACGCGAACTGAATATTGCAGAGTCCGCATCCAGAGCCCGCATCGTCCTGCCTGCTGACCAGCTATTTGAAGAGTCCGATCCTGCCGAGATTAATCGATTCTCGGTTCCTGTGCTACTGAAGGTCTCGGAATACCTTCTTCTTTCCGACAAGAAGAGAATAACGGTGACGAGCTACTACGCTCCCGATCAGGAGAATGGCAAAAGCCTTGCGTGGGGACGCTCACTGAGCCTTATCGAATGGATGGAAGATTCTGGCGGGCTCCCTGCCGTCAACATCAACAGCTCCCGTCCTGCACCCGTGGAAACGAAAACTCAAATGAAGTTCCCCAATACTCCGGGAGAAAGAGCGTTCCAGAATCGCATCGAGCTCAATCTGGAGTAACCGAAGTATCGAATCATGGATACTGAGACTGGCTCAGCTTTACTTTGAACCGATCAGCATCGGCATCACGTAAATCAGCGGGCGCTGGCAAGCGAATCGGGCAAAGGAACGAAGACCAATGGGGTTCACCCCCTTGAGGAAAATTGGTCTGGTTCACCCCCAAACACAATCCCCACGGCGGCGGGGGCGCCCGCAGGCAAAGCTTCGAGGATTTCCTCAGAAATGGCCCCTTCGAGGAACCACCACCGAAGAGACTCGCAGAGATCGTGCAGGGGTTGAAAAATTGCTCAGTGAGCGCTGAGAGAGCGATTCTCAGATCCTGTAATGCCTCTGAACGGCGGGACCTCTAACGAAATCTTTTAAGGTCGATTCCATCGTCTATCGAGTCTCCTTTCAGCGCAGAACACCCTTTCGGTTCTTGCGGAATGTGTGAGATCGTTTTACTTCTTCCTTTCCATGGCAGGATCTTCCAACATACATGCGTTTTTCGGAAGCGACGAGGCTCGAGTCAAAGAAGCCGCGCTGCTTCTCTCGCGCAAAATTGCCCCTAAAGACGATGAGTTTGGTCTCGAAGTTATCGCGGGGGCGGCCGACAACGCCGAGCACGCCTCCCAGATCGTGAGCCGAACGATTGAAGCGATTCAGACGCTGCCCTTTTTCGGTGGAGAGAAAGTCGTCTGGCTCCAGGGAGCGACCTTTTTCAGCGACAACCAGACCGGCAAGGCAGAGACAACCCTGCGAGCGGTCGAAGCCCTCACCGATCTGCTCGAATCAGGACTTCCGCCCGAGGTGCAGGTCATCATCTCCGCAAACGATGTCGACAAACGACGCGTCTTTTACAAGAAAGTCGGCAAGCTAACGAAACCCACGATTTTCGACAAAGTCGACGTTTCCAAGCCAGGCTGGGAAACGCAGGTCATGAGCCTCGTCAAGGCTAAGTCAAAGCAGCTCGGCCTGACCTTTGACGGCGACGCCCTGGAACGCTTCGTTCTCATGGTGGGCGCAGAAACGCGGATGCTCGACAGCGAAATCGAAAAGCTGTCCCTCTACGTCGGTGATCGACCGGCGAACGAAGAAGACATCAGCCGAATTGCCGCATCGAGTCACATTGGGGTGATCTTTGAGATCGGAGACGCCATCGCCCGAAAGGATTTGCCGAAGACGCTCGATCTCATCGACCGTCAGTTACGTCAAGGAGAGAGCGCCGTGGGGATTCTCCTTGCCGCAATCGTTCCACGCATTCGCAATCTCCTTCATGCCCGCGACCTCATGGAGCGTCACGACCTTCGTGCCGGACGCAGTTTTCCTCCATTTCAAAAAGCTGTCGACTCCCTGCCGAAATCCGAGACAGCGCACCTCCCCCGAAAAAAGGACGGGAACGTCTCAGCTTATCCCCTCTATCTCGCCGCACAGATTTCCAACCGCTTCACCGTGCCTGAACTGAAGACAGCTCTTGAAGCATGTCTCGAAGCCAATCTGCGCCTTGTGACGACAAGCCTCGAACCAAAACTCGTCCTCAATCAACTTGCGACCCGAATCCTGACTTGACCCCTAAAGCGCTTTTACTCCCTCTCGGAATCGGGATCTTTGCCGGCATCACCGCCGGTCTCTGCGGCGTCGGAGGCGGAATCGTCATGGTTCCCGCTTTTACCTTCCTGCTGGGAATGGAGCAAAAAGCGGCCGTTGCCACGAGCATGGCCGTGATCGTTCCCACCTCGCTCATGGCGATCGGACGATTCAGTCAGGCCGGACTCGTGCAGTGGCATATCTTCTGGCCGACGGCAATCGGTGCTGTTTTCGCCGCCTATTTTGCGACGGGCTGGGTCCGAAAGCTCAGCAACGAGCAACTCACGAAGATCTTCGCCGTTCTCATGATTCTTGTTGGTGTCAGCATGCTCTTTAAGAAGCCCTAGCGATTTTAACGAGAAACAGATGTCGGCGCAAGAAGTCGACTCCGATTGCAAAATCCAGGGCAATGCGTGCTTCCCCGCGTCTTTTTGCGCTAAGCTCTAAACAGGCTTAGGTCATTGACGTAACTCTCTTAGGTCGCTCCAATAGGGGCTATGGTTCGATCTCTTATCCTCTTTGGCGCAATCGCCGCTTACAGTTCGTTACAGGCTCAGGTTCCGCAAACAGTTGAAGAAACCTGGCAGGACTTTGACCCACGAGCCGAGCCTCTCGAGACTGAGGTCATTCGTGAAGAGATCGCCGATGGAATCGTCGTGCGCTACGTTCGGTATCTCGTTGGAACCTTTGCCGGGAAAAAAACAAAGGTAGCCGCGTTCTATGGGTTTCCCGAAGGGGCCGAGAATCTTCCCGGGATCGTGCAAGTGCATGGAGGAGGACAGTTTGCCCGAAAAGAGGCGGTGCGCTTTTGGGCATCGCGAGGCTACACCGCCATCGCCGTCAACTGGGGCGAAAAGGTCATCGATCAGCAGGATGATCCCAACACGGAGTGGGCTGGAATCCCTGCTGGCTTCATAGCCCCGACCCATCACAATGGAGTTGAGCCTCGCGAAGGCACGATTCATCAAGAGCAACACCCGTGGAACAGCGCGTGGCTGCTTTACTCCGCGGCAGCGCGAAGAGCGGTTACCTTTCTCGAAGAACAAGCCGAGGCAAACGCAGAAAAGATCGGCCTCATGGGCCATAGCATGGGCGGACGACTTACGATTCTCACCGCGATTGATGAGCGAATTAAAGCAGCGTGCCCGTCGGTAGGCGGGAGTGGGTTTCTCTACGAGGATTTTCCCGGTGTCCCCGATTCGGCACGTCGCATGAGCGAAGAAGACGGGCGCGAGCTCTACCTCAACACAATCGACTGCAAAGACTACTGGCCCCTCATTAAATGCCCCGTCATGTTTTTGGGAGCGACCAATGATTTCAATTCTCCGATGGAATTTGTTATGAGAGGATTTCGAAGGCTGCCCGATCCCGGGACCGGGGCGCTCTCATTCACGCCCCACATGAACCACCGTTTCACGGTCGATAATTACATGGCACGCGTGCGATGGTTCGACGCGCATTTGAAAGGGACGTTTGATTTTCCAAAAACGCCGACGGCGGTTCTTAAGCTCGATACCGGAAACGGAATTCCCCGCTACTCGGTCACGCCCGATCCTTCGGGCCGACACGAACTGAAGACTGTGGAGATCTTCTACGGCTTTGATCGAGATCCCCGTGCCCGTTTTTGGAGATCAGGCGAAGCCACTCGCGAAGGCAACTCGTACAGTGCTGACTGCCCGGTGATGGAGTTGAACGAACCGCTCTTTGTTTTCGCCAACCTCACCTATGACACGGGAGAGAAACTTAAGATGCCCCCCGGTTTTCAAGACAGTTCTCTCCTCACGATCACGAGCGAGCCCAGTGCTGTTTATCCCAATCAGCTGCACACCGCAGGTATTAAAACGGAAGGTGAACGCGAACGGCTCATCGATGATTTTTCGAAAGGATGGCGAGACTGGTCACTCGTCGGAACCGGCCATCGCGCGCACTGGAACTTTGAAACTCACAAGGTCGCCGACCCGGCCTTCTTTGGCCCTCGCGGAGCATCCCTCGAACTCGACCTTGAAACGACCGAAGACAACGAATCCCTCGCCGTCATTCTTGAGACCGATAAGTGGCGCGGCTACACGGGGAGAAAGCCCCGCCGCTACGCTGCGATCGTCAGTCTGAAGACGACCGGTCAGCATTCGATCAAACTTCCCCTGTCTAGCTTCGCGACAAAGGAGGGTGAAGTGCTGGAGAACTATGACTTCGCAACCAGTTTGATCCTCACCCCCGCTCAGAAAGAGCGTCCTGACAAAATCAAAACGGAATGGCAGGGAGTCGTTCCCAAGTTCAATACGATTCGCTGGGCCGGAGGCACCTTTGAACCGCGCCCCCGCCCCTACCTGAAACTCGGCGCTTCCGAAATCGACGCCGATGGGGCCTTTAAAGCAGCTTTCGATAATGCCGTAGAGGAGTCCGTAAAGCGGGAAGCGCGGGATCAAGAATGAGGCCCGGCGCTCTCGGGTCTTGGGGGCGAGCGAACAGGACAAACTCGCGCATCGTTTTCCAGGTATCGAAATCCAAACAGAATTCGACAGGACCGAGTTCACTATCACCGGTGGACTTGGCCCGGTGCCACTGACTTTCTCAAACCTCAATTCTCATCGTGGCGACGCGCTCAACATCGACGGGAAACCGGCAAATCAAAGTGTCCACGGCAAAGGTTTCTCGCGAACCGATTACGATCCCGCTAACGGCATCTGTTCCCAGACTTACGACGTTCCCGTCTCCGATCAGGGACCTCGTAAGATCATCTTCAAGTCAAGGTAGGAAGCCCCTCTTTGAGTGCGGGATCAAGCCACCGCACTCCACAAATGCCGACCGCTTACGCAGATTCGGACGTTGATCTCAATTTCGGCAACGTTTACACCTCTACTATGAAACCTCTTTTCATTGCTTTAACCCTCTCTATCGCGTCGGCTTCGAGCCTTCTCGCAGAGCTCTCACTCCCCCACTTTTTCAGCGACCATATGGTTCTCCAACGGGAACGTCCCGCCGCGATCTGGGGAAAGGCCTCTCCGGGAGAAAAGGTAACCGTTACCTTCAAGGGAGAGTCAGCCTCTGCCAAAGCCGGCAACGACGGACAATGGAAAGTCGCAATCAAGACGGGAAAAGCCGACATCAAGGGAAGCGATCTCACGATTGCCGCAGGAGACGACAAACACGTCATCACTGACGTCCTCGTCGGAGAAGTGTGGTTCGCCTCCGGCCAGTCCAACATGTATTTCACGATGAATCGGGTCGAAGCCTACGAGGAGATGATTTCAAAATCGAACTTCCCTGCGATTCGCACCTTCAACGCGCCACTCGTCACCGCAGCGGAGCCGCAGGATGACATCGAAGGCGAATGGACCACTGCGACACCCGACACGATTCCCGGCTATTCGGCGGTCGCCTTCTTTTTCAGCAAGCACCTGCATGAGGAAATCGGAGTCCCTATCGGAATGATCAAATCCGCATGGGGCGGCAAACCCGTGGAAACTTTCACCAGTCGCAAAGCCCTCTTAACCCTGCCCGGAACAAAAAAACTTGTCGACGCAACACTTGAAGCGGACGCCAATTACGATCAAGCCAAGGCGCAGGCGTTCTACGAAACACGCCTCGACCAATGGGAAGCGGCGGTCGCAGCGAGGAAAAAACTCCCCGCTGACCAACGCGAGGGGCGCGCGAAAAAGCCGACTCTCCCGAAGCGTCCCCTCGACACCGAAGGAAGGCCGGGCGTTCTTTTTGACGCGATGATCAATCCCTTCGCCGGCTACACAATGCGCGGCGCCCTCTGGTATCAGGGCGAGGGCAATGCCAAAGTAGGCGCGGTTCCCTACGATGAGACACTGCCCCTAATGATCAATGACTGGCGTGCTCATTGGGATGACGACTTTTCCTTTTACTTCGTCCAGTTGGCAAACTTCAAAGACGTCGCGACCGAACCGGGTAACAACGATCCGTGGCCGCTCTTACAAGATAGAATGCGCCTCGTTCTCGACACCACCCCAAAGACGGGTATGGCGATCATCAATGACATCGGCGACGCAAAAGACATTCACCCGAAGAACAAACACGATGTCGGGAAACGCCTCGCACTGTGGGCTCTCGCAAAGGACTACGGCAAAGACATCACCCACTCTGGCCCGCTTTACCGCTCGAATAAAATCAAAGACGGAGCGGTTCAGATCCGCTTTGACCAATCAGGTGAATGCCTCAAGAGTCGCGACGGAAAAGACCTCGCGCGTTTTGAAATCGCCGGAGAAGACAAAGTCTGGCACTGGGCGGATGCGACGATCAAAGGGAAAGACACTGTTGTCGTGAGCCATGGCAAGGTAGCCGCCCCCCTCGCAGTTCGCTACGCCTGGGCCGCCAATCCCGAAGGCGCCAATCTCGTGAACAGCGAAGGCCTCCCTGCCTCGAACTTTCGCACCGACGACTGGGACGACATTGAAGAGAAAGTCGACCCCGCTGTCGCGAAGGCACTCGCCGCGCGACGTGCCCTCGCCGACCAGATCAAAGCCCTCGCCGCCAAGCGAAAGAATATCGATCCCAGGACCGACGAAGGGAAAGCACTACTCAACAAGCACCGCGAACTGATGAAGGGTTACAAAGAAACCGCTCCGGTGGCGAAGTAGGATATAATTAACCCTCTTTGGTTCCCGACCTTGCTCTTTTAGCTGAAGTAAATCGATGTATGGCAAATACCTAATCCTTAGAGACCCGCTCTATCTTGACGAGACGCCGGTGAAGTTTTTGGATTCACTCAGCAAGATTGGTATCGGAAACTGGATCAAGCTACTTGGGTGTCCATTCTTCGGACAACTGAGAGCGATCGATGGGAGTTTTCCGAGGTGGGGCGAGACGTCCCCGTCGAGCAACGTGGTCCGAAAAAAGTATCCGAATCACCTTCACGCTTCGCAGCGAACCGATGGGGTTAAATCTCACTGCATCGAACCACGCGGTTCAGCGGGACGCTTCACCCCACCCCCAGACACCCTTTGCACGCACCGCTAAACAGCGGTTGAGTCTCGGGTCAAAAAAGGTTTCAATTAATAATGCGCTTCTTCAGCTTCCTCCTCCTTTGCATGCTCACATCACCCGCTTTCGCCCAGGTAAAAGGTTACCCTGAAGGGGTTGAAGCAGTGACCTACCTGTCAGCCTCCGACCAGACCGAACAACCGGCTCTTTTCGAGGCTCCGGCAGACTCGGAGAAACCTGTTCCCCTGCTCGTCGCTCTGCACACCTGGTCTGGCGACTACAAGCAGGCAGGGAGCGAAGCGGTTTATGCCCGTTGGTGCCAGGAGATGGGCTGGGCGTTCATTCACCCCAATTTTCGAGGCCGCAACGACACCCCTGACGCGTTGGGTTCCGATCTCGCGGTCGGAGATATCATCAGCGCGGTCGACTACGCGAAGACTCAGACCCGTATCGATCCCAGCAGAATTTACTGCATCGGCGTCTCGGGCGGAGGCCATGCTTCATTGCTCATCGCGGCACGTGCGCCGGAAATCTGGGCCGGTGTTTCGGCCTGGTGCGGAATCTCGGATATCGCGAAGTGGCATCAGGAGTGCACCGAAAACAAAAGCTTCATTCGCTACGCCCAACACATTGAAAAGGTCTTGGGAGGCGCCCCCGGCTCCAGTCCTGAACACGCCGCCTCCGCCAAACATCGATCCCCTCTCACTTGGCTGAATGCGGCAAGCGCAGTGAACCTCGATATCAATCACGGCGTCAACGACGGAAGGACAAGCAGGCCCGAGGACGATTTCAAAGGAGGGAGCGTCCCTTTTACGCACTCACTCGAGGCCTGGAATACGGTCGTCGGAGAACAGGATCGAATTTCACCAAAGCTTCTTCAGGCTTGGTTCAAAACGCAGCAGTTTCCGATGTCCGCTCGCGAAGACGATCCGCTCTATGGTGAGCAGGGGCCGCTCTTCCGAAAAGTGAGCGGCCCTACCCGAATCACCATTTTTGACGGAGGTCACGAAATCATTCACCGCGCCGCCCTGAACTGGTTGAACGCTCAACGTCTCGGGCAGCCCCCCGTTTGGGAAATCGAAAAAGCCGTCACCCTCGAAACAGAAGCAGGCGAATCGGAAAGCGGCAAGTGACCGCACCCACTCTCCTTTTTTTACAATGAAACCCATTACAACACGATCCCTCGCGCTGGTCTTCGCGGCCGGATCATTGATTGGCGATGCCGCTGAACCAACCAAGATTCACTCATTGGCAGGCGCCCCCGAAGCCACGCCTCTCCTTGGGGCGCTAATCATCCTTAATTCCGGACGCATCAAACCAAGGAGTGGCTGCATCTTGCTGCCAGCATAGACTCCGCGCAGAAGCCACGCGCGTCTCCAAACTTCCGCAACGGAGTCTCCGGCGGGAGTCTTATCAGGCGGCTCGAAGCGCGCCTCTCCTTGGGGCGCTGATCACCATCGAATCCGAAGGCATCTCATCAAGGAGTGGCTGCATCTTGCTGCCAGGATAGACTCCGCGCAGAAGCCACGCACGTCTTCGAACTTCCGCGACGGAGTCTCCGGCGGGAGTCTTATCAGGCGGCTCGAAGCGCGCCTCTCCTTGGGGCGCTGATCACCCTTAATTCCGGACGCATCAAACCAAGGAGTGGCTGCATCTTGCTGCCAGGATAGACTCCGCGCAGAAGCCACGCACGTCTTCGAACTTCCGCAACGGAGTCTCCGGCGGGAGTCTTATCAGGCGGCTCGGCGCTCGCCGCTCCTCGGCGAAACGTGAGGCAGTGTCATCTAGGGCCGTTCAGCGGCAAGCAAAAGGCCGGTCTCTTACGAAGGAGAACCGGCCTTTAAAATGATAGAAAGTGAGTAAAAGTATTGAGCCGTTTACTAGTCAAGTAAGTCAGCCGGAACCGTTCCGCCGCTAGCGGCAAGCTGCTGCATGACTTCTTTGTGAAGCCACATGTTCATTTCAGCGGAACCTTTGCTGTCGATATCGGCCTGCGAATAGCCAAGCTCAAGCGCGAGCTCCTTACGAGCCCCATAGCTGCTCTCCATTCCGACGAGCTTCATGAGATCAACGATAGATCGGCGCCAGTCGAGAGCTTCGGAGTTCACGCTTGCCATTTTGGTAAGGTTAGCCTCAACGTCGACTCCCGTAATCTGATCGGTGCCTCGTGCCTCGTCTCTGCCGTCTTCAATCGCAGGCTCGCTGCCTCGCTTTCGAGCCGGTGTTGATGCCGCTGCTTCTTTCGCAACACTGCCTGAAATCAGGCCCTTCAACTTTGAAAACATACTCATCACCTCTAAGCTAGCAATTGAATCGAAGGTCGCAAGTTTCAATGGAACTGTTTTACACTTCTTTTTATGTGACTTTGATTAAAAACAAAATCCAGTTCTCCGTCGATTGCAGATGCCTCAAAAAATGGCTAGAATGCAGCTCTTGTCTTTTTCCATGAACCGTTCCCCAATCTATCCGGCCATTTGCGCAATGGCGTTGCTGGCCCTGCCTCTCATCACAGGAGGACAAACCGGATTTTTCAGCTTTTCTCCTGAAGCTCAGGTGATCAGAAAGGCGAAGCGATACAATCTTGTTTCCGTTAAAAAAGAGGTGCCCGGTGCCTTCATCGACATGCGATACAAAATCACGTCGGCGGCGAACAAACCTCTTTATCTCAAAGAGATGCCCTGCCTCGTGCATCGTTCCACGGGAGAAAAGCTGAAAAAGGCCAATGCGATTCTCGCTAAGGGCGGGTATGCGATCAAAGTGTGGGACGCCTGGCGGCCACCTGAGGCTCAGCAGGCGCTTTGGGACGCGGTCCAGGATCCCAAATTCGTCGTTCCCCCGAGCCGTGAACTATCCTGGCATTGCTATGGGATCTCGGTCGATCTAACCCTCGTCAAATTGGACGGAACACCGGTAACGATGCCATCGAAATTTGACGAGTTCTCAGATAAAGCGGCCTCCCGTTACACGGGGGGTAATCCGGAGATCGCAGAGAGGGTCAATCTACTCCAGCAAACAATGCGCTCAGTAGGGTTTCGAACAATCCAATCAGAATGGTGGCACTTTGATGACATGGCCGCAAAAGGCGGAATCCGCAATGTAACTGCCGCCGACCTCGGCATCCTAATGCCCTGATGATTTCGATGAAGGATACCGCCATTGCCATTGTTCGAAATCTGCAAAAAAGCGGCTATGAAGCGCTCTTTGCAGGTGGCTGTGTCCGCGATCAACTTCTCGATCAAATACCCGGTGACTATGACATCGCCACCAACGCCACGCCCGAACAGGTCATTAAACTATTCCCCTCTGCGAGCACAGTCGGTGCCCACTTCGGCGTCGTCCTCGTCAAGAAAGGCGGGTTCCATTTTGAGGTAGCAACCTTCAGAACTGACGGAAACTATTCGGATGGCCGTCGCCCTGAAAGTGTCTCTTTCTCTACCGCAGAGGAAGACGCAAGCCGGCGCGACTTTACGGTGAACGGGCTATTCTTTGATCCTCTGAGTGGCGATCTAATCGATTATGTGAGCGGGCAGCAAGACCTCACCGCACGCCTCCTCCGGGCAATCGGGGTGCCGGAAGACCGCTTCTCAGAAGACTATTTGAGAATGCTCCGCGCAGTTCGATTCGCGACGACACTTGAGTTCGAAATTGAAAGCGGGACGAAAGATTCGATCGTATCCCTCGCCGACAAGACCGCACACATTGCGCCCGAACGAATCAAAGAGGAACTCAATAAAATTTGGCTGAGCCCGAATCGTCAGCGCGGATTCGATCTTCTCGTGGATACAGGCCTGATGAAGGCCATCTTACCGGAGATTATCGACCTTCAAGGCTGCGAGCAGCCCCCCCAATGGCACCCGGAAGGTGATGTTTTCAAACATACCCGGCTCATGCTCGGGCACCTCCCTGATGACGCGAGCTTGCCTCTCGTTCTCTCAGTCTTGTTTCATGACATCGCCAAGCCAGCGACCTACACCTATGATGAGGCCGACGACCGAATTCGCTTCAACGGACATGACAAGCTCGGCTCCGAAATGGCGGTGACGATTCTGAGGCGGCTGAGATATTCGAACGAGGTCATCGATGCGGTCGAGTCGGCTGTCGCGAACCACATGAAATTCAAGGACGTTCAGGAAATGCGGATCGCGACGTTGAAACGGTTCATCGCCAAAGATCGATTTGACGATGAACTTGAGCTTCACCGGGTCGATTGCGCGGGAAGTAATCAGAACTTTGAAAACTACGAATTCGTTCGTGAGAAAATCACCGAGTTTGAGAGCGAGCCCCTCATGCCCAAAACGTTACTCAACGGGCGGGACCTGATCGAGCGAGGCTGGAAGGCGGGACCGGAGTTCGGCGACTTGCTCGAGCGAGGCTTCGACCTTCAACTGGAGAACAAATTCGCAGACCGGTCGGAGGCCCTTGCCTGGCTCGATGAGCAGACTCCGAGCCAGTGATCGGGAGTTGACTCGGACGCTTCCAACGCTTTCATTGTAGTCAATATTACCGTTCCTTTCCACCCGCCAATGAGACTCTGCACCTTTCTCTCACGCCTCACTTCCGCCTGTTTTGCTGTCATTTTTTCCACAGGAGTCGTTCTTGCAGAGAGACCTGAGGAAAGCCCACCTTCGACTGTCTACGAGATCACTTCCGCCCACACCGAGGGCCAAAACTGGTCAGGATCAGATCTTTCAAGCCCTTTTGACCGCCTCCCGGCGAAGGCGGAGAAAATGGTGAGAGCCGCGGTTTGGAATTTGAGCCGAGACAGTTCAGGGATTTCGTTCCGCTTCAACAGCGATTCGCCTGACATCACGATAAAATACACCCTTACCTCGGCCAAAATCGCGATGCCACATATGCCCGCAACAGGCGTCAGCGGAGTGGATCTCTATGGCCTCGATCGTGATGGGAAATGGAAATGGGTTTCCGTAGCTCGACCATCGGGGCAGGAAGTTACCTTTGAGACAAAAGGCCTCGATCGCGGACTTCGGAGCTACCTTGCCTACCTACCTCTCTACAACGGAGTTAAATCAATTCAGGTCGAGATCCCCGAAGGAAAAGTCTTCCAGCACGTCGCCCCTCGCAAAGACAAACCGCTTGTCTTTTACGGCACCTCGATCACGCACGGGGCCTGTGCCTCCCGACCTGGGATGACCCATGTTGCCCTGCTCTCCCGCCTCCTTGAGATACCGACGATCAACCTCGGATTCTCCGGCAATGGCAAAATGGAGGCAGAGGTCGGCGCGCTTCTTACCGAGATCGATGCGGCTGTTTATGTGATCGATTGCCTTCCCAACATGAATGGCGACGCCGTCGGAACCAATACAATTCCACTCGTAAAACAAATTCGTGAGATACGCCCGGACACGCCCATCATTTTGGTCGAAGACCGCACTTTCACGAATGCCTGGGTCTTTAAATCCCGACGCGACCACCACGCCAAGAGCCGCGCGGCCCTCATACGCGCCTACGACGAACTGGTTTCCTCCGGAGTGAAAAATCTCTACTACCTTGAAGGGTCTGAGCTACTGGGCGACGATCACGAAGGGGCGACCGATGGTTCTCACCCGAATGATCTGGGGTTCCTGCGTCAGGCGGAAGCCTTTGCACCGCTCATCAAAAAGGCTCTTGAGAGTCGCTGATTTCAATTATTTTCTTTACCTAAACTCAATTCTCTACACTATCTTAACACTATGATTGGATATATTTTTGGCGGCACTGCTATTCTCCTGGTTTTGGTCTTTGGGATCATTCTAATGAAATTCATTGGTATCTGGATTCGCGCGCGAGTCTCGAATGCCCCGGTGGGAATGCTTACGCTCCTCGCGATGTGGATCCGAAAAGTGCCTATTTCGCTCATCGTCGACAGCCGAATCACTGCAGCCAAAGCAGGACTGGATTTCTCATCCAACCAGCTTGAAGCACACTATCTCGCAGGCGGTAACATTGAAGACGTTACTCTTTCGATGGTGGCTGCGGACAAGGCGGCGATTCCCCTCACCTTCAACCGCGCCTGTGCGATCGACCTCGCGGTCAAAGGAACCAGTAAGACAGTCCTCGAAGCGGTTCGAACCTCGATCAACCCGCAGGTGATTGACTGTCCCGGCGATGGTAAGAAAATTGACGCGGTGGCGCGAGACGGCATCCAGCTTCGTGCTCGTGCGCGTGTCACGGTTCGAACGAATCTTGAGCGTTTCGTCGGCGGAGCAACGGAGGAAACAATTATTGCGCGGGTCAATGAAGGCATCGTGACTTCGATTGGTTCAGCAAAATCTCACAAAGACGTACTCGAGAATCCCGATCACATTTCCCACCGTGTTCTCGAGCGCGGCCTCGACGCCAATACTGCGTTTGAGATTCTCTCAATCGATATCGCTGACGTTGATGTTGGCGAGAACATCGGAGCAAAACTTCAGGGAAGTCAGGCCGAAGCCGACAAGCAGGTCGCCCAGGCAAAAGCTGAGGTTCGCCGTGCTGCCGCGGTTGCGACTGAGCAGGAGATGTTAGCACGAACGCAGGAGATGCGCGCTAAACTGGTCGAAGCCGAAGCCGAAGTTCCCAAGGCTATCGCCGAGGCATTTCGTAATGGAAACCTTGGGGTGATGGATTACACCAATTACCGCAACATCGTCTCAGATACCGCGATGAGAACGAGCATCGCTGAAGAAGTAGGCGAAAAAGACGACGAGGAAACCAATTCCTAAGCCCACTTTTTAAAGCCGAATGGAAGATATTCCCTGGTTGCCTATTGCGATGGTCTTCATTGCGTTCCTGAGCTGGTTGCGAAACCGGGTCAAGGAGGCATCTCAAATTCGGCAAGCACGTAATTCTGCGAAAGCAGAAGTTGCCGCGGCACAACGGACGACCAGGCCAGCGAAGAAAGCCTACGAGTCTCCTTATCGAGAGGCGCCTGCGCGTAAGGTAGTTGAAGAAAAGCCCAAGACCTTTCGTGAGTTGTTTAATGATATCAACGATCAAGAGGAAAGTGCCCCGCCACCTTTCCCGGCATCGAAAACAAACTACCAGCCTCCACCTCTCCCAACCGCAACACCGGAACCGGAAGAAGAGGAAAGGGATCACGGCGAAGGTTTCGTTGACACGCCGGCTCCTTCTCTCCAGGTAAACGTGAAGCGGGATGTAACGGGGCCCCGCATCAAAAAGCAAAAACACTCAATCGCCAGGATTTTGGGTGATGGATACCAGCTGAGGAATGCTCTCATTCTAAATGAGATTCTGAGCCCTCCCAAAGCGCTCCAAAACAAAGGGCGTCGCTGATTTTCCGATCTTGAACCGGAATCCCAACTGATGAATTTACGCTACCTCCTTCGCGCCAAAAAATTTCGGAGGAAATGGGATCCTTCGGAGATCGAATGGGTCATCGCCAATGTGGGCCCGGGCGCGACCGTATTCGATATCGGAGCGAACAAGGGCGGCTGGACCTACTGGATGCGCAAAGCAGTTGGAACTTCCGGAACCGTTGTCGCGTTCGAGCCGCAAAGCGCTCTCTACCACTATCTCAAAGGCCTCTACCGCGGAAGCTATTGGAAAAATGTAACCCTCGAATCAGTCGGTCTATCTAACAGCAATGATACGGCGGAATTTTTCATTCCCGGAAGAGCGGGAGGAAATTCTCCCGCGGCATCACTCAAAGCTAACGTGGTCGCCGAAGAGGGCGAAGTGCAGCGGGAAAGCATCCAACTGTCGACGATGGATGCCTACTGCGAAAAAAACGGAATCGGAGAGATCGCGTTCGTAAAAGCAGATGTTGAAGGCAATGAGCTCGAGTTGCTTGAAGGTGCGAGCAATTCGCTGGTCAAGCGGACCCGCAACTGGATCATCGAATCTGAGGCCCGACACATCGGGGAAGATGGCGTCATGAAACTCTTCCGCATCATGGAGTCAGCCGGATACAAAGGGAGTTTCTTTTTCCACTCCCATATCCTGCCATTAACCGATTTCTCCTTTGAGAAACATCAAAATCAATCCGGCGATCGATTTTGGGACGACCCGGACTACTGCAACAACTTCCTCTTCACTCGATAGCCGAGGCCATCATCCCGCAAGCACGGCTCGAACAACGCCTGGCGTAACGAGGGAGAAAAGGAAGAGTATTGCGGCACTGAGCAGGAGACTGACGAGGATCACGAATACCGCTTCGTAGAGCACGAGCGCCCGCATCGTTGATAGATCCGCCCCAAGTATCGTCAGTTGCCGAAACTCATCTTTGCGGAGACGATTCGAGAGAAGGAAAACGAGGACTCCAATGAGGATGGTGGCGATTCCCACCGCGAAAAGAATCCAGAGCACGACCTTTTGAACGCTGAAAACGGTTTCAAACAGCTCGTCCATTTCTTCGGTCGGACTGACCATCTGAAACGATTCGTTTGCCGCGACCGAGCCCTTGAGGAGGGCTTGCTCTTTGGCACCGTAAGGCAGGATAATTGCGGCAGTGACAGGGTGATCTCCGGTATCACCATGAAAGTGAAAATCAGCGACGTTCGTTTCGGTGATCTCATTGTATTCCTCGACTGAAGCATTGACTCGTATGACACCCGATTCGCTATCGGTTTCGAGAAGTTTTTCAGGATCGAGTTTGTCGGCCTCTTCGTGACCGTGCCCGAGCCCTTCGATAATCCAGCAAGTCTTCACATCCACAAATATGGCGGCATCATCCGGCGTTCCACTCCGGCCAAGGATACCGACCACTTTCATCTTGAGGGGATAAACCCCGCCAAGATCAAAGAGCGTCTCGGGAGAAGAGATGACCGCATCGCCGACAGAAATCCCGTTATCCGCCGCCACCTTCACTCCGACGACGCATTCACCGAGGCGGAGCAACTGCCGTCCACGTTCGATCTCCAAGCCGCGAAATCCAAAGTAGTCGATTGAAGTCCCGACAATGCGATTCTTTCCCGCGCTGAATCTCGAGTAGAGCGGAATCGCTGTCGCAAGATCATCCTCTTGAATCGCCTGCACCTCACGGAACGGTAAGACCTGAATCTCCGGCTTCGTAAAGTAGAGACCGTTAAAAACCAACTCGAGAGCACTCCCCGATTTTCCCAAGAGAAAAGGCGTCTCCCCCGCTCTTGCGCGTATTCGTGTCTCAACTTGCCCAACGACCATCGCAATGAGCGACGGCAGCAACCACACCAGAGTAAAAGCTGAGACGAGAATCAAAGTGCGCGCTTTATGGCGAGTGAGATAGCGAGTCCCCAGATAGAGCAGTCCGCGAAAGTTCATCGGCCGGCCTCCTTTCTCAATTCCAAGACATCGATGCAACGCTCGAATCGGGGAACGAGTTCTCGCTCGTGCGTGATCATTAGCAAGGTCGAGCCGAGCCGATCGGCTTCTTCGAGAAGAAGGCTCACCAGTTTCTCCTGATTCCCCGGATCGAGATTTCCCGTTGGCTCATCAGCGAGAATGAGAGCGGGCGATGAAATTAAAGCACGACAGATCGCAGCTCGTTGCCGCTCGCCTTGTGACAGCTCATGAGGAAATTTACCCAACTGAGCCGTGATACCACTTCGCTCCGCTAATTCCTCGCACCGGGCCCCTGCGCCGGAGTCATCCAAAAGCACCGAAGTGATCCGGAAAGGCAGCTCGATGTTCTCCCTAATTGTCAGGTAATCGAGCAGCTCAAAATTCTGCGGGACCATCCCAATCGTGCGAATCCTGAACTGCTGACGCTCTTTGATCGAAAGCGAAGACGGCACCGCACCGAAAACGTTCAAATCACCTTTCTCCGGAATCAAAATCCCCGAGATGAGATTGAACAGGGTCGTCTTGCCGCAGCCACTCACGCCGATCAGCGCGACTTTCTCACCCTCGCCAATGTTTAGATCGGCTATCTCAAGAGCGAAGGACTCTCCCGGGTAGGCGAATTTAAGATTTCGGCAGGTGATCATTCTTCCGGGGTGGCACTCTGCCGGGAGACTTTTTGGACGCGCTCTTCGTTTAGCAAATCGAGTGCACTGATCTTCCAATCGCTTTCAAGAAGTGAGGCGGTGATGAGAGCTTCATACTGGTTCGTGCGTTCGTGTGTGTGCCCCCAATGCGTAATCTGCCCTATCGTGACCCACTCCGCAGTCGCCGCGAACGAATCTTCTTTTTTGCAAACGGCGGAAGTAACCCCCCGCAGGGCGATCTCATAAACGCGAACTCTGGGTCCTCCCGCATTTTCCAGTTTGAGTGAAGCATAAATCTCGAGATAGATTTGTTCCAATAAGGCTCCCGTAACGCTTTTCTCGAGCGTGTCGTAAATCGCCGACTCATCTCTGAAATCGAATGCGTGATAGGTATTTCTTAAGAGGGCATACACAATCTCCTCTTCCATTTCGGGACCGGGCATCTCAACGCTGTTCGAGCGATAATTAAGAGAAACAATAACTAAAACAATAGCACCGAGAAACAGCCACCACACCGAGGAGGGAGAATCCTTTTTCTTTTTGATAAC
>Ga0222659_1000102_pt1 | contig 60104 bp, 52 predicted proteins | sample AntAcemetagen547_FD_179850 | JGI IMG/M metagenome (GOLD analysis project Ga0222659, IMG submission 179850) | Saline water microbial communities from Ace Lake, Antarctica - #547 | ecosystem: Environmental > Aquatic > Non-marine Saline and Alkaline > Saline | place: Antarctica: Ace Lake...
GTTTTCAGCTCTACCAGCAGATGTATCATTTGTTGCTTTTGGAACCGTTTCACCGAAACCTCTAGAAGTTAATCTTCCTGCATCAATTCCCTTATCAACTAGATATTTCTTCACAGCTGCAGCACGTTTCACAGAAAGATCCATGTTTTTTGCATCATCTCCTTGCGCATCAGTGTGACCATCAATGATCAACTTGTACTCAGGATTTTCTTTCAAGATGTCTACAACATTATTTAAGATACCATAAGAAGTTTTCTTGATAACATCCTTACCAGACTCAAATTGAATTCCTTTAAGGGCTTTTTTGAAGACTTCTTTCGTTTTGTCTGAAATTTCAGGACAACCTAAGTTTGTAACTGTTCCCGGGATTGTAGGACATTTATCGTCGATATCAGCCACACCATCTTTATCCGTATCAGGACAACCTTGAAGTTCTTTAATACCTGCTACAGTAGGACATCTATCTTTTGAATCAATGATTCCGTCACCATCCGTATCAGGACATCCATTGTATTTTTCAAGACCTGCGTCATCTGGACAATCATCTTCATCATCAACAATACCATCACCATCACGATCTGGACAACCTTGAGCAGAAATATGACCAGCAACTTCTGGACATTCATCATCAGCATCAGTAATACCATCACCATCTGTATCAGGACAACCTTCCATAGCTTCGATACCAGGAACTTCTGGACACTTATCTAAGTAATCAGGAATACCATCACCATCTGTATCGATAGGACAACCAACAGCATCAACAGATACACCATCAGGAGTACCAGGACATTCGTCTTTCTTGTCAGTTACACCGTCATTATCTTCATCAGACGCTTGACCTAATAAATAAACAACACCAACTTGGTGAATCATGAATTGATCCCAACCAGCCGAGTAACCAGCCCAACCATCTTTAGAATCACCGTTTGTATGTGCATACAACATAGTGTAGTTTAATCCCCACTTGTCGAACAACATATACGTAGCTCCTAAACCAGCGTTAAGCGTCAAATCCGTTTGAGGATTCGTGTTGTTTTGAACATCTGATAAGAAGTTGATTCCAACATTCGCGTAATCTGCAATACCAGCTCCTACAAAAATGTAAGGCTGAATTTTAGAAGTTTCCGGTAAGATAAATCCGTTGTGGAATTTAAATCTAATTTGACCATTTGCTTGAAACAAGTTTGCACCAAAACTAGGTCCAAAAGCTTGATCATAACCAATTGCACCATACGTACAAGAAGCAGCTACGTCAAACATTGGCGTTAAGTAGTAACTAAACGTCAAGCCTCCTTGGTTTCTGTAGGTCTTACCAATATCAAAGAACTCTGCGTTAAGATCACCATAGTAATCAGAAAGCCCTAAATGTGCTCCTATTCCGAATCGTTGATCTGCAGTTTGTCCAAAAGAAGAACTTGAGAAAACAAGTGCTGCCAAAAGACTTAAAAATCCAATTTTCATTTTCATAGTTTTAAAAATTATCGCTCACAAATTTAAATAAAATATTCATTCAAGGCTACTATATCGTTGTTTAAACCATTTTTTCCGTTGAAATGCATACAAAATTTCCAAAAAAAAATCATTTTGAAGCACTAAAAAAAGGTTAAAAAAATACAATAAAATATTGATATTCAATTATTTAACTAAGTGTTAAGGCCTATTTTTTTGTTGAAAAAAAAATGTTAATAAATTCATAATAAAATGTTGCTACATCCGTTCCGGAACATTAATTCCTAGCAAATACATAGCTGATTTAATCACTTTTGCAACTTGAGTACTCATAGCAAGTCTCATCTGTTGCAAAGCTAAATCCTCCTCTTTAAAAACAGGGATACTTTGCCAAAAAGAATTGTAAAGTTTGCACAATTCAAAGGTATAATTAGCAATTATAGCGGGAGAGTACTCATTACCAGCAACTTCAATAGTTACAGGATATTCCAGAATTTTTTTGATGATTTCTCGTTCGACAGGTTCAATCTTCAGGTTTGTATCAATCTGCTCCAATCCATTAATTTCAGCCTTTCTAAGCAAGGAACTAATTCGCGCGTGAACGTACTGAATAAATGGTCCTGTATTCCCATTCAATTCTACAGATTCATCAGGATTAAAAGTCATTCGTTTTGCAGGATCCACTTTGAGGAGATAATATTTTAATCCTCCTAGTCCAATCATGTGATACAATTCCTCTTTTTCCACTTCTGTCATTCCATCAATATGACCTCTCTCCTCAGTCATTTCCTTGGCAGACTGGACAACATCATGAACGAGATCATCAGCATCTACAACGGTTCCCTCACGCGACTTCATTTTCCCGACCTCTCCTTTATCATTTCGTAAGTCTACCATTCCATAGGATAAATGGTAGCAATTTTTTGCCCACGAATAACCTAATTTTTTTAAAATAATGAACAATATTTTGAAATGATGATCTTGTTCATTACCCACTGTATACACAATACCGTCCAAATCTTTATAATCGTTCATTCTCAATTGTGCGGTACCTATGTCCTGTGTGATGTAAACAGAGGTTCCATCCCCGCGCAAGAGCAATTTTTCATCCATCCCCTCTTCGGTCAAATCAACCCACACTGAACCGTCTTCTTTTTGATAAAACAATTCCTTTCTTAAGCCTTCTTCGACCAATTCTTTCCCTGTTAAATAGGTATCTGACTCATAGTAAAGATGATCGAAATCAACCTCCATTGCATCATAGGTTGCAGCAAAGCCATCATAGACCCAGCCATTCATTTTCGTCCATAATTCTCTAACGTCAGCATCTTTAGCCTCCCATTTTACGAGCATTTCTTTGACTTCGAGCATGATTGGCGTTGCATTATTCGCCAATTTTTTAATTTTATCTTCGATTGCCTTTTTGGCTTTATCATCCTCCTTTTCGTCAGCTGCCTTTCTTAACTTTAGAAATTCATCCTCAAATCGTTCATCATTGGAAAAATCACTACGTTCCCATTTCTGCAAAACATCAGCCGTCTCTTCTTTTAAAACTTTATCAAAAGCGACATAATATTTCCCCACTAATTTATCGCCTTTCATTCCACTCGAGGTTGGTGTCTCACCATTTCCATACCTTTGCCAAGCAAGCATACTTTTACAAATGTGAATCCCGCGATCATTTATAATTTGCGTTTTCACCACTTGTCTTCCATTCGCCTCCAAAATACGCGCTACAGAATGTCCCAAGAAATTATTTCTTAAATGCCCTAGGTGTAATGGTTTATTGGTATTAGGGGAAGAATATTCAACCATAATTCGACTCTCCTTCGGCGGAGCCTGTCCAAAATTCGGAACAGTGAGCACATCATTCAACTCTTCTAACCAATACTTGCGATCAATCACTAAATTTAAGAAACCCTGCACAGCGTTAAAGTCTTCGATAATTTCAATCCTATCTTTCAATAATTGTCCAATTTCCTCTGCTGTCTGTACAGGTGATTTTCGCGCTATTTTAGCCAAAGGAAAAACCACCAAAGTCAAATCTCCTTCAAAGTCTGGTCTGGTCTTCTGAAATTGAATCATTTCATCCGTAAGGCTTGTTTCGTAATAGTTTTCAAGAAGGTCTTTCACCGCTTGAAGGAGGTCGTTTTCAAGTTTCATTTATAATCTATTTTCGAGGGTATTTACGCATTTGGATAGGATGTCAAAGGCAACTTCAGCCATGCGGTTCACTTTATTATCTAGGCAGGGATTAATTTCAACAATTTCAATACAACAACATTTGTCCCAAGCGGCAAATTGTATCATCAAAGATTCTGCTTCTTCTGGCGTTAATCCATTTTCAACGGGCGTTCCTGTACCTTTACTTACAAGGATCGAGTCCATTGAATCGACATCAAACGAAACATAAATAAGTTCACAGTCTTTCAATTTATGTTTGATTTCTTGAAAAACAAGATCCATCCCCTTCTCTCGCACTTCAGGTACTTCATAATTCCGAATGCCATGTCTTTTTATAAGCTCTTCTTCCGGACTTTCTGTATCTCTCACGCTTACAAATACGAGGTCATTGACATCAATTTTGGGAGAGGGTCCACCTATTAATTTCAATTCTTCCCACATGTCTACAACGTTTGGATTAGGAACATTTGAAGCACATTCATGATTATTAAGACCGAGAACCACTGAAAGCGGCATTCCATGCACATTACCTGAAGGAGTTGTATAAGGCGTGTGCAAATCAGCATGGGCATCTACCCAAATCACGCCCAGTCGCTTGTTCGGATACGCACGTTTCAGCCCTGCAATCGTTCCGGCAGCGCACGAATGATCGCCAGATAGAACAAGTGGGAAATTATCTTGTTTGATTACAAAATCAACAATATCAACTGTGTGTTGATAAACCTCTGCAAGGCCATCAATTCTTTTCGCGAAAGGATAATCCGTTGGAAAATCAAGTCTATCATTTTGATCTTGAACTAAAAATCGTTCGTACTTGCCAAAAAAATCATCCTTTCTTTGCCTAGCAACAACTTGCAAGGCTCCAATCCCTAAGCTAGCTCCTCTCGTTCCTGCTCCAAGCTCTGAAGGGTTTTCTATGATATTTATTTGCGACATAATACAATTTTGATGGGCAAAGTTAATTTTTTTGACGGGATTATGAATGAGGGTTGGAGGATAAAAAATGAGGACTTTAAATTAATATTCGTCTGAATGGGAGAAAATTATATCTTTGTCCAAGGCGATTGCAAATTAAGTAACCACATGAAAAAAATCTATTATCTTTTACCCATCCTCGTTTTAACTATAGTTGGATGTACGCCCAGCAAAATTAGCGAGGGAGAAGTTGAGTATGCAATTACGTATCCATACGCTGATATTTCGCCATTTATGGAGGCAATACTGCCTGAAACAATGACCATCACTTTTTTGGGTACAAAGACAAAGACGCGCATTGCACGTGGAGAAATTTTTTCAACAGAGATTATTTCTGATGAAGCTGATCGGTCGATTGAAATGCGTTTAGATTTTGGAGATAAACTCTATTACACTGTTTTAACGGCCGGAGATATTGACAAAATGATTTCATCTCAACTGGGTTATAAAATTAAATCCTTGACCATTGCGGATAGTATCGCAGGCATGTTTGCGCAATCGTACAGTGTTGACTATTCAGGCGATACATTGCCGCGATCAAACGCCTGGTTTACTGAAGATTTAGCCCCGCAAAATGCCTATTGGTACACCTCCTATTCTTCTGTTACAGGATTTCCGCTCATTTATGATGCCGAGCGATATGGTGTAATGATGCATATTGTCGTAAATAAAATTGATAAGCGAGAAGTCGAGGAAAGTGAATTTGACCGTGACCCATCATTGAAAGAGGTTAGCTTTGAACAATACGAATCGGAGGTACAAGAACTGTTCGACGTATTGATGAATTAGCGCCTTACTGAATCACTAGTTTTTGATGGAACGTATTTTCGCCGGAAATCACTTGAACAATATAGGTTCCTTTATCCCAATTCTCTACTGTAATTTCCGATAAATTAGATGTAGGTTTGATTATTTTAATCAATTGCCCGTGCACGTTAAACAATTGAATTGAGCAGGTTGCCAATTCACTTGCCGCAATCGTTCCCAAATCAACAAATACTGAATTAGAAGCTGGATTGGGATATACACCGAACTGATCCATTAAATTCAAAGTAGGCAATCCAATACTTGAGGTTGGTGCTGATTTGTATAGAGCAACACCACCGCGTCTATTACCGAGAATCAATTCTAAACGATTATCCCCGTCCAAATTAGCAACTGCAGGTGCTGCATAGGTTCCAATTAAAATATCGTCAACGATTGAGTCAACCAAATGAAAACTCCCCTCCAAATTCGCTTCAATGTCATCATAATAATAAACGAAGCCACGTTTACATCCCACCAATAGTTGGTACTCGCCATCCAAATCAACAAATTGAGTAACGGCGTGACCTTGCGAAGTCCCCGGATCAGCAACATTGATATTCCCTAAATTTGATGTAACAAGTTCGAAATTATAGGTCCCTACTCCTGTATTTTCAAAATATTGAAGTTTACCTGTTCTTCGTCCAATGACCAAATCTTGATCCCCATCTCGATCTATATCCACCAAATTGGGATAAGCATAAGTGCCTTCAAAAATTAAACCTCCCTCACTGTTTAATAAGGTTGTAAAGGTGTTAAAAATAGCCGGACTTCCGGCTCCGCCTGTATTTTCGAGATAATAACAATAGCCTTCATATTCACCTAAAATCATATCCTCATCACCATCTCCATCCAAATCGCCAAAAGCTGGATAAAAGACCAATGACTCACCAATTCCTTTTGTAGAAAGATCCTGATAATCGTCCGTAACAAACTCATAAATCGGTGCGATTGCCGTTCCTATATTTTCATAATAAGCAATTTTACAGATTTGATTGCTGGAAACGGCGTCATAATGGCCTTGGCTACTCACCAACAGATCAAGCAATCCGTCTCCATTATGATCGAAGAAAACTGGCAAGGACGAAGTTCCATTTTCAATCATCTCACCTTGAAGGAAATCCTTTTGTTGAAAAATAAAATGAGGAAAAGTTTCCGTCCCTTCATTTAGATACAACCAAACACCTAGTCTATTTTCAGAACCAACCTTTGAGTTCGGTGATACGATTAAATCTCGAATTCCATCATTATTAATATCTACATGATAGGCCGCTGGAAAAATGGGCAGGTCAACAGGCAAAGATTCAGAAGGGAAAGCATTGTCCTGCAAATACATACCCGAATTTGAATTTACCTCAGTTCCCGAATTTAGAAGCATAGTCAGGTTTGTATAAGAAATATCGCCCAGCACAAGGTCCAATACGCCCGAATTATCTAAATCAAGTGCTAAAACAGAAGACCCTGCATGGCGGTCATCATGATCAATTGGATGTGTTGGCATTTCATCTCCTAAATCAATATTGCGACATGGATAAACCAACGTATCCCATAGCGTCACATCATTAGATGCCGCATCTTCACGAAAACGGCCCCAGCAAATATTTTTCGTTTCAAAAACCAAGGAATCGCATGTCCCATAGGTTTCCATACTTAAATTTTTATGATACTCTACAGCTGTACCCAACACTCCAAACCCGAGAACATCCACATCACCGTCACCGTCTACATCAACAATTGCGGGAATATCGGGAGAACTCAAATACATATAAGTTAAACTACCATATATTGTCGTTCTAAGCAAGGGATTAATTAATGTAAACTCGTTTCCCGTTCCTGCTGAGCCCGTATTTAAAAATACACGAGCGCCCCCTAAAGCATAGGTGAAAATATCTGGTTTACCGTCACAATTGTAATCAACAAGTAACGCCCAGTCATGCAAATCTTCTGGAAAATCACTTTCATATTCGGGTGCATAGACGAAATTAATTTCACCTTCTACACCCATTTGTAAAAAGGTAAGTGTTTTGTTGCATGTACGATCAAATACAAAGAGATCTTGTACACCGTCGAAATTTAAATCAATATTCGAAAATTGACAATAATCCATACCACCAGCCCAAGCGTAGTCTTGAACATTGCCCTCTTTTAAGACATCAATCGCCATTGAACGTTCAAAACCAAATTGTCCATAAACAACTGAAGAAAGTGTAAGTGCTAAAAAATAAAAACTTTTTTTGATCATGATTTTAAAATTCTACATTAATGACCTCTAAAACAACGTAAAGATACACAACTTTTTTAGGTAAACGAAGATCAATAAGCTTTGGTTAGTGGAAGTCCTAAAATTTTTATCTCATCCCAAAACCGTTCACGTTATTTCTGAGCCGACTATTGATTTAAAGCTTGAATATTGGAAAGTATTCGTAATTTTAGGTGACTTAAACTTAATTGATTAATAATACTATGAAAAAAATACTAATTTCGGCGGCTTTAGCGGGAGGCTTTTTGGCTTCTTGTGGTGGCTCTGGTGAAAAAACAGAAACAGAAAATAACGATTCAACCCTGACAAGCTCCTTTGAGCGTCAAAAGAATGAAGGCAATGTATTTGCCGACTTACAAGTCTTGAACTATGATATTCCAGGATTCGATCAACTTTCTCTTGATCAAAAAAAGATGGTTTATTATCTCTATGAAGCAGGTCTTTCAGGACGTGATATGATTTGGGATCAAAACTATCGCTTTAACCTCGAAATTCGAAATACCTTAGAGCATATCGTTAGCCATTATGAAGGCGATAAAACGACAGATGAGTGGAATAATTTTATGGTTTACACAAAACGGGTTTGGTTTTCAAACGGAATCCATCACCACTATTCCATGGATAAGTTCATTCCTCAATTTTCAAGAACATATTTTGACGGCTTGTTGAGTGAAACAGGTGCAGTTTTAGAAGGGGATATTGTGGACCGCATGTTTGACGAGAGCATGGATATGAAGCGCGTAAGCCTTGATGCGACTCAGGATTTAATTCAAGGTTCTGCAAGCAACTTTTACGGCGAAAACGTAACGGAAAAGGATGTAGAAGATTTCTATGCAGCCAAAATGGAAAATGCAGGAGATAAACCAGTTGAGTTCGGATTAAATTCACGCTTGGTTAAAGATGCAGACGGAACGGTTCGAGAAGAAGTGTGGAAAGTTGGAGGCATGTATAGTGAATCCATTACAGAGGTTGTAAAATGGCTAAAATTAGCGCAGGGCGTTGCTGAAAACAAAGAGCAAGGCTATGCTTTAGGCTTATTAGTTGAATATTATGAAACGGGAGATCTAGAAAAATGGTCTGCATACAATATCGCATGGTCACAAGCAACGAAAGGTGATATCGATTATATCCAAGGATTTGTGGAAGTTTATGGTGATCCACTTGGTATGAGAGGTTCGTATGAGTCTATTGTACAAATCAACGATTTTGAAGCATCTGCAACCATGTCTGTGCTAGACAAAAATGCGCAATGGTTTGAGGACAACTCTTCCATCATGACTGAACACAAAAAGAAAAATGTGGTTGGTGTATCTTATAAAGTAGTGAATGTTGCGGGAGAATCGGGAGATGCGTCACCCTCAACACCAATTGGAGTGAACCTGCCGAATGCCGATTGGATTCGTGCAACGCATGGATCCAAATCAGTGAGTTTAGGAAATATTGTAATGGCTTATAACAATGCTGGCGGTGAAGGAATTTTGCGTGAATTTGCAAATGACCAAGAAGAGATTGATCGCGCGACGAAATACGGTAAAATCGGATCAAAAATGCACACCGCTTTACACGAAGTGATTGGACATGCATCTGGACAAATTAACCAAGGCATTGGAACACCAAAAGAAACGTTAAAAAGTTATGCTTCTACATTAGAAGAAGCGCGTGCTGATTTAGTGGCTTTGTTTTATTTAATGGATACAAAATTGGTTGATCTTGGTTTGATCGAAAGTTTAGAAGTTGGAAAAGCAGAATATGATGATTATATCAGAAATGGTATGATGGTTCAGATGCGAAGGTTAGAGCCAGGAAATGATATTGAGGAGGCACATATGCGGAATCGTCAATTGGTTGCAGCTTGGGCATTTGAAAAAGGCGCGACTGATAACGTTATCGAGCGTGTTGAACGGGATGGAAAAACATATTTCGAAATTCATGATTACGAAAAACTAAAAGTAATTTTTGGAGATTTACTGCGCGAAATTCAACGGATAAAATCAGAAGGAGATTACGAAGCGGGAAAAAACCTGGTAGAGAATTATGGTGTAAAAGTTGACACTGATCTTCACGCTCAAGTGTTAGAGAGAAGTGAAGCGCTGAATATTCCTCCATACAACGGCTTTGTAAACCCAATCTTAACCCCTGTTATGGATGCTGATGGTAATATCACCGACATCACTATTTCACAACCAGCTAGTTTTGAAGAGCAAATGCTTTATTATGCTGAGCGTTATGGATTTTTAGCCAAAAAGGGATAAAATCTGAAATCAGATCTTGAATTAAGATCAATGAGCAGGTGTTTTGACACAAAAAAAACGAGAATGCCATTCGCTTAATTGCGGGTGGCATTTTTTTTACACTTAAATTAACGATCCAACGAATTCATATAACGATACCATTTGGCGGCATTCGCTTCGTGTTGAGCATTGGTAACCGCAAAATTATGTAGACCATATTTACCGTCTTCTGGCGGAGCAGCGCACATGAAAATATAATTGTGCTTTTCTGCATTTAACACAGCATCCATTGCTTTCTTCGAAGCCATGCGGATCGGACCGGGAGGCAAACCTTTATACAAATACGTATTGTAAGGACAATCGCGCTGCATATGAATTTTAAGTAAACGATTCACACCTTCTAATTCATCCCCCCAACAAAATTTTGCTGTCGGATCAGATTGTAAAGGTGTTCCTGTTCTTAACCGATTCAAATACAAACCTGCAATCGTTGTCCATTCTTCACTATGTGCACTTTGTTCTGCCTCTACAATGGAGGCTAACGTTGCAACATCCGATTGTTTGAGGTTATAATTTGCCGCTTTTTCTTTGCGTTCAGCTGTCCAAAATTTCTTGTATTCATCCGCCATGCGCTGCACAAATTCTTCAGCTGACATATCCCACTCGCCTACTTCATACGTATCTTGCAGAAATAGGGCACTAATCGTTTCAGTTCTGAAACCATATTTTTCAATCGTATTCGGATCCATAATATAGGATACGATTTGGGTAGAATCCGCTTCAATATAAGGCGCGACTTTACCAGCCATATCTTCGATATCGGCACAATTGTTAAAGGTAATCCGCACATCCTTCAGCTCTTGATTCCCGTTTTTTAAGGCATAGATTAAATTCTTATTCTTCATGCCTTTTGTCATCAAGTATTTGCCGGGCTCTACTTTGTCCTCCGTAAAATCAAGCTTAGCAGCGAAGAATATAAAATCATCCCCATCCATGATCTCCTCTTTATCCAACAAAAGAGAAATATCTTCTAAGGAACTTCCTGTCGGAATAAAAACGAGCTTTTCACTTTCTTCCAATTGAATGGTTGAAAAGTGTAAATCATAATAGGGTTTACCAAAAATATAGCCGCCAATTCCAGCAGCTATAATAAGAATAAGGATAATTACTTTTTTCATTGAATCATTTATTTTATGTACGCAATCTGTTTATCCTACCAATGCTTTTTGAAAAAGATATTCATCCACCCAAGCACCTTTATCATTGAACCAATTTTTACGACAACCTATTTCTTGATATCCCGCTTTGCTGAACAAGGCTTTACTGGCCGAATTATCCCCCATAATACTGCAATACAGATTTCTTACACCCAAACCGTTTAACGCATAATTGGATAAAATTTGAAGCGCAGCATAAGCATAACCTGTTTGACGAAAATTACGATCAATTAAAATGCCTACACCGACCCGCTGATGAATTGGTTCATATTCAAAAAGATCAATGCTACCAATGACTTGATTTGTAGAGTTCAAACAAATCATAAATCGAATTTGTCGGGTTTCAAAGATATCCTGTGCAGCATTTACATATTGCTCAATGAGATGTCTGGAAAAAGGAACTCGTGTATCACTAACACGCCAATTATTCGAATCGTTTTCCCACTCCACTATTTGATCGGCGTCAGTCGGTTCGAGCGTTCGCAAGTATATTTCAGTCCCTTTTAGCATATTTTTCGTTGAGACTTTCAATGTACGAAAAAATCGCCTCTTTGGAATAAGTGGAGAGTTCAAAATCATTGGTTTGATTCACCAAATCATCCATATTCACCTGATAAAACGCACGAATCAAATCCTGCGCGAGTAATTCTGGAATTAACTCAAAGACAAAATTAGCACTAGAATTTGGCAGTACAGCTTCTCGAATGGGCAATAAACAGGTTATTTCAGCTGTGTTTGCCTTTTGATACCTTCCAAAAATGGTTGATACTTCAAGCGGTTCGACCCTTAATTCTGCAATTAAGACTGACTTTCCTGAGCGTTGAAGAAATTTCAAATAGGGCTGAACGGGCTCGTCAACGACTGATTTTTTGTGTGTCAATGAATAATATACATTTTTACTAACGAGCACCAAATGTGGAATATTTTGGGGAGAAACAAGCAGCAAGTAGGTCGCTTCGGGATTTATATTCTCCCATTTTTTAATTCCTCTAATCCACATCTTCTAATTCCCCTTTAAAGACAAATTTTGCAGGTCCTTCGAGCCAAATTTCTTCGAAATAACCAAGCCTATCTGTTTTTGTAAAATGTATTTTCAGCGGTCCACCCTTTGCATCCACCTTAATCACCCCTTTGTTTATTGATCGCCTTGCTGCATAACTTAAACCACAGGCTGTTGCGCCTGTTCCACAGGCCAAAGTTTCATCCTCTACCCCTCTCTCATAGGTTCGAATCGCAATATGATCTGCTCCGAGAACGGTAATTAAATTTACATTTGTTCCCGCCGGTTTAAACTCCTCCGAATAGCGAATCTTTCTACCAAATTCAATCACATCTTTTTCGATATCATCCGATTGATATGAAATATAATGAGGCGAACCCGTATTTATAAATTCGTCCTGACCATATGTTTTAATTCCACCAACTTGATGCATCCCCACTTTTACCTCTTCTCCAACCCATTCCGCACAGTGCAATCCATCTATTGCTTCAAACGAAAGCTGCGCTTTATCAATACCGACAAACCGCCCAAAAGCGACAGCACAACGAGAACCGTTTCCACAAAAACTTTGGCTGCCATCTGGATTGTAAAAATCCATCTTAAAATCACTCTTAACACTTTCTTCTAAAAAAATCAATCCGTCAGAGCCGATTCCAAAACGTCGATCGCACCATTTCTGAACAAACGGCACCTTATCCCCACGAAATACACCATTGCGATTATCAATGAGAATGAAATCATTCCCAGCACCTTGATATTTATAAAAATTAATCATTGAGTACGTCAGCGCGATTTGCAGATTTGAACGACAAGAATTCACTTGTTTCCTTCAGGATATAAAACAGTTCTTTCGTCGCCAAGTAGTGATGCACGCCTTTGTGGTAAATTGTATATTTAAATTGCTCAGATAAACCATATAAAACCAAGGTATTTCGAGATAACTTATACCCCGAATAGCCCAATGGTGATTCCCAAAATTGAATCGTTATTTCTGCTGGACGATTTTCTTTTATTCCCAATAAATCTTTAATGACTGAATCTTTTTCCTCCGCCTCTTCCAGATAAACGATTGAAACACGGCGGGAAGAAATCATACGATCTCTTTTGATATTTAATTCCTCATCAGTCGTTGTGTCCCTCGGTAAAATTCGCTCATTTAATGTATCTAATCCTTCCTCCCATTTACCAAGCGAATCTGCACCAAATTCAATCAGGAGCGAATCTTCCGTTTCAACAATTGACTCAACTGGTTTAACCTTCGGTTTATTTCGAGGTGTCTCCTCTTCTTCCTCGACAAAAAAATCAGTCGTATCCGACTCGTCAGACAACAGCGATTCTCCTTGACGTGCACCAACTAAATAACCGATCAGCAATCCAACCACAAGTAAACCTAAAAAAGCTAAATATTTCATAACCTAAACCTGCGCAAAGGTAAAAGTTATTTTATAAATAGATCGAATAGCTTGACAAGTTTTACAAGTAATTAGATAAAAAAAAATTGTTGTGTTAAAAAGCTGAAAAACAATACGATTAAACCTTAAATACTTTCTTAGTCGTTACGACATTTTCCTCAAAAATAAAAACCAAGTGAATACCTCCTTTGCGAAAGAAATCAATACACTTGGTTTTTCATACTAGCGTTGTGTTCGGCGATTTAAACTTAAGAATCAACAGCAGTGATTCTACTTTCACTTTGCTACTTTTGCGATATCACAAATGCATCAAAGTCAATGCCAAAGGACTTAGACCTGTATAAAATTACCAAATAAAATCTTCGAGATAATTCACCCTATTGAGATAGCGTGAGTTTCTAGCATAAGAGCGACTAGGGTGATAAATATAGAGACAAGAGCCTTCTTTAATCCATTCCACCACCTGATGAAAATACGTATAAGGCATGGCGGGACATCCATATGAACGACCTAAAACACCGCCATTGGATTCCAAAAACTCATAGGTTGCATATTTTGCCGCATGCAGGACCACTCCTCGGCTATTGGCGTGGCTATTTGAATATTCCAACCCCTCTAGGCGCAGTGCTAAATCAAATTTGCCCGAATAAGTGGAAGAGGTTAAATAAAATCCAAGACTGCTCTGATGAGAATCTTGATCATTGGAAAATTTGGTCGCATATAAGCCTCCGCTATTTACACCATGTGCTACCACACTTTTATGCAGAATTTTCCGGTTACATAAATCGATTATAAAGAGTCGTTCTTGATTCGACGGTTTCGAAAAATCGATCACGGTAATGATGTCTTTACGCCTAATTTTTTGGAACTTTTCCAGGTTATGATAGCCTGTCATTGCCCTTTCAAAGGCAGCAAACAACAATGATGTATCTCCTAATTCAGTATATAAATCAGAGACATAGTCGCTAAAATTTGATTTCGCTTCTAGTCGAATAGAATCTACTTCCAATAAATCGGAATACTTCAATTCACTTGTTGACTTTCCTATACCAAGACTAATTGTTGAAAAGCCAAGAAGCGTCACCAAAAAAAGCACGAACTTTTTTGGTTTCCTTGCACACATGTGGCTAAGTTACTAAAAAAAACGTGTACTTTTGACCTAAATTTGACGAAAGTTGGTGTTTTATCGTTCAAAATCCAAGTTTAGGAGATGAAGAATAAAGACAATACCGAAATCTAAGTTTATTGAACGGACTTACTTGATAATGAAGAATACAGAAGAAATTCAAAAACGCAAAACCTTCGCGATTATTTCGCATCCGGATGCAGGTAAAACAACCTTAACGGAAAAATTACTTCTTTTTGGAGGGGCCATTCAAACAGCTGGAGCGGTTAAAAATAATAAGATAAAAAAAACGGCAACCTCCGATTTCATGGAGATTGAAAAGCAAAGAGGAATATCAGTTGCGACCTCCGTTATGGCGTTTCAATACAATGGGAAACAAATCAACATCCTTGATACACCTGGTCACAAAGACTTCGCAGAAGATACGTATCGAACATTAACAGCGGTTGACAGTGTCATTTTGATTATCGATTGTGCGAACGGCGTAGAGGCGCAAACAAAGCGTTTGATGGAAGTTTGTCGCATGCGAAAAACGCCTGTGATTATTTTTATTAATAAAATGGATCGTGAAGGACGAGATGCTTTTGACCTCCTCGACGAATTAGAGGATATTCTTAAGATCAAAGTTCGACCACTCTCTTGGCCGATCGGAATTGGAGGAACATTTCAGGGTGTTTACAATATCTTTAGAAAAGAATTAAATTTATTTGCAGCCAACAAAACAAAGATCTCGGAAGAGGTCATCTCGATCGAAAATATAGACAGTGAAGAGTTAGACGAAGTGATAGGCAACAAACCTGCCGAGACTTTACGTGAAGAATTAGAGTTAATTGAAGGGGTATATGATGAATTTGATCGCGATACCTATTTGGCAGGAGATATTGCCCCAGTATTTTTTGGGAGTGCCATTAATAATTTTGGTGTAAAAGAATTGCTCGAAGCTTTTTTAGAAATCTCACCTGCTCCGAGAGGGCGCGAAACAAATGAAGGTTTTATTCAACCCGAAAACAATGATTTCAGTGGCTTCATTTTTAAGATTCACGCGAATCTCGATCCGAAACACCGCGATCGAATTGCCTTTTTGCGAATTGTATCTGGTAAATTTGAGCGGAATACGTTCTACAACCATGTTCGCTTGGACAAAAAATTAAAATTCTCCAATCCAACCTCTTTCATGGCCCAAGACAAAAGCATTATTGATGAAGCTTTTCCCGGTGATGTAATTGGTCTTTATGATACGGGTAGTTTTAAGATTGGGGACACCCTTACAGAAGGTAACACATTCTCATTTAAAGGAATTCCAAGTTTCTCACCCGAGATTTTCATGGAATTAGAGAATAAGGATCCAATGAAATCGAAGCAATTGGAAAAAGGAATTCAACAGTTAACAGATGAAGGCGTTGCTCAATTATTTATTCAGCAGCCGGGTAATCGTAAAATCGTTGGAACAGTTGGACAACTTCAATTTGAGGTCATCAGTTATCGTTTAGAGCATGAATATGGTGCAAAATGTGCATTTGTTCCCAAGCGTTATTATAAAGCGTGCTGGATGACTACAGACAATCAACAGCAACTCGAGCAATTCATTCGCGCTAAATCCATCTATATTGCGAAGGATAAAGATGATAATTATGTATTTTTAGCCGAAACACCCTTCTTATTACAAATGGCACAATCGGACTATCCGGCAATTAAGTTCCATTTCACGTCTGATTTTAAGGTTGGACAAGAAGTATAAAATTGAGCTTTTGAACTTTGTTGGACACGCCTATATCGCTAAAAATAATCCGGAATTAATCGCGGGTAATTTTGCAGGTGACAGCTACAAAGGTCATCTTGAAAATTTTGCGCATTTGCCTTCGCACATTCTGAACGGCATACAACTTCACCGTTATATAGATGATTATACAGATAACTCACCTTTTATCAAGTCGGTTGGACAACGTTTTCAAGAAGCTGGCATAACCAAAGTTGCCTATATCGCCTCCGACATTATTCTGGATCATTTCCTGACAAAAAATTGGGAAAATTATTCTGCTCAACCTTTGCCCGACTTCATTGATGTCATGTATGCCGAAACAGATAAGAATTTAGCGTATTTAGAAGAAGATTTTTGCTTTATGTATGCCAAATTGAAAGAGTATCGTTGGTTGTATCAGTATGAAACAGAGGAAGGAATTGATCAGGTGCTGTGGCAGTTTTCGCGTCGAATTGGATTCAAGAACGACTTGTCGCGTTGTATGGCCATTTATCAAGATCAAAAAATCGCTATGGATAGTGATTTTGAAGCATTCATGAATAGTATTGTGGATAACTCGACCCCCTTCATTGCACAACTTATCAGTTAATTTTTTGTAGATTCATTTTTTATTTCAGTATCCTTTTTCAATTGTAAAAACAGGTTAATGGGCAACTTCATGCATAAAATAGTGATTTTTTCTGCGCTTATTTTGCTCTTTTCCTGTGGACAAGAGGGGCCGGCTTCAACAGCTGATTTCACCAAAATTGTTCGCGATTGGCCTCAAATCAAACAAGATAGCGTTCTCACCATTTTAGCCGAAAACAGCCCCGCTAGTTATTTTATTTACCGCGGAAGAAACATGGGATTCGAATACGAACTGCTCAATGAATTTGCGAAAGACCAAAACATCCGTTTAAAAGTAACAATGGTAAACAACTTGGATGATTTAATCCATTATCTTGACAGTGGTGTTGGAGATGTAATTGCGTGTAACCTGACAGTGACAGAAGAACGAAGTACATTGATTGATTTTACGAGCCCTCACCTTTTCACCCACCAAGTCCTCATTCAACGCAAGCCAAAAGAGTACCGCAAACTCTCTTCTGCTGCACTTGAAGACAGTCTTGTTACCGAAATCGAACAGCTCAAGGGTAAAACCATACACGTTTGGAAAAATTCTTCTTACTACAATCAAATTCGCTATCTGAACGATCAATTAGAGTTGCAACTCACCATTATTCCCACGGACGGTGACCTCATTACAGAAGAATTGATACGGATGGTGAGTGAAGGCGAAATAGACTATACCATTGCAGATGATAATATCGCAAAAATTGATCTTCGATACTATCCCAATCTTGATATCTCTCTCGCCCTTAGTTCGAAAGAAGCAATTGCCTTTGGCATTCGCAAAACGTCTCCAAAATTAAAGGCAGAACTCAATAAATGGTTGGCTGCAAAAGAAAACCAATCGACTATTGGAGAAGTAAAACGCAAATATTTTGAGCGTAAAAACCTGTCCAATAAAGCCAATCAAGATTATTCTTCCATGAGCGGTGATCGATTGTCACCCTATGATGACATCATCAAAAGTGAAAGTAAAAAAATAGGGTGGGACTGGCGCCTTGTTGCGTCCATTATCTATCAAGAATCAAAATTTGAAACGTATAAAGAATCGTGGGCAGGTGCCTTTGGTATCTTCCAATTTATGCCCAATACTGCCGCAAGTTATGGCATCTCTCCAAGCTCCTCAGCTGAAGATCAAATTAGTGCTGGAATTGAAAAACTAAATAAGAATTACAAAGAATGGCTCACCGAAATTAAAGATTCAGTTGAGTGTATCAAATTTACTTTGGCGACATTTAATGCAGGACGTGCCCATGTTGATGACGCCCGTGCCCTTTGCACAGTAAATAACCTCGATCATTGTCTATGGGAAAATAATGCCAGTCTTATGATAAAAAACCTTTCAAAACCAACCTACTATAAAAATAAGGTTGTAAAAAATGGGTATTGCAGAGGCAGTGAAACCTACGAATACGTTATTGAGGTGATGGAACGCTATGAGGAGTATAAAGCTGCATTCCCGAATGAGCGCAATGTGATGCAAACGAATCCTTAGCCTAGAAATTGTATTTGCATTTTCCGCAAACCATGCATTTTTTTTTGCGCTTTTCAATTTGCATAAGGCGGCTGTCCCCCTTATCTTTAGGGTATGAAAAAGATCGTTCTACTACCTATTTTTATCGCGCTCGTTCATTCTTGCAAAAAAATAGACCCCATTCCTTCCATTTATTATGGAACGTGGATTACAGAAACACCACAGTTTCTTTCTACCAATTATCGAATTCACACCCTTAAAATATACACCGATTCAAAAGGCCGACCTTATGGTGAATATACCTCGACGGGGCAGTATGAATTATTTAACGAAAGTGTTGATGGCTTTGTGGTGATTGAAGGTAACCTGTTAAAGGTTCGTACGAAAGAATTCACAATCGAACAAGTGCCTTATGAGAATGAACTGGGGGAACTAGAAATGAAATTGAGCACCTTAGAATTCAAAAAAAGCTAATTCTAGAAGAAAAGTAGTTTAAGCTATAAAAGTTCGTAAATAATACCTATCTTTGCCCTCCCTAAATTGGGGATGATAAATTCATTATTAACAGAAGTTTCGTACTTCAAAGTATAATTACAAAAATGGCAACAAAAATTAGATTGCAAAGACACGGTAAAAAGAAAAATGCATTTTACCACATTGTAGCGGCAGACTCAAAAGCAAAAAGAGATGGTCGATTCATTGAAAAATTAGGTACTTACAATCCAAACACGAACCCTGCAACAATCGAGATTCAATTCGAGCGTGCTTTACATTGGGTGCAAGTTGGAGCAGTTCCTACAGACACAGTAAAAGCATTACTTTCTTACACAGGTGTTTTATTAAAAAACCACTTGGATAAAGGTGTAACCAAAGGTGCTTTAACAGCTGATAAAGCACAAGCAAAATTTGATGCTTGGAAAGCAGAGAAAGATGGTAAAATTGCTGGGAAATCAGCAACCCTTGCACAAGCAAGCGAATCTGACTCAGCATCACGTTTAGCGGCTGAAAAAGCAGTAAACGCAGCAAGAGCAGCAGAATTAGAGGCAAAAAATGCGCCTGAAGTAGTTGAAGAAGAAGTAGCAGAAGAGGTAGCAGAAGAAGTTGAAGCATCAACAGAAGAAGCGACTGAAGCAACTGCTGAAGAGGCTCCGGCTGCTGAAGAAGAAGCAAAAGACGAAGAGTAAAAAGAAACACATGTTTCTAAAAGCAGATTGTTACCGTCTTGGCTCTATTGCCAAATTACATAGCTATAAAGGCGAAGTAAGCATTTTCCTTGACGTGGACGATCCGCAAGAATACAGACATTTGGAATCAGTTTTTGTTGAATACGACAATAAACTGGTTCCATTTTTTTTGGAATCTATCCAAATTCGCCAAAACGGATTTGCGACTGTAAAATTCATGGATATTGAAAGTGAAAGACAGGCACAGAAATTAGTAAAATGTGGGCTGTATCTACCGCTTGAAACCTTGCCAGAATTGGATGAATCTGAATTTTATCATCACGAAATTGAAGGCTTTCATGTAATGGATGAAAAACACGGCCCTGTCGGAACGGTAATTCATGTTGTTGATCAAGCCGTTAATCCTCTGATCGCTGTTGATTTTAACGGAATTGAAATGCTTATCCCAAAACAAGATCAATTCATTTTGCGTGTTGACCGCGAAACAAAAACGCTGCACATTTCAGCTCCAGAAGGATTAATTGAAATGTATCTTGGATTGGACGAAGAAGAATGAGTCGCCCGTTTCACTTTAAACAATTTACGATCAATCAAACCGCCAATTCACAAAAAGTGGGGACGGATTCTATGCTCCTTGGTGCATGGGTTAATGGCAGCTTTAATCGCATTTTAGATATTGGCACAGGAACGGGAATCTTGGCTTTAATGATGGCACAAAAAAATCCTGCAGCATTCATCACAGCAATTGAACCTGATCTGGATTCGTTTGATGAAGCCTATTCCAATTTTCAAGAATCCCCTTTTAGATCGCAATTATTAGCAATTCATACGCGCCTGCAAGATTTTGGAAGTATCGATAAATTCGATCTTATTATTGCCAATCCTCCCTATTTTGAAAATGCCTTTCTGAGTAAAGACGCAGACCGGAATCGCACCAGACATACAGCTGATCTTCCCGTTTTTGAATTGTACGAATGTGCAAGTGATTTGTTGCGTGAAAACGGACAGTTTGCCGTCATTATTCCCTTCGAAGAGGAAGAAAATCATTTCTACCGCGCTGCAATGGAAGATTTATATCCGCAACGCATTCTTCGCACCCTGCGCGAAGACGGAGACTATAAACGTACCCTTATTCAATTTGGAGCGACTCCTACTCCAACTCCATTAACTAAGGAACTACTCGTTAAAGATGCTTCGAACCGTTATTCGGACACCTATATCGAACTGACGAAGGATTTTTATGGGAAAGATTTAAGTAAATAGCAAAAAAAAATTCCTTTAACAGTTGAAAATATACAATCATAAAAAAAATAATTGCTCAAAATTTAACAATTATAGCTTAAAACTGGAGGGCTTAATTTTACTGATAATTTCGAAATTATAACAGATTAAGCTTTTCATACCCTCTATAAAATTAACGTATTTTTAACGGATATTGTTGAATTACCAAATTAACATAAGATATTGTATATCAAGTTATTAAAAAACCAAGTTTATCCTTTCAATCTGATTTCACATGAAAATTACGTCTTTAATACTAAGACTCTAAGTATTTATACTAGTATGTTAAATTTCAAACGAACAATTCTTTCTGTCAAGCCTTGACAGCGAGCGAAATTTGTAATACACTTGCCTTGTCAAACCCTGTGCGCATAGAAAAGTTCACGCAAAAAAAAACAACAATTAATCTAAAAATACACAAAATGAAAAAGTTAATTAATGCAAGTTTATTTGCAATTACAGGAGCAATGATAATTGGCTCATGTACAAAAGAGAAAGTCGTGCCTATCAATCAAGACAACCAAGTCATTTCACAGGAAAACACGGGAGACATTAATCAGAAAACCCCAGGCGAAGAAGACGCGTTGTTCCGATTAAACAATGGAGACGAATTAGTAGAAATGAACGCGATTGAATGGACAGATGAAACCCATTTTTTCCATAATTATGAAGGAGTAAACATTGTCTTCACCTCTGACGATCTCTTTTTAGATTGGGCGCATTCTGACCCTAGCCGTGAAATTTTCGTTGAAAAATATAACTTCTACATGGAGCAACAAGAATTTGCTCGTGCAAATGGTTATTGGGATGACGAAGAGGCCACAGATCGTTACACGCAAGAGTTGGTTTTAGCTGCAGGCGGAGAGGGTGATCGTGTTACACTTTCCATCTTGTGTGATAATGTCTCTTACGGTGGAGGGATCATGCCAATTGTGGTTACTTACCCGTCTTTACTTTGGTTTAGAAATAGGGCTGAATCCATGCTGATGCCAATAAACGTTGGAGCCATGTGTGATCGCACTTGGTATAGAGGCGCAAAATTCTGGTATTTTGCTTTTCCTGCGGGCGGACTTCCGACCTTTTTAGGATTTAATAACAGAGCGGAATCAATCTTTTAAAACATTAATTTTGAATCAATTAAAGCAAATAAAGTGTGTCCAGTCAATTGCGCGAAAAGTTCAATTGACTGGACTTTTATTCCTACTACTAGGGTATGGTAATCATTTAATGGCGGTGGAAAAGGACAGTATTTCCGCCAAAGAAGCGCAACATTTATTGGGCTTGTCCTTGTCGGGTGCAGCGAGCAGTATTCCAGGTGCTAGCTTTAGTCTCTTTAAGGAGAAAATAAGTTATAGTTATTTTGCACATGAAAATATTCTGTTCAAAGGGGGCTTCACGTTTTATCAAACGAGTTCTGATTTTAATGCCTTTGATAAAACATTTATGTTTAATGTCGATTTTGAAGCATCTCTTGTATGGCGCAAACTTCATTTGGATCTTGGGCTACACAACGGCAATTATGCCGAATTTATTCAAAACCTAGATTTTAGACCTGCTTTTATTCAATACGCTAGTATTGGTGGTGGTTTTACGCTCCCAATTTTCAAGAAAACAACAATCGATTTCAGCATTCGTAACTCGATAGTGCTCAATACGTTTTCGCAGTACAATGGTACAAATCCATTCGAAGCTTTTTTAGGGTTGAATTATATTGTCGAAGGAAATAATGACCGATATCGACGAATTAATAAGCATCCGATTAAGCTTACGGAAATCCTAAAACCACACTGTCATTTTGTCGATATTGGATTTTCGGGTGGCGCATTTAATTGGCCATCAGATGAAGGTATTCCTTTTACGTATATTAATCTTTCCTCGAATTATCGCTATGTCGTTAAGAAAAGACTGAGTCTGTCTACTGGATTTTTATTCACTGTTTTGTTTAGTGAATCCGCTACTATAAATGGCTATCCAAAAAAATATTTCAATACTTTAAATGGAAATATTGGTATTCGTTATCACTTAGGTGCTTTTTTTGGCGGTGCTCTTTTCTCCGTTGGAAACTTTGCCGCTTTTCAAGATCCAACTTATCTCGACCATAAAATTAGACCCTATTTTAATCCTGAAATTGGATTTAATGCGCGCATCACAAAATCAATCCTTTTTGAATTTCAAATGGTATATGCCATCAGTATTAATCATTTGATTGATCAAAACGAACCGTCGTCGCATTATCCACTCGGAACCGTTGGTGTTGTCAAGAAGATTGGTTGTAGATAACCTCCTCACTTTTCGAAATACGCATTTAAATGCGACTTTTAGCAATAAAATCAAGCAGTATATTATAATGAGAACGATAGAGAACTCCGTGATTTTACGTCCTAGTTTTTTGCATAATAAAGCAGTAAATCAATAGAGGTCGCGCAAGTTGCATTCATCTTTTCCCAGCTTCGCTTTAGATTCGGCATCAAATTTGTACATTAGCAGTAAATTGTTTTACTATGAAACACGTATACCTCTTGGCACTCCTTTTTTTAACCTTTATTTCAAGTTGCACGCAACGCGTTTATTTAACCGTGAGTGAACCGCCTATTGTTCATTTAGGGTCCGAATATACACGCGCTGGTTTTATCAATCGTACGTTTTCTGGAGGCAAATCAAAAACCCTAGAAACCATTGACAATGCGTTTTCTTTAGAAGGGAATTTAGATCTAAAAGGTTCCAATGCAGCCATTCGTGGCGCATACGACAGACTCACCACCAATCACCGCTTTGAGTATTTGGCATTAATGGATAGCCTTACCGTAGAGAATGGTGGAATTGGTGTCTTCCCTGCCCCACTCACATGGAATGAGGTTGATGAACAATGTCGATTGGGTAATGTACAATTTTTACTGGTTTTAGAGGTTTACGATACGGACACTAAAATAGCCTACTCGACAGGAATGACTACCAAACAAACCCCTTTAGGTGCTGTTCAGGTTCCTGTCCACAATGCGACCATGACTACTATTATAAAAACAGGTTGGCGGATCTATGATCCCAACCGAAAATTAATTTTGGACGAAATTTACCTCACGGATCGATTATCTTCCACAGGGAGCGGAATTAATCCGGTTGCGGCGGCGGCGACACTTTTAAATCGGGAGCAAGCCGTTAAACAAATTAGTTCGGCAATCGGGCAAAATTATGCGAATCGCATTGAGCCTCAGCTTTTCCGTGTATGGCGTAACTATTTTAATAAAGGCAGTCAAAATTTAAGAATTGCGAAACGACGATCTGAAGTTGGTGATTGGGATGGGGCAGCAGAAATGTGGCAGAAAGACCTAGACAGTCCAAAACGCAAGGTTGCGGGAAGAGCAACATACAATATGGCGATCTACAAAGAAATTACAGGTGATATAGATGGAGCACTCGAATTGGCTCAAAAATCCTATTCGGACTACCGCATTAAGGAAGGTCAAATCTATGCCAATATTTTGCGCGATCGAATAGCAAGACGTGAGCGTGAAAAGGCCTTAAGCGGGCAGTAATGCGTATCAAAAAGAAGGGAATTGTTTTCGTCAATCGCGGAGTTTAAACGCCAAGTTGTCTTTATTTAATTCGTAATACGCTAAAAGTTTCCGTTTTAAAGTAGCATTGCGCTCCATTCGGTCAAACAATTCCAATCTCACATCCTCCAGGTATTGATCTAGTGTTGTTATGTTCTTTCTAAATTGATCACACGCCAATTTCTTCTCGGTCGAATACGCTTCATCAATTTGAGAGGCATCTTTCTCGAGGTCATCAAATATGGCTTCATAACAGAAAGCGGCGAGTATCGTATACTCTTTATCCCATTGCGCTTCCTTTATTCCGTTTATGCCCACACAAACATGGGATTGAACAAGGGTGTCTGCCAAGAGTTGATCACAATAAAAAAATTTGGATGCTACTTCCATCAGTTCATCCTGTGTGAACGACTTTGTTATTGCGACATCCGGCTTGGAAATTGGCGCGCTCGTTTCTTCGAAAAAATTCACCAGTTTTACATCTTGAATGAATTTGTCTAAATAACGTTGTTTGAGCTGAATGGTATCAGGATATAAATTCCAAATTTCAGTTCTCGCTGCAAATCCACTTGGCTGATGCATTTCCGAAACATTCATGAGTAAATATTCGAACCTTCTTTTATAGGTATTTAATTCGCTATCGGATTGAAGCACGGGCATTGCAGACGCTTTTTTCACTCCTTCCTCTTCATAAATAAATAGCTCAATCGCAACATTCTCTGCGATAATTGATTCTTTGTTTTGACAAGCATAGCAAAGAATGAGCAGGAAGATGGATAGATATTTTGTCATTTTTCAATTTTATTGGTGTGATGAGTTCTCTATAAATTAATTCTTAGGAGGGTTTTGTTGGTTTCCTTAAATCTTGCTAAGGCAAAATGTTTGTAGCTTTCGTGATCATTGAAGAATTGCATCTAGCTACTTTTTTCGAGGTGCTATTTGCAGCTTGTACGCTCTTCTTATCCGGCAAAAAGGTTGTCCGTATTGGCATATATTATTTTTACTTTTTTCTCTTTCTCAAGTTTACTGTTGGTTTGAACGAAATGAATTAGTCGTTTGCTCTGTCTTCCCATAAATCTATTCCAATAGACAATTACAAGGTAGTCATAACGCTCAATTGAAAATTTTTCCGTCTGAGATAAGGGTTTTAAATAGTTCAGTTGCGTTTCAACAGGCACAAGGCTGTCAAGTGGGGCTTGTGATTTGGGTGGAAAAGTTGTCATTCTTTCATTTCTGTCCCATTTTAAATTAGGAAAACCACCCGCATAGCAGTTCACTTGAAATGATTTTAAATGTCCTGATTTGTCGTAGTATAAAGCCTGTAAAGGTTGGTAGTGATTTTTTATTTGTTCTTTATATTTAGCAGTGTCAAGTGAAAATAAATATGAAAAATAAGCTGTATCCATTTCGTAACTGTCAGCAGCAGGAATGTTATATTTTGTGGTATATCGAGCAATTGTTTTTTCGTCAACAGTCTTCGTTTTCTTCATCCCATAAAGGCTCATAAAAATGGACGTGCAACTGGTCAGCCCAATTATGGATAAGAAGGTGATCATTGTAAATGGTGATAAAAGTCTTTTCATTGTTTGGTTTCTTAAGAAGGGGGGTAATCTTCCCCAAAATCAGTTACTAAAATAAGTAGAATAATTTTAAATTAGGAAGTATGAAAAAGAGCAAATTTTCGGAGATTCAAATTCTCAGGATTTTATCCGAGCAAGAGAAAAGTAAATGAAATTTGCCGAGACTTTGATAACGCACAAAGCTTCATTTAACCACTGAACCTCCACTTTTGTATAGATGCCGTTAGGTGCTGTTTGTATCATTCAATTTTAACTAATTTATCAATTTTTATTTCTTTTTTAGGTACAATTTCACATTTCTCGTTTACGTTGACTAATATCATTTTATCAGGCTGTATTACCAATTCGTTTAAATCAATATCAAGCAGTTTTATTTTACTAATTTGCGAATTACTGCAAATCGCAAGTTCGATAAAAAATTCTTGAGAATATTTAATATTGTCTTTTGTTAAAAGGTCCATTTTTACTAATAATATAGGACAGCCAAGTCGATTATCGCTTCCGCCTCCAATTCCCGAATAGCTATAATTCAAAGTGTAAACATTTGATTTACTATCATAGTGAGATTTAGATTTGTAACCCATTTTGTCAGACGAATTGTAAATCCCATTTTGGTATAACTCCAAATTGAGTAAACTGTCTTTCAAATTAGTATGGGAAAAACTTAATTCAATTTTTTTGAATTTAAATACACCATCTTGTGCATAAGACATATTTATTCCTGAAAATAAAAATGCTAAAATAATACATAAGTTCTTCATCATTAATTCTTGAATTTGTCATAGGTTTCGTCATTCGAGTAAGCGCTCTCTTTTAGCTTCTTGCTTTGATTTTTCCAGTTGATTTTTTTAATAACATAATGGGGGATATTGCTATTAAAGTAGATGTTTTCTTTGTTTTTAAGATCAAAATCAAATAAGAATTTTCCAGTCCGAAACTCAATATCTACAGCAAAATAGATGTTTTCGTGAACAAAAGGCAAGTAGATCATCATCATCTTATTATTATGCAATAAAGCAAAAGAAAATCTTGGTCCAATGGTCTCAATGTCTAAAATGAAGTAATTTGTATTCTCATCAAATGTTAAACAAGTAGTCAGTTGATCATTTGATATAATTCGTCCCGATACGTCAATCAGTTGATATGATTCTTTGAATTCATCAAACTTTATTGCCTCATTATCATCATTTCGAAGTATAAACGCAAACTTGGTATTCCATGATGCTTGAGCATATACAATGAAATTGGACACAAAGAAAAATAGAAGTATCAATATTCTTTTCATTTCAGTAATTTATATTCAGTACACCTGTGTATAATACACGTTCAAATTGTACCGAACGGTTTGCATATATGACTTGTGGTGGATTTCAAAGTGCTTTCTTGTCGGTTTGCGATAAACTTCCTTAAAGCAAGTAACTTGAATTTACCACTTTGCCCGCCATAAGTTATATACGCTGTTATGCGGTCGTTTTTTCATTTCCTTTCCATTCAGAAATGATTTTATTATTAACTCTATAAATGATTTTATTCTTGTCGTTTACTAGTTCATTCCATTTGTCAATTCTTGTTTTTGTGAACAAAGTATGAAACTCCCCATTTATACCATTTACGCCAGTATTCAAATGATGAAGTCTATTTATAAAACTTTTAATTTCTTCAAGAGTTTGTTTTTTAGTCGTCAACTTTCCATTCTCTTTAACATGTGTAGTTATTGACTCATGAGGCAAGTAATATGCCATAAATCCATGAACAAGAAATCTTCTTTCCCTGTTCAATTGTCCAATTTCAATTTTAAGTTTTTGCCAAATTGGTTTTAGATCTTCTAAATTTTCGCTAATAAATTCTGTAAGATGCTGCATCTTTCTGTCAAAAGTGAAACCGAGATATTTTGTTATGTACTCATCCTTTTTTCTTACATCAAATTCAGTCATAGAACATAAAAATACAAGTCCGTATTCTAGTTCAGAAAAAGCAATGATAAAAGAGCCGATTGCTTCTTTAAAGTCTTTATCATTTTTCCAAATATCTGTCATATTTTATTCCCTTCTGGTAAAAATACTCCAATAAGAATTTGTTCCATTATCAGCGCTTTTCTCTCTTTTGTTAATTGAATTGAACCACTGTTAACCATCATATCTATATCGTCCAAGTCCAACATAAAAGTCTTGATAGTTTTTTGCTGTGCGAGTAATAGTTGATAAAGTGCGCTATTGCTTGACGCTTTTTCTTGAAATTCTCTTCGCAATCTCTCTGCAAATGTTCCCCATTGTCCAGAAGTAGTCTTACCAATGTATAATATTTTCCCATCACAATGATGAATGTAAACTCCAGATCTATCAGAGTAGTCACCTAGTTGGTCTTTTTTCCAAGTTGTTCCGGCAGAAGATGTTATTACAGTAAATCCCTGAAAAACAATGTCCGCTTTGATTGGTATTTTAACTTTTATTTCCATTGTTTTGGTCTTCTGGTCGTGTCATTACAATGCCGCATAACTAGCATATACCAGCCAAAAAGTGGCTACAACACACCCAAATTTTGTTGGCTTTATGCCTTAAATCACCTTTTTGTTTCATTAGATTTTCTGTGCAACTGCATTTATTTCATTCCTAGTTTCAACAACAGAAAAGCACTGCGAGTTGTTGCATTTATTAAAATTTAGCTTACTCAAGAGATTCAGGCTATTGTGTTAAGCAGGACAATATATTGTTTATTTTTTTAAAAAAGGCAATGTAATTAGAAGAAATGTGCAGATGGCACTGAGGGCTGAGGCTTGAAGGTCTTGTTGCTTGTTGGAAGGGAGGCTGCCCCACCGATTCGTTCGATCATTGTCCATTTTCAAAGGTTCTCATGAATTCGTTTCACTCATTTGGAGCGGCAGCTCTTTTTTGGCTTTGCCGAAAGGGACTATAGCGAAGAGCGGGGCGCGCCCAATTTTTATTGGGTGGGAGGTGCCCAAAACAGCTTATCTATATAGTTCCATTTTGAAGGACGTAGATTTTGGCTGTGGTAATTAGAGATCGATTTTTATTAACATTTTTTAAAACTTTTTGATGAAATTTTTGAGGGTTTGAACGTTTAATTAAGAAACAACAAATACATACAAAGATGAAAACCACATTTATTAAATTAGTTGCGGCTTCAGGAATTGGAGCTTTAGCGGGAGGATTTATGGTTCTCTCATTGTCACCTGCACACACCAACCAAGTGGCAACGGTATCGAACGAAATTGAAGCGCCACAAGCGATTGTTCAACCTGTTTCCACCATTGACTTGAAGGAGCAAGATTTTACGGGCATTTATACCAACCTGACGCCTGCCTCTGAAAAGGGCGCCGAATCGGTGGTGCATATTACTAAGCAATTTACGCGGGAAGAGATTACCTACGACCCGTTTATGAAACTCTTTTACGGAGAGGATGCGTATCAAAAAAGGCAACGACACGGCATGGCTTCGGGATCGGGTGTGATTGTTTCGCCGGAAGGTTATATTGTAACGAATAATCATGTGGTGCAGGATGCGAATAAGATTTCGGTTTCAATTGACGGGAATTCTTATTCCGCCACATTGATTGGCACGGACCCTTCTACAGACCTCGCAGTGATTAAGATTAACAAGAAACAGCTCCCCTACCTTGAATTTGCAGATTCGGATGAATTGCGATTGGGTGAATGGGTTTTAGCAGTTGGAAATCCGCTTAATTTACAAACCACGGTTACGGCGGGAATCGTAAGTGCAAAAAACAGGACGATTGACCTCTTGACTTCGAATTTTGACCCTGATAAAAATGTTTTTCCGGTAGAATCATTTATTCAAACAGATGCTGCTGTGAATTCGGGCAATAGCGGTGGCGCTTTGGTGAACCAACGTGGGGAATTGGTGGGAATTAATACGGCGATTGCTTCGGGTAATGGATTTTATACGGGTTATTCGTTTGCTATTCCCTCCAACATTGTGAAAAAAGTAGCCTTTGATTTGATTCAATTTGGCGAAGTAAAACGGGTGCAATTGGGGGTAAATATTATGGACAACAATACAGAGGTTGCAAAAGCCAAGCAATTGGCAACAGATAAAGGCGTTGTGATAACGGGCATTTTGGAGGGCGGCAATGCGTCTTCGGCAGATTTAAAGGAAAAAGATGTGATTTTATCCGTTGATGCGCGAACGATAAAAACCTACAATCAATTGCAAGCCGAGTTAGCGGTAAAACAACCGGGCGATATCATTCGATTAGGCATTATGCGTGGTGAGCAGCAAAAGACGGTTGAATTAATGTTGGACTAAGACAAAAAACAAACATTTCATTTCAAAAGGGTCATATTCGTGCGCAGTGTGGCCCTTTTTTAGTGTTGAATGACGACCTTTAAAACCCGATCTGCACCATTTTCGTTAAAAGCAATGAAGTAGAGCCCGTCCGCGATTAGGAACTGATTTAAGAAGATAGGCTGACCCGAATTGACATTGATTTCAGCCATACATTCGCCTAAGAGGTTGAAGATGCGAAGACCTTCGATAGCAGCACCATTCCCATTAAAAATCTCACCCTGCCCTGTAGTTGCAATAAAGGCCTTTTCAGCACTTGCCGTTGCAGGAATGGTTGAGAAATTTGAAGCATAATAGACAGCTTCAAACGCGTTTACACGTCCATACCCCATCTCAGTTGAACGCCAGCCAAAATCGTCTGCTACATCATAATCGTAACCTCCATTTTTATCCGCAGTGATGGAAAGCACAGCCCTTGCATCAAATGCACTTAGGGAAGGATCTACCGACAAAATAAGCGCCATAACCCCTGCGGCATTCGGGCAAGCGGCAGACGTTCCGTTAAACATAGCATAATCAGTATCCACAAAACCATTGTAACCGAGAGGCCCAGTCATATCCGTTGACAAGACTTTGACACCCGGAGCGGTAACATCTAAATTTGCACCATAATTACTGCCCCACCATCCTTCTGGCGAGCAGTCGGTTGGTGATTTTAATTCGTCACACATGGAAGACGCACCAACAGAAATCGTTTCATTCAAAGAAGCAGGCCAAATCGAAAAATTATCTGCGTCATTGCCCGAACTGAACAGCATTGGCGTTCCTTTCCCTTCGCGTCCGATAGCGATATTATCTCTGATCACGTCATTGCTAAAAGCGGTATCAATTCCGAGTGCAATGATTTCTGCGGCTCCCAGTCCCCATGAATTGCTTAAAATATCAGCATTTGCGGAATTAACCGCCCAAATGATTCCATCTGTTCCGGCTTCAGAAGAGGTAAACGGAATGATATCACCGCCAAAATTAACATAATAAAAGATTTTTATTGGAATCACTTTCGCCGAATAGGCAACACCTGCAATTCCGACCCCATTATCACCCAAAGCAGCAATGATACCTGCGGTACAAGTGCCATGCCCATCATTAGAATAAGTTGTATTTGGATAGCCTAAACTTCCACCACCTGTTCCGTCAAAACCGGGTAATAAATTTCCTATTAAATCGACATGATTGGTATCCGTTCCAGAATCCAAAACAGCCACCTTAATGGTTGGACTGCCCGTTGTAATTCCCCATGCTTCAGGCACGCTCATATCTGCGCCTGGTGTACCGTCAAAATGAATCGCTGTTCCGTTATTTTCGAGTGCCCATTGATTTTCAAAATAAGGATCGTCAACCGTTGCTAAAATGGTGTGTAAGGTATTGACAGAAACATAGTCAAATAATCCTGTTTCCATTAATTGGGCTTGCATTACACGAGGTTCATCCGAAAATTTATCAAGGGTAAAAACAAAAACGTCTTTCATAAAATAATGGCGTGCACCGCCATCACAATTGGCTGATGCAAGGATTAAAGAAGGATCGAAGTTTGGATTTTTTGGTTTGACATACATCTCTTGTAAATCAGCTGCGATTGCTCCGGATTCGGTTTGGTAAATGATGGAGGTATAGCGCACTAAATCATTGATTTCAAGTACTGCTTGCATGGCTTGATAGTGACTCAAGGTCCACGGAGCATTGCCTTCAAAAAGGGTAACATCAAAACCCTTCAGGACATGTTCGCGCTGCAATGGTTTTAAACCTTCGATTGAATTGCCGAGTATTGTTTGCGTTTCAAAGGAAGTGGTTGGATCAAATTTAACAAGGATTCCGATTGGTGATTTTTGTGCCAATACCATTATAGGTACAAGTAGTATGAAGAGGATGAATGCGCGCATAGATTCAGTATTTAGACTAAATGTAAGAAAAAATCCCACAAAACGAGGCAGTCTTGTGGGATTCGTGAGGAATCGAAGCTAGTGATATTTCTTGCCATTCTTTTTTTGCTTGATACTTCGGTAACACCCGGAAAAAATCAAGAATCGCATGAGCTTTTCTGAATTACTCTTCCTCGAACCCTAAAACAGCAAGTTTTTTCAATTTTAAATTGTGTTTTAAATCAGCGTATACGTAGCATCAGCGTTCTATTTTTGTGGAAGTTTTTAAAATGGTTGAATTAAAAATCTTGCCATTCTTTTTTTTCTTGATAAAAAAAAGAACCAAAAAAAATCAAGACTCGCACAAACTTTTCTAAATTACTCTTCCTCGAACCCTAAAACACTAAAAGTTTTTTCAATCCTAAAATTAAATTTTTTGGTAGAATAAACCATTTTGCAAAAATGGACTTTCCGTTTTAATCACATTGAAAAAGTTAGTGTTTTTTAACGGTTTCTTGCGGAGGTAATTTTACGAAAGCGTTTATGATAGTCGGAAAGTGCATTTTGAAAGTATTAATTAATGGACAGAAAGTCGCATTCTAGTCATGAAAACTTTTAGGTCGAATCTGAAGAGAAATTAAATCTGTGAAAATCTATAAAATCAGTGTATGCGTGGAATCAGCGTTCTATTTTTGTGGAAATTTTTAAAATGGTAGAATTAAACATCTTGCCATTCTTTTTTTGCTTGATGCTTCGGCGGTGCTCAGCACAACGTAAAAAAAAGAACCAAGTGCCTCCGCTGATAGCTTCGGCGACACGCGGAAAAAAATCAAGACTCGCACAAACTTTTCTAAATTACTCTTCCTCGAACCCTAAAACACTAAAAGTTTTTTCAATCCTAAAATTAAATTTTTTGGTAGAATAAACCATTTTGCAAAAATGGACTATCCGTTTTAATCACATTGAAAAAGTTAGTGTTTTAAACGGTTTCTTGCGGAGGTAATTTTACGAAAGCGTTTATGATAGTCGGAAAGTGTATTTTGCAAGTATTAATCAATGGACAGAAAGTCGCATTCTACCTCCGAAAACTTTCAGGATGAATCTGAAGAAAAATTAAATCTGTGAAAATTTTTAAAATGGTTGAATTAAACATCTTGCCATTCTTTTTTTGCTTGATCAAAAAAAGAACCAAGTGCCTCCGCTAAAAGCTTCGGCGACACGCGGAAAAAAATCAAGACTCGCACAAACTTTTCTAAATTACTCTTCCTCGAAACCTAAAACCCTAAAAGTTTTTTCAATTTTAAATTGTGGTTTATTAGCATTAGATTATTTATTGATCATACGTTTTATTCAAATTGAAAAAGTTAGTGTTTTTTAACGGTTTCTTGCGGAGGTAATTTTACGAAAACGTTTATGATAGCCGGAAAACGCATTTTGCATTTATTAGGCAATCGCTAGGAAGTCGTATTCACGTCTTTATTTAATGTTTGTATCTGGATTTAAGTCGTTAAACTTTGAAACAAAAAAATAAATCATCTATAAAAATGGCTTTTTGAAGACTAATTGGTGCATATGATAAAGAGGTAACCCGATCAAATTAATTAAAATTCCATTGTTGGCAGAAGGAGGATGAAGAAGATGAATGCGCGCATAAATGTGATTTATAAAGACTAAATACACGTAAATATCATGATAAAAAATCCCACAAAACGAGGCAGTATTGTGGGATTCGTGAGGAATCGATAAGTTGGATTATAATTAAGATTTAAAGCCGACTGCAACCGTTGAATTGGTTTGCGGATCGATAAGAATGAATGCGCCATTTCTTGGAATGGCTTGAAAGGCATCAATAAACAAGGGAGACGCAGATCTTAATTGCACCAAAGAAATAGAATTAGCCTCGAGAGCAGTTGATTGTTCGACAAAAAGCAGTTGTTCAAAATCCAATTGCGAATTGATATCACTCACTTTAATTTGGGTCTGAAATGGACCTTGTTTGAAGATATACTTTTGATCAAAATTGAGCGGTGTATTGTTGAGCCAACAGAGGTTTGCACGAATGAGCTTTTCGCCTGTGATGACCTCTTTTTGCAGGGTCAGTAAATCACCTCTAGACACCGCAATATCCTTGTCTAATTCAATGACGACAGCATCCCCTTCAGTTGCCACTAATAATTTATCTTTATAACGATTGATGGCTGCAATCTTGGCGGATTGATTGGATCCAAGCACCGCAACCTCATCACCCACCTTTAATTTGCCACTTAAAACCTTACCGGCATAACCTCTAAAATCATGGAATTCATCCGCATGCGGGCGAATGACAAATTGCACACTAAAGCGTAACGGTTGATCCATCTCTTCATTCAGTTTTAAATTTTCAAGGTGATTAAGCACCGTTTCTCCTGTATACCAAGGCATATTCGACGAAGGGTGAACCACATTATCTCCCATTTTTGCAGAAATAGGAAAGAAGGATAGATTTCGCCCGTTCAACTCAAATTTATCCTGTAATTCAGCCAAATCTTTCAGAATAGATTGATAAACAGCTTCGCTGAAACCAACCAAATCCATCTTATTAATGACAAAAACGATTTCATTGATTCCCATTAATTTAGCAATAAATAAATGGCGCTTGGTCTGTTCAACGATACCATGTCTCGCATCCATGAGAATGATAAATACTTGGGAATTAGACGCACCAGTAATCATATTCCGCGTATACTCAATATGTCCGGGCGAATCTGCGATAATATATTTTCGATTCTCCGTGTCAAAATAGATATGCGCAACATCAATTGTTATGCCTTGTTCACGCTCAGCAATTAAACCATCCGTTACCAAGGATAAATCCAATTCTGCCAATCCTTTTTTATCGGATACCGCCTTAATATGGGCTATTTTATCCTTTGGTAAAGAAGCCGTGTCAAACAATAACCTGCCAATAAACGTACTTTTGCCGTCATCAACACTTCCAGCTGTAGAAACTCTTACAATATTCATTTTTGCACTTTTAAATTCATTAAAAATAACCTGCTTCTTTCCGTTCTTCCATTGCTGCTTCCGAGCGCTGATCGTCAATTCGGGCCCCGCGCTCAGAAATTTCAGCAGAGGCTATTTCAGCAATCACCTGATCGATTTCATGCGCAACAGAATCAACTGCAGCGGTACAGGTCATATCGCCGACAGTTCGAAATCTTACATCCATTTCAAAAACCTCCTCTGACGGATCTTTATGGATGAATTCAGAATCAGACCAGATCAATCCATCACGCATAAACACATTTCGCTTGTGCGTAAAATAGACAGATGGCAATTCAATTTTTTCGCGTTTGATATAATTCCACACATCCAGTTCAGTCCAATTAGAAATGGGGAAAACACGCACATTCTCCCCTTTATAAATTCGCCCATTGAGCATGTCAAACAATTCGGGGCGTTGATTTTTCGCATTCCATTGACCGAAATCATCACGAACAGAAAAAATTCGTTCTTTAGCACGGGCTTTTTCTTCATCCCTTCTTGCACCACCGATACACGCATCAAATTCAAATTCTTCAATTGCATCCAACAAGGTTACCGTTTGCAAACCATTTCGACTGGCATACTTCCCCTTTTCTTCCTGCAAGCCTTTCTCAGCGATCGAATCCGCAACATATCGCACCTCAAGGTCTAAGTTTAAATCCTTCATGAGGTAATCTCGAAAAGCAATGGTTTCTGGAAAATTATGCCCCGTATCGATATGCAATAATTTGAACGGTACTTTTGCCGGATAAAAAGCCTTGATGGCGAGATGCACCAACGTGATTGAATCCTTTCCGCCAGAAAAAAGGAGTGCGGGCCGCTCAAATTGGGCCGCCACTTCTCTAAAAATATAAATTGACTCATTTTCGAGTTCGTCTAGATAATCCATATTATTTTGTTTGATGTAATCCACATTCTTTTTTTGAATCTTCCCACCACCAGCGACCGGCACGTTCATCCTCACCAGGTTGCACTGCACGCGTGCAAGGTTGACAACCGATACTCGGATAACCTTTGCTGTGAAGCGCGTTAATTGGAATTTTATGTTGTATAATAAACTGATCTAATTCCTCCAATGTCCAATTGAAAAGGGGGTGAATTTTTATGACTTGGTTTGCTTCATCCCATTCCACTTGCGTCATTTGCTCTCGGTTGGCAGATTGTTCTTTCCGCAATCCTGTGATCCATATTTCAGCATCCGCTAATGCGCGCCGTAAGGGTTCTAATTTTCTAATCGCACAACATTCTTTCCGGTTTTCAACGGATTCATAAAACGATAAAGGACCCTTTTTTGTGACCAATTCATCCAGCGATTGCTGATTCGGTGTATAGGCCTTGATTGAAATTTGATATTTATGCAGGGTTCGATTATACACTTCATAGGTTTGCTCAAAAAGACGACCAGTATCCAAGGTGAAAATCGAAATTGGCAATTTTTCGTTCTGCAAGAGATAGGTAATCGCTTGGTCTTCCTTGCCAAAGGAGGTAGAAAAAACGACCCGCTCACTTTTTTCAGTTGCTTGACGCAAGAGAGAAATAGGATCATGCCCTGTAAATGAAGTGATAGAAATTGGATTCGTGCTCATATAAATTTGTTCCAAAAACGTTCATGAAAATAATAGAGAATAATTTTGGTAAACACTTCCACCGATCCAATTGATGCCGCCATGGCTAATTCACCCGTAATCAAATAGGCAATCACCATGGTATCAATCGTACCTACAATGCGCCAACTAATGGTTTTAAAAATCGATTTCAGATTCGAGTCTCCACCCCTTACACCTCTTTTATGTACTAAAAAATCAAAAATCACTTGTCCATTTTTTTGACAAATATACTTATTCTATCAAACTAATAGATTAAAAGAATAATTTTTTTTAGTTTTCTGCATTAATCATATCTTGGAGAGATTTATTTTCAAGGATTTTTAGGGTTTCATCCCGCACTTCAACCATCATTCTATTAAGGCCACATGCCACTTCACTAGAGCATTCGGGACAAGGTTCATAATAATTCAAACTCGCACAAGGCAATAAAGCAATCGGACCATTAAACATTCGAATCACATCAGATAAGAGGACCTCTTTGGCATCTTTTAGGAGATAATAACCCCCACCTTTTCCCATTTTACTGTTGAGCACACCCGCTTTTCTTAGGTCAAGTAAAATACTTTCCAAGAATTTTTTGGGAACCCCTGTTTTCTTTGCGACTTCACTTATTAAAACAGGATTTCTATCCGTTTGTTTTCCCAAGTAACTTAGCGCATGAAAGGCATATTTTGTTTTCTTAGATAGCATCTATTCAATTCAATGTTCGACTCCAAAAAAATTTATAAAAATCGAGTCTTCAAAAATACGATTGTTTTCAAAGCAAGGCTTTTAAATTCATCAATAAAAATGAAATTAGTCTTGTAAAGCTAAAGTAGGTGTTTTAACGGATAAAATCATGATTTAAGAAAAAATCACCCGATTAAACACTGAATCCTAAACTTGAATAACGAAGTATTAAATTGCGGATCGTTCACATCAAAAAAAAATGGATCTTTTCCTTATATTAATCTTGTTCAGTCGCTAGAATTTCAAAATAACACAAGAAATTCCTTTCCCATCAAAATTACGACTAAACCACTGAAAAAGAAGACAAAACATGATTAATGAAGGTTTAATACCGCGAAAAAAGCAACGCTAAATATATAAAGTCATTTAAAATGATAGAAATCTAAGGTTGACCTATTGCTATTGTTACAAATTTTGCGTATCTTTTAACATTCATAATGTAAATTTGGTTTAGAGTGACGCTTAACAATTAACCGCAGACGGAAACACAAACAGCTAAAAGACCTACAACTTCAGAACGTATGAGACAATTAAAAATCACAAAACAAGTTACCAATCGGGAAACCGCATCATTGGACAAGTACCTTCAAGAAATTGGTCGCGTGGACTTAATCACAGCGGAAGAAGAAGCTGAATTAGCAAAAAAAATTCGTGAGGGAGACAAAAAAGCATTGGAACGATTGACGACTGCTAATTTACGTTTTGTGGTATCCGTTTCAAAACAGTATCAAAATCAAGGGCTTTCTTTACCTGACTTGATCAATGAAGGGAATTTAGGATTGATTAAAGCGGCACAACGATTTGACGAAACAAGAGGATTTAAATTTATATCCTATGCCGTTTGGTGGATTCGTCAATCCATTTTACAAGCGTTGGCTGAGCAAGCGCGTATTGTTCGACTTCCTTTGAATAAAATAGGCATAATCAACAAAGTGAACAAAGCTTTTTCTGATTTAGAGCAGCAATTGGATCGTGCACCGACAATAGATGAATTAGCAGATGCGCTCGAATTCTCGACGACAGATGTGCGCAACTCGCTAGAAAATACAGGAAGACACATTTCCATGGATGCCCCTTTAAAAGAAGGAGATGAAGGTAGTTCGAGCATGTATGACGTCCTTCAAAATTCGGAGAATAATAACCCTGAGCGCGATTTAATACTTGAGTCACTTCGCGGTGAAATTGAGCGTTCATTGAGTACGCTCAAACATAGAGAGGCGGATGTGATTCGACTTTATTTCGGACTTGAAAATGCGCCCCCAATGACCTTGGCAGAGATTGGATTGCGATTTGATTTGACCCGCGAGCGGGTGAGGCAGATCAAGGAAAAAGGGATTCGCAAACTCAAGAATACATCTCGCAGTAAAATGTTACGCGCCTATTTAGGATAGTGACTTGCCTTGTAAATTATTCAATTTATAATAAACCCCGCTTGTATTCTCGATTAAATCTTGATGCTTGCCCTGCTCAACAATTTTACCCTGTTCGAGTACCAAAATTGTATCTGCATTTTGAATGGTAGTGAGTCGGTGAGCGATTACAAAAGAGGTTCTCCCAACCATGAGTTTATCTAAGGCATCTTGAACAAGACGTTCCGATTCTGAATCTAAAGCAGAAGTTGCCTCGTCGAGAATTAATATTTTAGGATTCTTTAGCACTGCTCGTGCTATTGCCACCCGTTGTTTTTGCCCTCCAGACAACTGAATACCACGATCGCCTACAAGCGTTTCAAACTGATCGGGAAAAGACATGATAAAATCATAGGCATTCGCTTTTTTGGCTGCTTCTATCAATTCATCTTCAGAAGCATTGATATCGCCGTAGGCAATATTTTCACGAATTGTTCCTCCAAACAAGATGACTTCTTGCGGAACAATGGCGATATGCTTTCGCATACTTTCCAAATTTAATTCATTGACGGCATGATCATCAAAATAGATCGTTCCTTGATCCACATTGTAAAAGCGCAATAAGAGCGAAGAAATCGTTGATTTACCCGCTCCAGAACTTCCAACCAATGCAGTCGTTTGCCCTGGTAAACAAGTAAAACTAATTTGATCAAGTACCTTAATCTCATGACGCTGCGGATAAGAAAAAGAAACCTGTTCAAAGCTCACTTTCCCTTTAAAATCAGTCAAAGCAATTCCCGATTCGGGCTCAACCTGTTCTTCCAAAATATCCATTAAATGTTCCGTTGCACCGATTGATTTCTGAATCTTTGCATATAAATCCGGAATCGATCCGAAAGAAGTACCTAAAAATATCGTGTAAATAATAAAAGAAATAAATTCACCATTGGTGATAAACCCATCCGTTTCCATTCCTTTCGCCTTCCAGATCACAAAGGCGACGCCACCAAACATTCCGAAGATAATGAAAGAGACAAAGGCCCCACGCATGAGACCACTCTTAATGTTCACACCCATTATTCGGTTTACTTTTGTTGTATATCGGTTTGACTCAAATCCTTCATTCGTAAACGCCTTTACATTCACGATTCCCGTCAAAACTTCCTCCAAGATTGAATTTGATTGAGCCGATTCAGTCTGAGCAGATTTGGATAGATTCCGGATATACCGACCAAATAAGATGGCGACAATCGCTAAAACGGGAACAACGGCCAGCATCCACAAGGCCAGCTCCCACGACGTATACAATATATACGTCAATGCGATCGCAATGGTAATGAATTGACGGAAGAACTCTGCAATTGTCGTATTGAGGGTCTCTTGTAAAAGATTGATATCTGTTGCAATGCGGGAAGTTAATTCACCCACCTTATTCCGGTTGAAAAAATCCAGTGGAAAATTCACTAATTTATTAAATGCTTTTGCTTTCAAATCCCGCAGTGCACGCTCGGTGACATTGCTAAAAATGAGAATTCTAAAAAAAGAGAATAAAGCTTGTGCACCAAACACGACCAACATGACGACAAGAAGTGTATTGATATCCGTCAAGTCAATCGCACCCAGATCGACAACGGGCTTATCTGTTGAATTTGCACCAAGTAATTGTCCCATTAAGGCCGGAAATAACATGGCAGTCACACTCGAAAGAACCAAGAATAACCATCCTATAAAATAGATCCAACGATAGGGTTTAATAAAACCAAAAAAACGACGCGCTTTACCGTATGCGTCCTTAGAGAGTTCTATTTTTTCTTTTTTTTGACGATTTCCAACCATTTATTTCAATAACTTTGCATCAAAATTACTTGGATTGACGGGATAATTTGTCATAAAAAGAACATATTTTATAAAATTTCCCACGAAAACTTTGCACATTATTTATTTGTTGTATCTTTGCCAACCCAATTGGGACAGAATAGAATTTAATTAGACTTTATAATATTTGCAGAGATGAGCAAGAGAACGTTTCAACCATCAGTAAGAAAGAGAAGAAATAAACACGGTTTTAGAAGTCGTATGGCTACTAAAAGTGGACAAGCGGTAATTAACGCACGTAGAAAAAAGGGAAGAAAAAAACTGACCGTTTCTTCAGAGCGTTTAGCTAAACGTTAATCTGCAAGCAAACAGATATTTAGGCCTCTCTACTCGGTTTACCGGTTTGAGAGGCTTTTTTTGTTTCCGGACATGAAAGTCGTTTAAATTTAAAAGATCCGTATTTTTGTTGTATGAGTACATTGTATCAATCAGGAGTTAATATTGGGATTCTCGGAGGAGGACAATTAGGCCGCATGTTTATACAAGAAGCGCTAAATTATGATGCGCACGTTCATATTATTGACCCTGATTTAAACGCCCCATGTGCTAAAATCGCTCATTCATTTGAACAAGGAGATTTAATGGATTTTGACACCGTTTATGCATTCGGAAAGAATAAAGACGTTGTTACAATCGAAATTGAGCATGTAAACGTAGATGCTTTAGATCAATTAGAGGCTGAAGGTGTTTCCGTCTTTCCTCAACCGTCTGTCATCCGATTAATTCAGGACAAAGGACTTCAAAAAGAATTTTACGCAAAGCACAACATTCCAACTGCAGATTTCAGATTAATTCAGACTGCAAATGAATTGCAGGATCACCATAGTTACCTACCCTTTGTTCAAAAAGCACGAAAAGGGGGATATGATGGTAAGGGTGTTCAAACCATACAATCTCCCGCAGATTTTGAAAAAGGATTTGACGTGCCAAGTGTTCTCGAATCATTTGTAGATTTTGAAAAAGAATTATCGGTAATTGTAGCGCGAAATCAAGCTGGAGAAATCGTCACGTATCCGATTGTAGAATGTGAATTTAATCCAGAGGCAAACCTTGTAGAATTTTTATTTGCGCCTGCAAAAGTGAGTGCGGAAGTCGAAGAGCAATCACGCGTGATTGCTGAAAACATCATTAGCAAATTAGAAATGGTTGGCATTTTGGCCGTTGAACTTTTCCTTACCAAATCGGGAGAGGTATTGGTAAACGAAGTTGCTCCTCGCCCTCACAACAGTGGTCACCAAACGATCGAAGCAAATTTCACCTCACAATACGAGCAGCATTTTAGAGCCATTCTGAATTTACCCTTAGGTTCTACACGTGCTTTAGCCGCTTCAGTGATGGTTAATTTACTCGGTGAAAAGGGACATGTTGGAAAGGCAAAATATAAAGGGCTTGAACACGTTATTACATGGGAAGGTGTTTATCCACATTTATATGGAAAAGAAAACACGAAACCGTTTAGAAAAATGGGACATGTCACCATTGTGAATGCATCCCTTTCCGAAGCAAAAAAGATTGCACAACAAGTTAAAGAAACACTTTTAGTCATTGCAGAATAAAGGACGACTTCATCACATTGAATCGATTCGTGCGCTAGCGGCGATATCAGTTGCCTTATTTCATTTCACCAATACCTATCATGATGATACATTTATGGTATCAAGCGAAGGAATTCGCGCATTCTTCCAAATTGGTGCTCAAGGTGTAGAGATCTTTTATGTTATTTCAGGATTCATCATTCCCTATGCCCTTTATCACGGCCGTTATAAAATTAAAAATTATTTGCCCTACCTTTTTAAGCGCTTGAGTCGACTACTCCCCCCCTATTATGTGACGATTGCACTGATTACATTAACCGGCTTTATTCTTCACACATACGTTTGGTTAGGTGGATACAATATTGAATGGAGAAATATTGCAGCAAATGCAGTTTTTGGGATAGATTTGATAGGATCTTCGGATTTACTCCTCTCCTACTTTCCTGATAATCGGTGGATCAACCCCATTTTTGAGACCTTAAAAGTGGAGGTCCAATTTTACGTCTTAATCGGTTTGCTCTTTCCTCTCTTTCAAAAAAAGAGTCACTATTTTATTCTCGCTGCGCTCATTTTCCTTTCTATTGGCGCCGCAACCATTCCGGACAATACCGTTTTTATTCATGCTCCTTATTTCTTTCTAGGAATTGCAGCCTTCTATATTCGTGAAAAGGGCTGGCTTATTTCCAATGGAATAGTAGTCGCCTTGTGTGCCTTATCTTTACTCAATTTTTATGTATGGCAAGATTTTTTCGCAGGTCTTTTAGCCTTTTCCCTTGTCGTTTGGCTCCCGTCCAATTTTCGATTTTTACGACTTACAGGTAAAATTTCTTATTCCTATTATCTAATACACGGCTTAGCAGGGGGACAGCTCCTCTATTTTACAAGAAACACGCCCCTCTATCATGAATATCCTTATCTCATGGTGATTTTTGCACTTCTCTTTAGTTGGATAGCAGCATATTTAATTTACTTTTGTATTGAGAAACCGAGTCTTTCACTTTCGAAACGGATTAAATACAAAGATTAGAGTTATGATTGAAGTTGGAATTATAATGGGAAGCAAGTCGGATTTGCCGGTTATGCAAGAGGCAGCGTTAATGTTGCGTGAATTTGGAATTGAATTTGAAATGACGGTTGTTTCTGCTCACCGCACGCCAGAACGGATGTTTGATTATGGCAGAGAAGCGCATAAACGCGGATTAAAAGTCATCATTGCAGGAGCGGGTGGAGCCGCCCATTTACCAGGTATGATGGCTTCAATCACTCCCCTTCCCGTGATCGGTGTTCCGATTAAATCGAGTAATTCAATTGATGGCTGGGATTCGATTCTCTCTATTTTGCAAATGCCTGGTGGAATTCCAGTTGCAACGGTCGCGCTCAATGGTGCTAAAAATGCAGGAATACTTGCAGCCAGTATTATTGGAGCTGCAAATCCATTGATTTTAGACAAACTAATCGCCTATAAAGAAAGTCTAAAAAATAAAGTATTAGAAACGGCGATTGAAATGGAAAAAAATAATTAACAGCCTCCCCTATTTAACTTACTAGATATGAAAATCGAGGACGAATTAAAATCTGCATTCAAAAATGATTATCATAAATTGGTCGTGAATCTACTGTTGACCTATATGCGTTTATCAGAACCGTTTCAAGAATTGCTTAAAAAATATGATTTAACAAGCACACAATACAACGTGCTTCGTATCCTTCGCGGCCAAAAACAAGTTCCCGCTAGCATTGGTTTAATTAAGGAACGCATGATCGAGCGGAATTCAGACGTGAGTCGTGTTATTGATCGCTTGCTGAAAAAAAAATTAATCGAACGCCGTGAAAATAAAAATGATCGCCGGCAACGTGACATTCTTATAAACGCTGCAGGACTTGAATTGCTGGAAAATATCGACTTGCACGAAAACAATTATGACGCTTTAAATCTTCCGCTATCGGCAGATGAAGTGATTACTATGAATAACTTGCTGGATAAGATGCGTTCAAATTTAGATGAAAATTAAGTGAGTTTTTTTCAACGTTTAGTTTCATTTCTATTGAATTAATTCTAAATTTAAATTATTCAATACATAAAAATGGTAAAAACCAATTTAGGATTACTCCGAATTATCGGCTTTATAGAAGGTGTTTCATTTCTAGTTTTAATCGGAATAGCAATGCCCCTCAAATACATCTGGAAAATGCCCGAATTCAATTATAGTATGGGTGTAACGCATGGTGTTTTGTTTATGCTTTACATCTTCTTTGTTTTTTTGGTTGCCTATCAAATGAAATGGTCCCTCAATAAATGCTTTTGGGCCTTATTTGCTTCTGTCGTTCCGCTTGGTACGTTTGTAGCAGATAAAAAACTTTTTAGAGAAACAGCCTAAATAAGATAAGAGCTATTCAACTCATCTTACCCGATCCGTCAGAAAAGCACGAGGAAGCTGAAGCTAAATAAAATTTAATTTCCAATTGTCTTCATTTCTAATTTCATACCTTTGCGAAAAAAGATGAATCGAGACGAAGCATTGCATGGGATTCGCCCAGAAATAACAATTGAGTTGATTGGCGTAAAAAATGATGAAGAGCAATTCATGCACGAAACACTTCGTCCCGTCTTAAAATTTCAACATCAATTAATTGTAGATTTTATCAAGAATGAGCAAAATTTACCGCTTGAAATTTTAAATGGCAAGCAACGATCAAATACAGATAAAAGAAGGTTGATTAGCGATTTTCTCCAAAAAAACACAAAGCTAAAAGCCATTTTATTGGGCCTCACGATCGGCATGTTTCATGCATCAGAATTTCAAACCTATCTGATCCACAAAAAAGCAATCGACAAGCGGATTATTGAAATGATTATCACGCGATTTCTATCCGAGTTTACCCAGAATTAATTAAAATAATTGAGTGCTAATTTGTAGGATTTGAGACCAAATCCAAAGATACATCCGCTGCATACAGGCGAAAGCATTGATTCATGCCTGAACACTTCGCGCTGCGTCACATTTGAAATATGCACTTCTACGACGGGCGTTGTAACCGCAGCAATCGCATCCCGAATAGCAACCGACGTATGCGTGTATCCTCCCGCGTTCACCACAATACCATCCCACTTATCCAGTTGAATAGCATCAATCATTTCCCCTTCGATATTCGATTGCAGATACGTTAACTCGAGTGCTGGAAAAGCAGCTTGAAGTTCCACAAAATAATCTTCAAAACTTTTAGCCCCATAGGTTTCAGGCTCGCGTTTTCCGAGTAAATTTAAATTCGGACCATTTAATACAAGAATTTGTTTTGAACGCATCATGGCTTAAATATAGAAAGGATTATCAAAGTTATTTAAAAATTGAAAAATCTTTATCTGAAAATAGTATTCTCGCTTACCTGCGTGATTTTGATAAACTCATGGATTTTTTATCGGCTGATCACCTTAAAAAGACCCCATTGGAAATTACGTTAAATGATTTGCAAGACATGATGCGTTGGATTAGTGAGATGGGTATTGCAGCGCGATCACAAGCACGCATTATTTCGGGCCTTCGGAATTTCTTCTTCTACCTTATTTTAGAGGATGAGATTCAAACCGATCCGACAGAGCTGCTTGAATTACCCAAGATTGGAAAGAAACTTCCCGAAGTTTTGGAAAAAGAAGAAATAGATGCCTTGATTGGTGCGATAGATCTATCTAAACCAGAAGGACATAGAAATAGAGCGATCATTGAAACCCTCTACAGCTGTGGACTGCGTGTAAGTGAATTGACCAATTTGAAAATCACCAACCTTTACTTTGACGAAGGATTTATTCGCGTGATTGGGAAAGGGAATAAAGAGCGCCTAGTTCCTGTTAGTGAATCGGTCGAAAAGGAAGTAAAACTGTATCTCGACCATATCCGAAATCACATGGACATAAAAGCAGGACACGAAGATATTCTCTTCCTAAACCGTCGAGGAGCGCAATTAACACGTGTAATGATTTTCACCATTATCCGCCAATTATCGGATGCTATTGGATTGCGTAAAACGATCAGTCCACATACATTCCGCCACTCGTTCGCAACGCACATGGTTGAAAACGGAGCTAATTTACGCGCAATCCAGGAAATGTTGGGTCACGAGTCGATTAGTACAACAGAAATTTATACCCATTTGAGTGATGATTTATTAAAAGAAGCGATTACTTCCTATCATCCGCGCAATAGAAATTAAGACCAATTACTATCTTTACCTAATCATATGGTAGAACATGAGCAATTTATGGAACGGTGCCTTTTTTTGGCCCAATTAGGAGCAGGAAATGTGGCACCAAACCCAATGGTCGGATCTGTAGTTGTCCATAAGGGAAAAATAATTGGCGAAGGTTATCATGAGCAATATGGTAAGGCACACGCCGAAGTCAATGCCATTCGCGCGGTTAAAGACAAATCATTGCTCAAAACCTCAACGATTTATGTCAATTTGGAACCGTGCGCTCATTTTGGAAAAACACCTCCTTGTGCAGATCTTATTATTGCATCTGAAATTCCGCGTGTAGTCATTGGATGTGTCGATTCGTATTCAGAAGTATCGGGAAAAGGAATCAAGCGCATGCGTGAAGCAGGAATTGAGGTGCTTGTAGGAGTAGCTGAAGGAGCAAGTCTAGATTTAAACAGAAGATTTTTCACATTCCACACAAAAAAACGTCCCTATGTGATTTTAAAATGGGCTCAATCATTGGATGGATGTATAGATATCGATCGCAGTGATAGCAAAAAGGGAATTGTATGGATCACTCAACCTGAAACACAGGTTTTGGTGCATAAATGGCGTCATGAAGAAGCGGCGATTTTGGTCGGGAAAAATACGGTTGCAACTGATAATCCTTCATTGACATGCCGTGCATTTGATGGAAATTCTCCGGTACGAGTTGTCATTGATAAGAACATGAGGTTGGATTACGGCGGATTCAATGTTGGTGATCGAAGTGTTAAAACCTATATTTTAACAGAAAAAGAAATTGTTTCAAGTGGGCAACTTGAATTTATTCATGTCACTGATTTTTCGATTGCCAGTATTCTCGCTGTCCTTTATGATCTTCAAATACAATCGGTCATCATTGAAGGAGGAAAAACAACGCTCAATTACTTCATTTCAGCAGATTTGTGGGATGAAGCGCGTATATTGACCGGAATCAATGCCCTCAAAAACGGCGTAAAAGCGCCTTCAGTGGACGGCGAAATTATAACCTCCGTGCAAGTCGGCAAGGATCATTTAAACATTATTCGCCATGCTTGACCTACTATTGGGGATCCTTTTTTTTAATTGTATCCTGATTCTTTTCAAATTATTTGATAAATATAAGGCAGATAATTTCCAAGCTATCATTATTAATTATGTGGTTGCTGGTGGACTTGGACTTTCGGTATTCCTTCGTCATGAACCCATTTCTGTAAACACCATTCTCGGTTATGATTGGTTCTATTACGCAATACTTATCGGTTGCTTTTTTATAGGTGTCTTTAAATTATTAGCGGATGGAGCGCAAAAAGTAGGCTTGGCCATTTCGACCGTTGCCAATAAGATGTCTGTTATCTTGCCTGTAATTGCGAGTTTCATTCTGTATGGCGATTCAATTACAGGATTGAAAATAATTGGCTTAATCCTAGCTTTGATCGGAGTTGTGCTCAGCGCGTCTGAAAAAGGGAAACTGAGTTTTGATAAAAAATACTTATGGCTCATCTTGATCATCTTCTTTGGGCAAGGAATAGCCGACATCCTATTCAATTACGCACAATCGCAATATGTGGATCCAACACAAGCACCGCTTTTTATCTCCACCATCTTTTTATCGGCCTTTGTTGTTGGAAGTTTAGTCTTAACCATCCGTGTGTTGCAGAAAAAGGAAAAATTGCGTATTAAAAACATAGGATGGGGAATCGCTTTGGGTGTTCCGAATTACTTGACCGTTTATTATTTTTTCCGCGCTTTGGACAGCGGCATGTGGGAAAGTTCTGAGGCGTATCCGCTTTTGAACATGGGTGTCATTGTACTATCTGCCTTAACAGGTTTTCTTCTCTTCAAAGAAAAATTCTCACTTTCCAATTGGCTCGGTATCGGATTATGTGTCATAGCCATTTGTTTCATTAGTTTAGAACGATTTATTCACCTTCTATTTTAAACCTATGCGAATTCCATACTTTACACCCATTTTTTTATTGGCACTGACGTTTCACTTTGCTGCCTGCAATAATTCAACCCTTGATGAAGCCGAAGAGCTTTTGCAATCAGACACGGTCGCAATGGATCAAACGAATGAAAAGATCATGATGCCCAATGCTGTTGAATTTGCATCTCATGACGGTTTACTCATTTCAGGCGTTTTATGGGAAATTGATTCAACATCCCCAATCATTTTATTGTGTCATCAATCGGGATCGAATTATCACGAATACGACGAAATAGCACCACAGCTAAATGAATTGGGATTCAATTGTCTTGCCATTGATCAACGCGCAGGAGGCATCCTCTTCGATTTAGTAAATATAACAGCAGACCGCGCCATTAGTGAAGGTAAAGAGGTGGGTTTTTTAGATGCACAGCAAGACATAAATGCTTCTATAAACTATTGTTATGAGCGATTCAATTCACCTGTAATTCTATGGGGAAGTTCATATTCAGCCGGCTTAGCATTGCATTTCGCCCAGGAAAATGAAAAGGTAAGCGCAGTCATTGCCTTCAGTCCAGGTGATTATTTCGACGATAGGCTTCGACCCCTAACTGAAACCATGATTCACTTTACAAAGCCTTACTTCATTACTTCTGCAAAACACGAAGCTAAAGTCATTTCGTCTTTTCTTGAGAAGGCTATACCCGATCCTCTGCACATGCACTATACGCCTAAAAATGATGGCAAACATGGGTCGAAAGCACTTTGGAAAGAGACCGAAAATAACGCAGAATATTGGGATGAACTCACTCTATTTCTGAATCGAATAAAGGAGCAAAAAATCACAAACCCTTAACATATTGTAAAACAGATAACTTACATCAGATTTGTCCAATTATTTTTAAGATGGGCTCTGTTTTTTTTTGAGATCGAAACAACCCACTGTTAATTTTCAACGTTATTTAAGGCGAACAACTATTTTAAGGATTTAGTTGTTTTAAATTTTTAGTTTGTAAATCGCAATCCTTTAATCTATAATGAATTGAAGGGAAGGTATTTTTATCTTCCCTTTTATTTTTGAAAAATGGAGCAATTTAGTACGACCAATTGTTCGTGAATGAATTAAAAAAGTCCAAGCCAATCTTGAAGTTGAGACTCACGGAAGAGGCATTATTTTGTCTAACGACATAAAACACACCCACTTTGAACAATTGGCTTCTAATCTTTAATTTACGTTCGAGTCCTGCATAGAACTCGATATGCTCATAATTTTCTGAATCTATCAGCAACATTCCTGCGCCAGCCACCAATTCTAATTTAAGTTTGTTTATCAAAGGAATCTTGTTCATGATAGCTCCTTTAAAATGATGAATTGCAAAGGCTTGCAGATAGGGTTGCGTTGTATTAAATGTTGCATCCAATAATTGCATTGTACTTAAAGGATTTGAAAAGAAGAATACGTCGGATCCTCGAAAAAATTGGCGTTCGACATACTGAACTTGATCCGCCATTTTCCCAAAAAATGTTCCCGCCTCAACAGACCATTTCATATCGCCGAACGTTCCAAATGTAATTTTATCAGAAGCGCTAATCTCTAAAAAATTAAAATTAACGTCACTTCCAAATAAGCGTGGAATGCCTGCTTTGTAGCGCAAACGAAGTTCAGGCATTTCGGTACCAACAATCAATTTTTTATTCCCTTTTAGAATATATTTTTGCTTAAAACGATAGATAAACTGGAATTCTAAAATAGAGACGGTATAGGTTTCATAAGGAACTGGCAGAGGCCAATCAAAAATCTGACTCAGGGTATCATAGACGGGACCTGGGGCAATGTAAGAAATATCTCTACGGGTAGAATAGTCAAATGTGACTTTGCCGTACAAACCATTGACCAATTCATAGCGTTGACTTATATTGATGAACGTTTTCCGCACATAATTTGAGGGACTAAAAAAATTGGCGATCGATTGCTCCATGGTCACAAAATCATAATTGTCACCACCACTGATTTTAAAACTCCCAAAATGCAAGGGATCAAAGGTATATTCAATGCCCAGATCGCCCTTTAAATCCTTATTCCTGAACCCATAATCTATAGTTCCATTAACTCGGATCTTTTGTGCATTTTCGAACTCTTTGCTGTACATGCCCCCCAATCGGTGGCGATAACCACCCACCCCAAAAGGCACAATTTGTGAAATGAGTGGATTAATATAAATTTCCTGCTGCTTTTCGCGATTTCGAAACCCCACTCCACTGAGGACAAAATCCCAAAAGCGAAGGCGATTATATTCGGTATTTACGCTGTCAATATAGGCGTCACTGGTCAATAGTTTTTCAATACTATCCTGTTCATGAATAAAAGCCAGCTCTTCCTCTTTTAATTGAATCGGTCGTGTGTTTGCCCAATAGGCAGAATCTTTATTAAAGGCATCCACATCATAATCCATGAGTACATTTTTGAATGTATTCTTATCAAAATCGAGGTTAAAGAGGTAATTTTTGTGACTCACCCTTGTATTCGCCATCACAATGTTCATACCGTCATTAATGGTATAACTAAATTCACGTCTAACTGGTACCCATTTGCCCTCAATTTGTTCATAATCCTGAATGATTCTGAAATCTTTAAAATAGGCCATTGCACTTGGGTTTATAGACAGATCCATGGATTTAATCACCCATAAACTATCAATAATATAGAGATGACCAGAAAAAAGAGGCGCTTCTGAAAACCTTGGTTCAACCAGTATATCAAAAATCTCCTGCCCATTTTCTTCAAATACGCCAACTAGCGAAAATTTATAATTAATGAAGGCATTAAGGGCAATAGGAGACACCAAGGGATTGGAAGAAACTTTGGGTAAATTAATCAAATTCTGATAGGGATCAAAATCACCGTCCTGTACTTTTTCAAAAAAGATATACGGATTGTAGGCTATTGATTGAGAAGGTAAAATACTATTTGGATCCGAAAAATTGGCAGAAACGGTTACGGTACTGTTCGACTTTTCCGAATAATCATTGTGTGCCAACACGCTTTCCCGATAGGTATCATTTTGTTTGAAACGGGTAATCGAATAAGATTCGATAAAATTCATTTTTTGACGCACGGGGATGTTTACATCCGACTCTAAACCATCCGGATTGGCTAGTTCTTTGACATCTTTAAGTCCTTGAAAGCGATCTTCCTTCTCTAAACTGGTTTTGATATAAGTTTCACATTGATAGGTTTCGTATTGCCGTTGGATATTTTTTTTAGTGTCTATTACTTTTTGCATAATTTCTTTCGCAACATCTCCTTTTTCAGCCACAACCTCCACTTCTCCTAATTGCTCTGCCTCTCTACGAAGAACAATGTCATGAATGACTGTTGGCCCTGATAGGACAATCGTATCAATCGTTGTCTCAAAACCAAACATACCATACTTGATAATCACCTGTGATTGATTCTCAACTTCCAAAAAATACGCCCCATTATTATTACTCGCTACGCCATAGGTTGTATTCTCAACTGAAATTCGAACCCCAGGGATACCTATCCCAGCCTCATTTTTAACCACACCTTTAATGACCGTTTGCGCAAACGAAAAATGTAAGAAAAGTAAAAAAAACAGGAGTAAACGTATCTTCATGATTGTACTTAATAGGTAAGGAGACGTGTAATAGGTGTAAATGTTACTTGATATGTTACAAAAAACGTAAAATAAATGGTGGTGCATAAAAAAACAGCAACAAAAACCAGGAGTTCATTGTTGCTGTTTTATTTAGTCCCCTCAGGGACTTACCAAATAAATATCGTCAAATATACAGTTTTTTTCCGAATCAAAAATTATACTTTTTTAATTTCCCAGTCTAAAATCTCATCAATTGTTTGATACGAAATGGAATGATAATTCGGACGCGCTTTCACATACACTTCAACGGCAATGGTTAAACCAGATGGCGATTTAGCTAATTCCTCGTAAATAGGCTCCAAAAATTTGCGCCTTCCCACGCGAATCAAAAATTCTTCCAAGTCTTTTTTAATCGGATCAATTCGACCCTGCTTTATCGACCGAATGAACCACTCGGCCTGAATTTCAGCATTTCCTGATTGACTAAAACCAAAGTCCTGCTCCATCATGTCAAATTCGGGTAGAGTCGTTTCTTTCGGGATTTGGCGAATGAAATGCATCCATTCCTGCGTAGACCAAGTGGATTGGTTCAAGCCTAAGTCGCTGGTACTTTTCATCCCCGGAATCATTTTATCTTTTTCCTCAACACGATCAAAGCGATTAGATGTGATTTTAACGCAATTTACAGGAATTCCTTCACCATAAATCCACTCATCTGTATTGAAAGTTAAATCATTTGCCGTCAATAAATTGTCATTGAGATAGATAATAAACGCTTCGGTTGTCAGTGTTTGAAATTGATGATCTGCAAAATAACTTTTAACAAAAGGATCGAATTTATCGCGCCCAACTAATTCCTCTAATGTCTTCAAAAATAAAGCCCCTTTAATATAAGCTATCGTCGTCATGCCATCATCCGGATCGCGACCTTCTAGTTTCAATTTTAGTTTAGAATCCTCTGGAAATTCGCCGGCTAAAATCTCCTCGTTTTCAATTTCCAATTCTTCATATTCGATCGAGAACAACATATCTGCGTGTTCTTTTCCATGGATAGCTTCCATTATACGATTCTCAATATAAACGGTAAACCCTTCATTGAGCCAAAAATCATCCCATGTCGCATTCGTCACGAGGTTACCCGACCAACTGTGCGCCAACTCATGTGCAATTAAAGAAACCAGAGATCGATCACCAGTAATGATTGTAGGCGTTGCAAAGGTCAATTTTGGATTTTCCATTCCGCCGTATGGAAAAGACGTTGGCAAAACCAGAATATCATATCTACCCCATAGATACTCCCCGTAAAGGCTTTCAGTAACGCTAATCATTTCTTCTACCTCGGCAAATTCGTAGGCTGCAGCCTCTAATAATACAGGCGAAGCATAGACGCCTGTACGTTCACCTGTAGACTGAAATTCTAGGTCACCAACCGCAAGTGCAATTAAATAGGACGGAATCGGAATATCCATTGAATACGTATATTTCCCTTGCGAATTTTTCTTTGTTGGATTATTATCAGCAGCCATCAATGCCAGTAAATTAGAAGGCACTTGTAAGGTTGCATCATATGTAATTCTGTTTTGAGGACTGTCTTGACAAGGAATCCAAGTGCGTGTAAGTACAGCTTCGCCTTGCGTGAACAAATAAGGAAATTTCTTACCTGCTGTTTGCTGTGGATCTAACCATTGAAGCGCTTTAGATTCGGGTTGCGTTGAATAATAAATGGTAACCGATTTTGTCTCCGGCTTGATTTTCACGTGCATTGGACTCCCTTTTATGGGGTCATATTCCCCAATGACAAACTCCGTTGGATCACTCTCATCTAGGACAACTTTATCAATTGCTAATTGATTCACATCAAAAATCATTGTTGTTACACCCGTGCTGTTTTCAATATCATGTTTCACATAACCGGTCAACTTCTTTGCTTCAAAGTTGACGTTGAGATCGAGTGTAAGATGCGTAGAACGTACATCTTCACAATTTGAGTAGGATTGATTGTCAATCGGATCGACTTCAACAGGTTCGATAACAGTCACCTCCTGTTCGTTCATCTCTTTGATATCAGAAGTAGTACATGATGAAATGCCAAGGAATACCAAGGCAGTTAGAATTCTAAAGAGTGGATGCATTTTCGCGGTATAAAATTTTCTTGCGCCACAAAGATAATCGATTTCTATGCACACACAGCGATTATTATACGAATATCTCACAAAGTTCTATCAATCCTCGTTTTTTCACGTTGAATGATGAAGAAGGAATTAAAATGATGAACGGTTGTTATTTTTACGTTAATTTCATTAATTTCACAGGCTTAATATAATTCTGAATTATGAGCAACGAAACCATAAATCCTTCTCAAAAAACACTGTTTGGTCATCCAATCGGACTGTACGTCCTGTTTTTTACTGAGATGTGGGAGCGCTTTAGCTATTATGGGATGCGAGCTATCCTCGTCATTTATATGATTGCAACAATCGATCATAAAGATGGACCTGGATTGGGTTGGTCACAATTAGAAGCCTACCAACTTTATGGTTGGTACGTCATGTTAGTTTATGTTATTTCCATTCCTGGGGGAATATTAGCAGATAAGGTTTTGGGTCAAAAAAGAGCTGTAATGCTTGGTGCAGTAATTCTTGTATTAGGACATGGTACGTTGGCAATAGAGCAAGATTGGGCCTTTTTCACAGGATTAGGATTAATCATTCTCGGAGTTGGGTGCTTAAAACCGAATATTTCTACAATGGTAGGAGGACTCTATCCGGCTGGAGATATCAGACGTGATAAGGGCTTCAGTATTTTTTATATCGGGATTAATCTTGGTTCGCTTTTAGCGACAACCTTCATTGGATTAGTGGTCGCTAAATGGGGATGGCACGCAGGTTTTGGTATGGCAGGAATTGCAATGCTCTTGGGTTTATTGGTTTACATTTTTGGTCAAAAATATATTAGTCATGTTGGAAATAAACCAACAGCCGAGGATAAAAAAGATGACATTTCAATTTTACAACTGTTCATTAATTTAACTAAATCACCTCTTCATTTGGGAATTGTCGTGTTTATGCTCACTTATTCCGTATACGCTGGATTTACCTTTGAAGGTGTTGATCATTGGGGCTATGGCGCTCTATTCATTTTCTTGTCATTGGTGACCGGTATGATGATGATGATTTATAAGAGTCTAGAAAATAAAATAATGAAAGACCGATTTTTGGTGCTACTGCTCTCTTTTCTAATTGTGATCGTATTTTGGGGAGCTTTTGAACAGGCTGGTGGCTTGATGAGTGTCTATACCGAACACAATACAGATCGAGTATTGTGGGGATACGAAATTCCGACACCTATGTTTCAAGGGCTTAACGCTGGATTTATTTTATTGCTGGCGGTATGGGTAGCAAATATTTGGGCAAAACGCAAGCTAAAAGGAAAAGAGGCTTCTTCCTTATTCAAAATGGCGGTTGGAACGATAATTATGGGAATGGGATTTATCTTCATGGTTTTTGCGGCTCGAGAATTTGAAGCAACAGGAAGTTCTTCTATGATTTGGTTAATTATGGCCTATCTCTTCCATACAATCGGTGAATTAAGTTCGTCTCCTGTCTCCCTTTCTTTCATAACAAAATTAGCACCGGTTAAATATGCTTCATTAATGATGGGTGTGTATTTCGCTGCCACTGGTCTTGGTGGAAAAGTTGCCGGAATATTAGGCGAAAAATCAGAATCCTTAGGCGAGTATAAAATTTTCTTTGGAATTTTAATTTTCACGGTTATATTTGGCGTTTTGGTCATTTCCCTTCTGAAACCATTAAAGCGTCTGACGCATGGTGCTGAAGACAATGAAGGTATTGTAACAGAAAATGCTAAGGATCAGAATTTTGAAATCTAAATTTAATTAACTGCAGAAATAAAAACCACAACTAAACTATATGCAAGGAAAAGATAGTCAACCAACCAATTTTTTTGATTCGAAGGTCTTAGGACATCCAGCAGGATTGTTCGTGTTATTTTTCACAGAGATGTGGGAACGCTTTTCATTCTACGGAATGCGGGTGCTCCTTGTAAATTTCTTAACTATGGCCATTATTGGCTATAACCCAGGTTGGGAATGGAGTGCGGGGAATGCTACGGCACTTTTTGGAACTTATGCCGGTCTCCTCTACCTCACCCCTATTTTAGGCGGAATAATTGCCGATAAACTGATTGGTTATCGTTGGGCAGTTGTCATAGGTGCTTTGATTATGACACTTGGTCATGCTTCAATGGCCTTAGAAACAGAATTCTCATTGTATGCAGGCTTAGGTTTGCTTGTTATTGGCACAGGATTTTTCAAACCCAATATGACCTCTATTATTTCTGAAATGTATAAGGATTTACCCGAGAAAAAAGATGGTGCTTATACCATTTTCTACATGGGTGTGAATGCTGGAGCATTTTTTGGAATGATGCTTTGTGGTTATTTAGCTGAGCGAATTGGTTGGAGTTGGGGATTTGGTCTCGCGGGTATTTTTATGTTATTGGGTACGCTTCAATTTTGGTTGGCTAAACCACTTTTTGGAAAAATTGGAGGCGTTCCAAATGCGGCAGAAGTTGCAGCAGCTGAAGTAGAAGCTGAACAAAGAGCGGAAGCGAAAGGCGAAACAGTTAGCAAGCGGAATCCTTTTACGCAAACGGATAAGATCTTGATCTTTTTCACATCTGTGATTGGTCTCCTTTATCTGATTAATGATCCTCTTTCAAAAATTGCAGGTATTGATCTCTTTCCATTCGCTTTGGGAGGATTGAGCGGAACAATTGTGGTTGTTTTAGTTGGATTAGGACTCTTTTTATGGCTTGTTATTTCGCGTATTTTGCGCTATGATGTTGTCACGAGAGATCGAATGATCGCCTTTGTAATTTTCGCATTCTTTACCGTCTTCTTTTGGTTATCATTTGAACAAGGAGCATCTTCACTCGTTCTTTTTGCAAGAGATTCGGTTCAACGAAATTTAATGGGTGACAGCGCGATTGCCTACAATATTATCAATGCACTACTTACAATTGTTCCTTTAGCAATTATTACGTGGGTACTTATCCTTTTATGGAAACGCACATTTAAAACGATCCCTGGTTCAAATATTGTTCTTGCAATTTGCTTTGCAGGCGTATGGGGAATTGTAGCTTGGATGTTAAACCGTGATTTAACAACGATTGCTTATCAAGCCACTTATGAGAGTTATATTGTTGCATCTACTGATGACGAAGGGAAAGAAGTTTTCCAACATATAGCAATCACCGAAAACACGGTTACTCCCGCAAATGCTTCTGTCGTTACTGATACGGTTAAAATTGGAGAACCTATTACATTAGGTGTTGGACAAGACGTAAACATCATTACGAAAAATAATGAGAAAACGGAATATGCCTTCTTAACGGACGATCGTCTGAAAATTGCGCGTGAACAAGGAATAGAAAAGGGGGTAGATAACGGCGTTGTGCCTGCTCGCATCATTGCAGTGCTGGACAATCAAGTGGAAATTCCAGTATCTTGGTTTAGTATTTTGAACTCGTTCTTCATTATTGCTTTTGCATCCTTTTTCTCCAAATGGTGGGAATCCAAATACAATCCTTCAGCGACTGGTAAATATGCATTGGGACTCATTATAATGGCAATTGGATTCGGATTATTGGCTTTTGGTGCTTATGGTATTGAGGCCGGTGTTAAAGTGAGTCTAGTATGGCTTGTGTTGGCCTACTTATTCCATACATTGGGTGAATTGTGCTTATCTCCTGTAGGTCTTTCTTATGTGAGTAAATTGGTACCTGCAAGGATGATTGCATTCATGTTCGGTATGTGGTATTTGGCCATTGCAATAGGAAATAAATTGGCTGCTGTATTAGGAGGACAAATTGAAGAGATTACACAGCAATATTCACTCTCTACATTCTTCTTAATCTTCACAATTGTTCCTGCTTTGGCTGGTGTACTGATATGGTTATTAGGACCCGTGATGAAGAAATTAATGCACGGTGTGAAATAATAGAAGATCTTATACATTCAAAAATCCCGTCTCAGCTGATTTGCTTTGACGGGATTTTTTTGCTTTAAACCTTGCTTTCAGTCAACCCATTTATTATCCTAACTAGGCCTTCGGATGCAACCATACATTGCGCTTCTATTTTGCTCGGCAAGATAAAGGGTTCAATTTGTTTGCTTAAAAGGCCTTTTCCAATGAGACCCCATGTTTTATTTATAGAGGGACAATAAGAATGAGTTTACAAGACCCACTTGCAGTTCAAATCGTTTATAGGGTATTCACGAATCTAAATCAACTGAAAAGAAAGACGCTCACCGTTTGATTCAAGCAAAAAAAAAGCGCCTTGCAAACACAAGACACTTTCTTCAAATGAGGATTAGACTATAATTTCGTGAATGCTTTTCGCGCGCCATTTGCAGCAAAGAAATACTGTCCTTTTGCTAAACTCGATACGTCAATCGTGTTTTGACCTTGGAGAAGTTGACCTGAAACCACTACTTGACCAGCAGCATCATATATGGAATAATTCGACGCATCCATTTCATTTGTAAAAACAAGTTGATTTGAAACAGGGTTTGGATAAATTTCTAACTCCACATTAACCTCTGAAATTTCGGCTAGATTTAAATTTTTAGTTACACCACCAAATTGATTGATGATCCAGTTTTCAGGATCAATCGCCACATTGACCACTGTTCCTTCTGTTGGGATAGAAAAATACTGTGATCCACTCGTTATTCCAGTCAAACGAACAAATTCAAATACACCGCCTGTTTTTTGAATTCGAATTTCAAGATCATTCGTAAAAAAAGGAGTGACACCAGGCATAGACACATTCTGTTGCAAAAGAATCAGTAATTCACCATCTACTTGTAAATATTCGATCGAATAAGTTGGAAAACCTTCACCATAATACCATTCATTAAAGAATGCTGTAAAATCCATACCTGTTACGGATTCTGCTACTGCTTTAAAATCAGAAGCATAAGCCGTTCCATCACCATAGGTCGTTTGGTAGGTTTGCAATACTTGAAAAAACAAAGCGTCATCATCTATTAAAAAGCGCAATGTGTGAATAATTGCAGCACCTTTATCATAAGACAATCGACCGTTAAAAATACGACTAACATTCAGCGAATCCTCAACCCAAACAGAACCACCGGGTTCAGACATGATATTGCCATGACGATCATTCATTGAAGTGATCTCATCCCCAGGATAAAGCTCTGCAAGCATCAATTCTTCTGAATAAGAAGCAAAACCTTCATTGAGCCAAATATCAGACCAAGAAGCGCAGGTCACATTATCACCAAACCATTGATGACCGAGTTCATGTGCTGTAAGTGTTGGCGTAAAATATCCTTGCGTTGTCATAGTTTGATGCTCCATTCCACCACCAATCGGCGCCATACAATGTCCATACTTTTCATTTGCAAAAGGATACAACCCATAGAGTTCTGAATACAATTCGAGATAATCAACCGTTTCATCAATATCGCTTTCGAAAAAAGGCAAACAAGCGGGATTGTTATAAATAAAATTTTGAATCGGAATTGGTGCTAAGGCACCTGCAGGATTCGCATAGATCGTATAATCCACATATTGAGCCACAGCAACCGAAATCAAATAATAATCAATGGGGTAATTTGATTTCCACTCATATCTTTTTTTAGAACCAGGAAGATCGACTACATTTTGAAGTAGACCATTTGAACCCGCCATATTTGAAGCATCCGTCGTCACCATGACGACCACTGAATCGGCTTTGTCCGTCAATAATTGTTTACAAGGAAACCATTCATAAGCCGCAAAAGGTTCACTTAATGACCAAGTGACTTGGTTTCCCCATGAAGGAGAAGAATCATTTGTCATTCCGCCACCACCCAGTGGTCCGCCACCTGTTGGAGGCATTCCTTCATACGTAA